>SKEB01000124.1_pt1 | contig 102350 bp, 76 predicted proteins | sample 4826561 | NCBI WGS metagenome assembly SKEB01 (sample SAMN11008820, study PRJNA524170) | human gut metagenome | biome: Human fecal sample; material: Feces; isolation source: fecal sample from pouch patient p17 | host: Homo sapiens | place: Israel: Tel-Aviv | collected 2016-03-29 | reverse complement strand
CTCAAGATGAGATATCCCATTCTTAGTGAAGTAAACCCCCTTGAAGACGACGAGGTAGATAGGGCAGAGGTGGAAGTGTGGTAACACATGGAGCTGACTGTTACTAATCGGGTGAGGGCTTGACCAAGAAACGCAGGTTAAGAATTGATTCAAAGAGTTTGATTAACGATCAACAAGCATGTATGTAGTTTTTAAGGTACAAACCTTAAAATGGCCCAGTGGCTCAGTTGGTTAGAGCGCCGCCCTGTCACGGCGGAGGTCGAGAGTTCGAGTCTCTTCTGGGTCGTTACAGCTTAGCTGTAATGAATTAAATATGGGATCTTAGCTCAGCTGGGAGAGCATCTGCCTTACAAGCAGAGGGTCATAGGTTCGAGCCCTATAGGTCCCATAGATTATGGATGGATTCCCGAGTGGCCAAAGGGGGCAGACTGTAAATCTGTTGGCACCGCCTTCGAAGGTTCGAATCCTTCTCCATCCACTTAAATGCCGATGTGGCTCAATTGGCAGAGCAGCTGATTTGTAATCAGCAGGTTATCGGTTCGAGTCCGATCATCGGCTTTTAACATTTAATAACGCGGGGTGGAGCAGTCTGGAAGCTCGTCGGGCTCATAACCCGAAGGTCATAGGTTCAAATCCTGTCCCCGCTACTTATGCCCAGATAGCTCAGTTGGTAGAGCAGAGGACTGAAAATCCTCGTGTCGCTGGTTCGATTCCGGCTCTGGGCATGTTTTAATGTAAAACATACGAACGGCTGGTTAGAAAAAGCCTGAGTATTAATTAATTTAATATGGGGTATTAGCTCAGTCGGTAGAGCACTTGACTTTTAATCAAGTTGTCCGGGGTTCGAATCCCCGATGCCTCACTTTTTAAGTGGATCAGATAAATTCCCATTTATTGCTCAAGGCAATAGGTGGGAATTTTGTTTTATATCTGTGCGAGTATAGTATAAAGGAAGACGGTTACGTTGTGATTCAACGTAACCGTCTTTTTTATATCATAGAAAATTACGTACTGATGAACGAATCAGCAGAGCCATCGAGTAGGATTTCAATGGTAGGAGTATGTCAATGCGATAAAAAATTATTATGGACATTTTCGACAAAAAATGTTCACTTTGCGACAAATTTGACAAAGTTCAAGAGATAAAAATGTTATATAATTAGAGCATAGCTGTACAGTATTAAGACTTTATCATAAGAATGAGCAGGAAATCTGTTATGATCAGGATTACCAGGAAGACAATACAGATGGTCATAGAATAGATATTCTGGATCTGGTTTGGATTCTGCGGATCACATTTAATCTGAACATGCTTTCCGGGGGCTTTGCCGAGGCGTAAAAACTCGATTCGGTCAGCTGTGTAGTCTTGTTCCTTGTAGGTGTAAGAGTACTTCACATAGTTATGATAATCGGAACTATGAGGCTTGTTAGGATTATTTGAGCGGCTGACAGATGATATAACAGCATCTACAGGTACGTAATCATGATATTTTATGGCGGAACAGATAGTTATTGCCAGAAAAAAAACAGTTCCGATTACGCAGCAGCCCAGAATAACCGGTAAAATTTGGCGTGCTTTTGGATTTACGGTGACACTCATGATTTTTCTCCTTTCTTGGTTGATAGTCTGATAATTTACGGGGAATTAATTATAAATGATTTCGAATGATCTCGAAAATTTATAATTGGTGAACATTATAGCATAGTACAGCAGAAGGGAAAAGTGCTTATGAAGAGAAAAAGTGCATCAAAAAAATTGCTGCCGCTGATGCTGATCCTGATGTTGATCTTAGGAATCAGCATGCCAGCAAATGCAGCTGTAAATCCCAGACTGAACAGTACAAAAAAGGTTTTGTACGTGGGAAAAACATCTCAGTTAAAGGTTGTAAATTGGAAGAAAGCCGTGAAATGGTCTTCTTCCAATAATAAAGTTGTAAAGGTTTCGTCAAAGGGAAAGATAACGGCTGTGAAGACCGGAACCGCAACAGTAAAGGCCAGAATTGCCAAAAAGACATTAACCTGTAAGGTTACAGTAAAAAGCCCGGGAATGTCAGTGAAAAAAGCCGTATTGTATGTAAAGGGAAAAAGTCTGCAGTTAAAAGTAAACGGTGTTTCGGGAAAGACGGTATGGAGTTCTGCCAATAAAAAAATCGTTAAAGTCAGCTCTAAGGGAAAAATAACAGCAGTAAAAACCGGAACAACCGTGGTTAAAGCTAAAATAGGAAAAAAAGTATATACCTGTAAGGTTACGGTAAAAAATCCTTATCTGTCTGCAAAGAGCTTAAAATTTGTATGGGGAACAGCGAATACATCCAGGAAACTTTCGATAAAGGGTGATGTGATCAAAGCTTCCTCAAGTTCAAATACAAAGGTTGCCAAGGTAAAAAAAGATGGTACGGTTTCTGTAACAGGAACAGGAACATGTACAGTAACCTTTAAAGATTCCAAGAAGAGAACATATCGATGTAAGATAACAGTTGTGAAACCAACACTGAAAAATCAAAAAGCTACTCTGGAAGAAGGGGAAAGTATCCAGCTTGGTTTTAAGGAAAAGGGTGTTAAAGTAAGCTGGTCATCTGCTGATCAGAAAATTGCAACAGTAACAAAAACAGGTGTTGTCCAGGCAGTCGGAGAGGGAAATACATCGATCGTTGCCAAAGTAAAAGGAATAAAAATCTTTGCAAGGATTTTTGTTACGAAAAAATACGTGCAGGATTCCGGACATGAATACACCAGAGGTGAATGGGTAAAACTTCTTCTGGATAAAGTTGGCTGCAAGTATGAAGAGCAGTTTGATAGCAAAAATTATTATTATGCTGATACCAGAGAAAATGAAAATGGAATCGCAGCAGAAATTGCAAAAACTATGGGAATCATTCCCGATGAAACCGATGAGCAGGATGTTCCATATTTTTATCCTGACGAATATGCAACAAGAGAGTTTGCCGCATATACAGCAGTAATGCTTATGGGATATGAAACTACGGATGAAGAACCGACATGTGCAGATGCGGCTCAGATCAGGTATAAAAATGTTGTAGCTATTGCACTGAAAAAGAATATGCTGTCTCTGAATGGAGATACCTTTGAACCGGAGAAGGCAATTAACGGAAATGATGCAGCTCAGATCTTAAAAGCTATCGACCAGATCACTGAGGACTCAGTAATCGATGAGAATTATGACAGCAAGGTTACCTATGCAACAAATGTAGTTGAAGTCAAAGATACTTCCAAAAATATATACAATGTTGTCCAGAACAGTGACGGAACTTATACGATCACAGTAAAAGATGGAAATGCTTATAAAAATCTGGAAACCGGAAAGGTTGTACTGTTTTCTGCAAAGGAAATGGGAACAGATACAGATATTGCATTAAAAGTCCAGAATATCACAAAGGACGGACAGGGACGTCTGATCATTAAGGCCGGCAAACCGGATGATATTTCAGAGGTTTACAAATCAATTGATTTTGAAGGTGCAGGAATTGCAGATCCGGAAAATATGCAGGTAACTGCAGAGGGTGTTCAATATGAGTATATTCCGGAAAATTCAAGTGAGGTGCCGGCAGGAGGACTTACTCTCGGCGGAAGTATTCCGGTTCCAGGTAAATTGAAATTTGATCTTAATCATAAATTTAATGATAAGGTGAAGCTATCCGGTTCTGTTGCTGTTACGATTCCGGATGTAAGCTGTAAGCTGGATGCCGGATTTAGCTGGGGAAAGATAGAGGTAAGGCATTTTATTGCGTCAGTTACAGGAAAAGCTGATTTCGAAGGCGGACTTTATATAAGTGGCGTGAATTCAGAGCAGCAGATCAAACATGCAAGTGGAACTATGGAAACAGTCAGCGATGTACTTGAACTGGGACGAGTTCCTATAAAGCTTGGTACAACTGGTCTTTCTGCAGATCTGGTGGTTTCTCTGTTTTATGATGTGTCCGGGCAGTTTGTTGTGAAATATTCCGTTGAAGCAACCGGCGGATATGAATTCAAAGATGGGAATGGAAGATTTATCCATGATTTCAGTCAGACTTTGACACCGGTCACAATAGAAGGATCTGCGAAATGCGGTCTTCAGTTTGGATTAAATCTGACTGCATTGGAGACATGGGATCTGGCAGGAATTGATATTAAGGTAGGACCTGCGGCAAAGGCAAGCGTATCCTATACAGTTCGTGATGCCGGAAATGTGCTTTGTTCTGATGTAAGAACCTATATTTACGCAGCGGGTGAGTTGAATCCGGATACGGTGGTCGGAAAGTTCCTGAAAACGGTATGGCATTATACGTTGTCCAAGGATTTTCTGTCTGATGATGACGATAATCCACTAAAATTGAAGGTTCATTTTGAAAATGGAACACTGGTGGATAAATGTACAGTCGGAGCCGGAAGCATTGAGGGAAGCGTTTTGGATTCAAACAGCAAAGCTCCTGTAAAAAATGCCAGCGTGGAAGCATATTCCGGAACAGTCAAGGTTGAAAAAACTTTCACGAAAGAAGATGGAACTTATTCATTTAATGATCTTGATGAAGGAACCTACAAAATTGTTGTCACAGCAACCGGTTACCAGAAATATGAGAGCAGTTCCATGGAAGTATCAGCGAACCAGATCACATACGCAGAATCTTTCCTGATGGTATCCAGAGCAGAAGCCGGAGATGGTGAGCTGAGTGGAAGATTTATTCATTCCATGACCGGTGGAAATATAGAAAATGTAACTTATGAATTACGTAAGGGCTGGGATAATGTGATCGGAGAGACTGTGAAAGAAGGCGTATCAGCAGATGGAACCTATACGTTGACCGTGCCAGCCGGAAACTATACGCTGAATGCAAGCAATGAAGATTTTGTTTCTGCCCATATCAATGTTGTAGTTCAGGCAAATGCATGCAGTGAACGTGATGTAACAATGTCACCGACCAATATCAGTGCAGGAGATGAGGGACTTCTTCAGATCGTGCTTACATGGGGAGAAACTCCGCGAGACCTGGATTCTCATCTGCTGGGACCTGCTGATGAAAACGGAGATGACTACTTCCATGTATACTATAGGGATAAAAATGCATATTCAGAGGATGGAGATGTAATAGCAAATCTGGATCTGGATGATACAAGCAGCTATGGACCGGAAACAACAACCATATACAAAGGCTTCACCGGAAGAAAATATAGCTTTTATGTATACGATTATACAAACGGTGAAGATGATGCGAGTACAGAATTATCTGCTTCGTCAGCCAAAGTAACCGTTTACCGGGGTGGAAAACAGATCTACCAGGCAAATGTACCGGTTAACAGGGAAGGATACCTGTGGCATGTATTTGACTATGATGTGCAGTCAAACAAGCTTATGCCAGTCAATACCTTTTTATATGATTATAAAGTGCCGGAAGCAAATGCAATGGAAGATAATTCAGGCATTATTTCAGAAACAGAAGCCCTTGAGATCATCAGAAACAGTGAAAAGAAAGCTGAAGAAGAGAGCAGCGAGGAACTCAATATGAGTTCTGAAGAAGGAAAGACGGACGATAATACTGAGGAAGAGATATTTGATGATTCCAGTGAAGAGCCGGAGATATCAGAAAGTGGTGATACGGCTGAAGTAATTGAGTTTCCGAAGGACTCTGAAACGGAAGAAGAAAATGACGGAACAGAAATAACAGAAGAGGATAGTGAGAGTGCGGAGGAGCTACCGGTGGAAGATATTTATGAGGGATCAGAGGAGTTAGGTCTGGCAGGATAAAAATGTACTGTGATCGAACAGATCTCGCTGTTTGTGGCAGTACGCATATTCGGGCCCCATATGCCGGCACCGGAGGTAACGATGTTGTGCATAGTCCCCTTTTTCAGGTAGCCGCAGGAATTTTCCCAGATCAGGCCGGTGATGATGTTCAGAGGGAACAGCTGGCCGTCATGAGTATGGCCGCAGAGATCAAGGTCTGCGCCTGCGGCTGCCACTTCATCCAGCTGACCGGGCTGATGATCCATAAAAATAATCGGGAGTGTTTTGTCAAGGTAGGCTGTAAGCTGGTCAGGATCCTTACGGGTATCGGACATTTTTCGGCAGCGTGAAGGATCCTTACGGCCTGTCAGATAAAACCGTTTATCTATGAGGACGGTTTCGTCATCGAGAAGCCGGATGTTGGCAGATTCCAGAAAATTCCGCATTCTGGGATCATCATAATCTTTTTTTGCATTGCGGAAGGTAAAACCGGCCAGAATCGGTTCGCTGAGATCATGGTTGCCCCAACAGGCATAAACGCCGTATCTGGATTTCAGCGAACGGAGAATGGCCGCTGTTTTTTTCGGGTTTTTGATCCCTTCATATTCGTTATCAAAAATATCGCCTGCAATACAGATCAGATCCGGATCTTCGGTGTTGATCTTTTTTACAAGAAGCCCGGCATGTTTTTCTCCGATATTGTAACCGAAATGAATGTCTGCGAGCAGGACGATCTTCAGGGAGTCCATTCCCTTCACCTGCTTGTCTATTTTCACATCATAAGTTTTTGTCTTAATATTCCACTGATTAAAAATCCCATAGAGGCTGACACCAATGATCAGAAGGGTGCAGACAGCGCCTGTGACTACGAAGGCTTTCCGGGAATACATCCAGGCCGGATGAAGCGTATGCTTCAGGATCAGTCTGCAGAGATCTGTAGTTACGATTACGATCAGGATGTAAAGAAATGTTCCCTGAAAATAATTTGCCGTATTTTTCAGGAAGCGATGGAGCGCAGGGGGCTTCCGGATAAGAAAACAGGTCAGAAGAGAAGTGGCCAAAAAAATATAAACACCTGCAAAGCATGCCCGGAACGCAAAGGTCTGGAAAAAATGAGTGCAGGCACCCATCCACAAAATCATCCAACGGACGATATAAATATTAATGAGAATATATAATGGTGCGAGAAAGATGGCAAGCATGGTGTGTGATACCTCCATTCGTGGCAAGCAATAAGCGGTGAGCAGGACTGATCGCTGCAGATACTTTTTGGATTGATACATAGCATTTCCATAAATTACTGCAGCATGTTCGGAATAACTTTTTTTGATGCATTGATTCATAGAACTGCTATAGTATACAGCAAATAATAATTTTTGGCAAAAGAACATATATTAGGAAAAAGAACGCTTATGGTGCTTTTTATGAAAAAATATGCGCTTCTTCGATATTGTCTGGTGTTTTTAGCAATTGTTCTTCCTTATTTTTCGGCGGCAACCATTAATGGACCGGAGAGGGTCCTGGCAGAGAGGGTGCCGGATATGGAAGAATATCTCCCGGTCATTGTTTTTTCGCAGATTTCCCCGGATATGAAAAAAGAAACCATAAAGGCGCAGACTGTGATCGCACGGTCGAATATTCAAAGGTGGCTGGGCGAGGGGAAAAATCTGGCAGAGATCCTGAGGGAAAACGGAAGTACAGAGGAAGTCTGGAGATATTTTTTTGCAGAAAAAAGGCAGATCTATGAGCAGGCAGCAAAAGAGACGGATGGACAGGTACTTACATATGAAGGAAAAGTGAGGCTGACTCCCTGGCATAAGAGAAGCGCAGGGAAAACCCGCAGCGGGGAAGAAGTTTTTCATGATGAGGCGTATACATATCTGAAATCGGCAGATAGCAGTGAGGACAAAAAATCTCCGGATCGTATAAAAATCGTGGAAATTCCTGCGGGGCAGCTTTCCGGGGAGCTGAAGATCAAAAAACGGGACAGTGCCGGTTATGTGACAGAGCTTACGATTGGGGAAACACTTCTGGAGGGAGAAAGCTTTGCAGCGGGAATGGGACTGGAATCCGCGAATTTCAGTTTGAAGAAAAAGGATGATATTTATTATCTGCGAGTGCGTGGCAGCGGTCATGGTGTGGGATTTTCCCAGTTTGGTGGAAATGAGATGGCAAAAAACGGAAGCAGTGCGGAGGAGATCCTGAAAAAATATTTTCCGGAGATGGAGCTGAAAGCTGAGGATTAAAGAAAGTCAGGCATCCGAAGCAACGTCTGATAAAAAAATATTCAAAAAATGAATAGACAGCCATATTCTGGACACTCTATAGATATAGAAATGGTGACCGAAACGGCAGCTTTACTGCTTTTTCTGTTACTGAAAATGAACATATCAGACAGAGGTGGAAAGAATATGAAAAGTAAAATCGTGAGAGGTATTATCAACGGAGGTGTTCTGGCAGCAGTGGCGGCACTTGGGATTACTGTTTATCAGCTTGGAACAAAGCCCATCGCAGAAAATCCCCAGGAGGAAAATTCTGTACAGGTAGAAGAGACCGGGCTGGAAGAAGAGCTTTCGGACGGGGAAAACGCAGAGGATGCGGCAGCTGCCGGAGATGGCTGGCAGGATGCAGCACAGGATGAGATCTCTGATGGAGAAACCAGAGATGAAGCAGGTCTGTCAGGAGCTTCAGAAGCCGGAGCAGATGGAGTGACAGGAAGCATCCGTGAGACTGCAGGAAGTGGTACAGCCGAAAATGCAGCGGCAGATGCAGATAATGGAAGTGGTACGGAGGATAGGAGCGTGTCTGCGGCAGCAGGTGCAGACAGAAGCCGCACAGATGGCACTGGAAATACAGCAGATAATGCCGGAAATACATCGGCAGAGGGAGCGGTGAATAACGGAGCTGGAGCTTCCACAGATACCGCAGAGACCTCAGCTGTCGGAATTGCGGCACAGGCTTTGGATTTTACGGAGGATTCCATTATGGAATGGCCGGTCAGAGGAACGGTTCTTGTGGATTACAATATGGATGAAACCGTATATTATCCGACTTTGGATCAGTATCGTGTGAGCTCTGCCATTGCTTTGCAGGCAGTGGAGGATGCGCCGGTGTATGCGGCGGCAGATGGCCAGGTGCTTTCTGTTGTACAGGATGCCTGTACGGGAACGACTGTGACTATGGAGCTGGGAAATGGTTATCAGGCAGTATATGGGCAGCTGAAGGACCTTACTGTGGCAGAAGGTGACACAGTAAAGGAGGGCGAAGTGATCGGAAATATCAGCGCACCTACCAAATATTATTCTGTAGAAGGCCCGAATCTTTATTTTGCAATGAAAAAGGATGGCGTGCCGGTAGATCCGTTTGAATATCTGGAATGACAGGGAAAACCGAAAAACAGATATGCCGGGGAGATTTTTAGAAACAGAGTATGGAGGATACGGGATGGGAGGTATATGCATCCCGTATCCTCTGCGTTGTGAAGCGTATTAGTGAGAACGGAGTGAGCAGTAATAAAAATTTCCATTTACATAGGAAAAGAATCTTTTTTACAGGAAAGAAACCGTGTATAATCTATATTATAAATATGCATACAAGGACAGATATAACAGGACAAAAGAAGAGGTACATAAGTTATGAACATTAATGAAATAGCCAGGCTTGCCGGAGTTTCCAGAGCTACGGTATCCAGATATTTGAATAATGGATATGTCAGCAGTGAAAAAAAGGAAGTCATCCGCAGGGTGATCCAGGAGACAGGATATCAGCCATCCTCCCAGGCACAGACACTGCGGACCAAAAAAACCAGTCTCATCGGTGTCATCCTTCCAAAGATCAATTCAGATACCATAAGCCGTGAGGTGACAGGGATCAGTGATATTCTTACACGGAGAGGATATCAGCTTATTCTGGCCAATACCAATAATGATGTGGAAGAAGAGCTGAAATACCTTTCTCTGTTTAAAGAACGTCAGGTGGACGGAGTGGTTTTCATTGCTACCATGTTTACCAGAAAGCATAAACAGATGCTGAAGGATTATAAGGTACCGATCGTGATCCTGGGACAGCATCTGGACGGATATCCATGTATTTATCAGGATGATCATAAAGCAGCTTTTCAGGTCACGGAGAAGCTGGCGGAGAAGGGGAAAAAGTTTGCCTATATCGGCGTTACAGATAAGGACGAGGCAGTTGGTGCCTGTAGGAAAAAGGGTTTTATGGATGCTATCCATAAAGCTAAGCTGGAGGTCGTGCCGGAGAGGATGAAGATCGGAAGCTTTACCATGGATTCCGGGTATGAGATGGCGAAGGAGCTTTTTGAGGAGGAGCCTTCCATAGATTCTCTTGTGTGTGCTACGGATACTATGGCGGTGGGAGCCATGACTTATTTGAAGGAGATCGGGCTTCGCATTCCCGAGGATGTTCAGATCGCAGGGATTGGGGATGGAGTTCCGGGTAAGATCGTGGAACCGAAGCTGACAACGGTACATTTTTATTATAAGACCAGCGGAATGGAGGCAGCAGCCATGCTGGCTGATCTTATTGAGAACGATACCGGGATCAGCAAGGAAATAAAAATGGGATGTGAGCTTGTGGAACGGGAATCTCACAGGTAACAGAGAATATCCTCGCAGACAGAGGAAGAAATTATAAGCTATTGTGGAACAGGAGCAGATCTTTTGGGAGAAAAAGACCTGCTTCTTTTTGTGTGGTGCTGTGTTATGGCTGAGCAAACACAGAAAAATGCCAGATTTTTTCTGCGATGTCCTGACTGGTTTGTCTGTCTTGCATCTGTTCTTATGGAATATGTACAATTTTGACCGAAGAAATTTGTGAGATGTTGCGGATTTACAAATAATAATGCAGTAGTTATAATACAAGTAAGATATGAGAACGATTCCACATAAGAACACAAGCAACAACATAAAACAAACCATTGAAAAGTGCTAAAATCATCAAAAAACTTAAAAAAATGGAAAGATTACCGTTCCTTGTATGAATAGATATATGAAATCAATCTCATAAATAAATGAAAAACAATGGATCAGAGATAATAAATCCCGGAAAGCTGAAGAAAGAACAGACAGATCTGATCCGAAGAAAGGGAAAGCAGAAAGAGATGACTGTCCGGGAACAGTAGCAGAAAAGGAGGAAGGACATGGATTACAGAAAGACAGCACAGGAAATTTATGATCATGTAGGAAAGAAAGAAAACATCATTTCCGCTCCGCGGCGCACTGTGCAACAAGGCTTCGTCTGGTCATTGCGGATAATGACAAGGCGGATAAGGAATATGTAGAGAATATCGATGGTGTGAAGGGCGTGTTTTTCGCACAGGGACAGATGCAGATCATCCTGGGAACAGGAGTTGTAAACAAAGTTTATGATGAATTTATCCAGATCGCCGGAATATCAGAGAGTAGTAAGGATGAGCTTAAGAAGGTGGCAGCATCCAAGGCTAATCCGATACAGAGACTGATCAAGACACTGGGAGACATTTTTGTCCCGATCATCCCAGCTATCGTAGCCAGCGGATTTTTGATGGGAATCATGGAAGCCCTGAACTTCATGGTAAACAACGGCTTCCTGAATATTAACACCAATGGTTCCATTTATGTATTTGCACAGCTTTTCAGTAACACAGCGTATACATTTCTGCCGATCCTTATCGCTTACAGTGGCGCGAAGGTATTCGGTGCCAACCCTTATCTGGGTGCGGTTATCGGTATGATCATGATCCATCCAAATCTGCAGAATGCCTGGACTGTTGCAACAGAGGGTGTGCAGGCAACGCAGAAGGTATGGTTTGGACTTTACTCCATTGACATGGTGGGATATCAGGGACATGTGATCCCGGTTATCATTGCAGTATGGGTACTGGCACAGATCGAGAAAAGACTTCATAAGATCGTACCTGCAATGTTCGATCTTTTTGTAACACCACTTGTCAGTGTTTTTGTAACCGGTTATCTTACACTTTCCATTATCGGACCGATCTTCGTAGCTGTTGAGAACGGACTTCTGGATGGGATCCAGTGGCTGATCGCACTGCCATTTGGAATCGGAAGCTTTATCATGGGTGCCTTTTATGCACCGACTGTTGTTGCTGGTGTTCATCACATGTACACTATCATTGACCTTGGACAGCTAGCCAAATTCGGCGTTACCTACTGGCTGCCACTTGCATCTGCAGCTAACATTGCACAGGGTGGTGCAGCTCTTGCTGTAGGCCTGAAATCCAGAAATCAGAAGATCAAATCCATGGCTGTTCCTTCTGCCTTAAGCGCATGCATGGGAATCACAGAGCCGGCAATCTTCGGTGTAAACCTCCGCTTCGGAAAGCCGTTTATCATGGGCTGCCTGGGTGGTGCATGCGGAGCACTTTTTGCCTCCATTAGCAGTCTTGGTGCCACAGGAACAGGTGTTACCGGTATCTTCGGAATCCTGCTGTGCCTGAATAATCCGGTTTCTTATATACTCATGTTTGTCATCGCATTTGGTGTGGCTTTTGTACTCACATGGATGTTCGGATATAAAGACGAGGTACAGGAAACAGCTGGGAAAAATATTGAAACAGAGAAAAAGGCAGGTGCTCCGGCAGAGAATGCTGAGATGAAATCTGCGGAGAAAAAAACAGCTGAGAGCGGTGTGCAGACTCTCTACAGCCCGCTTGAGGGAACTGCGATCCCGCTTTCAGAAGTAAAGGATGCAACCTTTGCATCTGAAGTCCTTGGAAGGGGCATGGCAGTGATTCCGTCCAAAGGTGAAGTAAAAGCACCCTGTGACGCTACGGTTTCTACAATTTTTGACACAAAGCATGCCATCGGGCTTGCAACAGAAAGTGGTCTGGAGCTGCTGATCCATATCGGCGTTGACACCGTTGAGCTTGGCGGTAAATTCTACACCGCTCATGTAAAGGACGGTGACGTGGTCAAAAAAGGCCAGACACTGATCACCTTTGATATGGATGCTATTAAGGCAGCCGGCTATGATGTGACCACACCGCTGATCGTAACCAATACCGATGATTATGAAGAAGTAAAAATGCTTGCAGAAGGAACAGTAAATAATGGTTCTGAAGTACTGGAGGTAAAATAAAATGAGTTCTCTGACCAAGGTCCTTGCAGAGGAAGTGCGAAAAATCGAGGAAACGGCAGCAGTTGCCAGGACGATGCAGACAAACCGTTTGACCCATCATCTGATGCCGCCTGTGGGATGGCTCAATGACCCGAACGGATTATGCTGGTACAAGGGAAGATATCATGTGTTTTTCCAGTATTCTCCGTTTGAGGCCAACGGTGGACTGAAATTCTGGGGACATTACTCCAGTGAAGATATGATCAGCTGGAGATATGAAGGGGTTCCGCTTCTGCCGGACAGCATTTATGACTGTCATGGTGTTTACTCAGGCTCTGCCATTGCGGAGAAAGATAAGCTTCATCTTTTCTACACAGGAAACATCAAGATGGATGGAGATTATGATTATATCAATAACGGAAGACAGTCCAGCACTCTTCATGTGGAGAGTGCGGACGGCCTTCATTTCGGAACAAAGGAGGTTGCAGTTTCCTGTGAGGATTATCCGGAGAATTACACCTGCCACATCCGTGACCCGAAGGTCTGGAAGGAGGGGGAAGAGTACCGGATGATCCTTGGCGGCCGTCAGAAAAGCGACCAGGGCGCTGTACTTTTTTACAGATCCGAAGATCTGAAGAACTGGAAATTTGACAGTGAGCTTACTACGGAGAAGACATTCGGATACATGTGGGAGTGCCCGGATTTTTTCACTCTTGAGGGACAGGAGGTGCTTTCTGTATCTCCCCAGGGACTGACCAGAGAAGAGTTCCGTTTTCAGAACATCTATCAGTCCGGATACTTTATCCTGAAGGATGGAAAGCCGGAGGAAAAAGCTTTCCGGGAATGGGACCACGGCTTTGATTTCTATGCACCCCAGACATTCCAGGATGGAAAGGGCAGACGGATCCTGATCGGCTGGATGGGAATGCCGGATGCAGATGAGGAGTATGTGAATCCTACAGCAGAGAGCGAAGGCTGGCAGCATTGCCTGACTGTTCCAAGGGAAGTTATGTATAAAAACGGAATGCTTTATCAGTATCCGGTGGAAGAACTGAACGGGCTGAGAAAGACTGGCGTTTCTGTCAGCGGTTCCAGTGCGGAGATTCCGGTGAATGGACCGTTTGATCTGGATGTTCAGGTAAAAGGTGAGCAGGGTAAAGTAAGCCTTGGGGAAAATCTTTTCCTGGAATATCAGGACGGAGATGTGATCTTAACTCTCTCCGAGAAGGCCGGTGCCGGACGTAAAGTACGTAAGGCGCATGTTCCGTCCGGTGTGATCGAAAACATCAGGGTTCTTGCGGATACTACAGCTGTGGAGATTTATGTGAATGGCGGAGAGGTTGTTTTTGCCACCAGATATTATCCGGAAGCGCAGGAGCAGGCTGTGAAGGTGGAGGCTGTGGAGTGTGATGGGAAGATTTATGTGCTGAAGAATTATGTGATGGAGTAGGCAGAGCTTATTGATCGTGAAATACAGCAAGATCAGAATACGAATACCTATAGAGCAGCTATGCAGTGAATTCCATATTCACAGAAATAAGAAATGACCGTATAATAAAGCAGGTGGGAAAATCCGCAGCCGGAATCCCGACCTGCTTTATCTTTGTTATAAGTGAAATACATGAATTGTGCCGGCTGCTTGAGTATAGAAGGATGGCTGCTGAAGAAATGTTGGTGGCTGTCTTTACATAGAAAGAATGCGGCCGACTGGATGTTTGTTTTACAGGAGAGGAAATATCACGGAAGACAGATCACACTGTCCAGAAAAGTGTTCAGATATTTGTTTTACAGGAAGGCAAATATCAGGGTTGATGTTACTGAAGATGTACTGGCATTTGGCATTGTATTGCATAAATTTTTTACAGAAGAGGAGACTGCTATGAACTATACATACATCGTACAGTGTGCGGACGGCACGCTCTACACCGGTTGGACAAACTGCCTTGCCAGACGGATGAAAGCGCACAATGAAGGCAAGGCAGGTGCCAAATATACCCGGGCCAAGAGACCGGTGAAGCTGGTGTACTACGAAGGCTTTGCCACAAAGGAAGAGGCTATGAGCAGGGAGTACCGGATCAAGCAGCTGACCAGGGAGAAGAAGCTGGAGCTGATGAAGTTTTGAAACTGTCGGAAATCTTTTCAATTCCGGATGCAGACCCGTCACTGGAGCTAAAGGCAGTCATGCTGAATATCAATAAGAGTAGTTCAATAAGAGCGAAAAGTTCTGCACGATACCAATACCAGAGCTTTTCGCTCTTTTTGTGTATACACGGCAGGCAGACAGCTGCAGCAGAGGCAGAAAAAGACGCTTTATGATAATAAAAATCAAATATTTGGAATTGTGCGAATATTGTGAATATGGTAGAATAAACACAAAAATCAAAGAACTCAGTCAGCTGAGAAGAGGAAAGGAAAGAGGATGAAAAAGACAAAAGATTTCTGTCTCCGGCTTATGTGCTGTTTTCTGTTTCTGGGGTTATTTTGTGGAACAGAGGTTTTTGCAGCAGTTCAGGAGGGTAAGCCAGGAGAAACATTTTCCGGGAAATATGCAGTTATCATTAACACAGATACCACAAATCCCGGAAATACGGGAACCTTGCAGTTTGACGGGACATCGGCACAGGCGGCGGACTCTGAAGCAGAAGATTATGCAGTCGTGCAGGGTGGAAGCAATGCATCGGCGCAGGCGGCAACAGAGGGAACTGCGGGAGAGGCAGCAGATGTGGGGCAGGTACAGAGTCTGGAGGATGATCAGCTGCAGGCATACATGCAGGATGACCAACCGATGCTGACTGCTGTACAGGCTGCGGCAACCACCTATCAGGTAGGTGAAAAAAAGTACATCTATAGAACTAACGGCCATGATACATATGGAAAAACATATGTCTGCATCGGAGTTGGGGAACACTGCTATGTGTGGATGGATGAGACCCTGAAGGCAGATTACGATACCGCAGGGAAAACAGCTCTGATTGCTGCGGATATGGCAGCTGTCTACGATGGTCAGCCTTACCGTATCCTTAACCAGCTCTGTGCAGGTGATTTTCCGGCACAGGATGGCTCCGGCAAGCTGTCGATCCTGCTGGAGTCTTTAAGCAGCGCCAGCGGTATGTATATGTATGATGAAGGGATCACAGCGATCCATATCAACACACCGTCAGCATCCTCTTATGTTTCGGGGGAGATGTCAAAGCGAAATGGCCTTCTTGTTCATGAGGGACAGCATGCAATCCTCTGGCTGAAAACCGGATTTATGAGTACCGGCAGATATTCGTGGCTGAATGAGGGTCTTGCAGTGGCTGTCATGGACTATCTCTGGGGAGGAACGGACAGCAGCGGCTGGCTGAATGGTATTGGAAGTAATACGGTCATCCGTTCAGGAGCTTCGCTGATCTACGAGAATTACCGGGATGACAATGCACAGGACTATGGAATGCCGTATCTTTTTGTAAGATATGTTATCGACCGGATGGCAGGAAGCTATCAGCCTATGAAGGTGCTTCCAAAGTTTTATACGATCGATGCTTCTTCTCTCAGCTGTGAGCAATATCTGGAGAAAGTAACCGGAGTTTCTTTTAAGGAGCTTATGGCGGATTTTTATACGGCAGTTGCAGCCGGTGAGAGCTCCGGTAAATACAGCTTTTACGGGGATACCATTGCTGCGGCAAAGGCAGCGACATTTCCGGTTTATGCAGGGGACAGCAATGAAAACCATACATTGCCGGCAGCATCGGCAATCCTAGTGAAGCTGTCGAACGGTAAGTTTACCGTTCCGACGGATGGCTCCGCAGGGATTGTTTATCGTATCATTGGAAGCAGAAGCTCTTCCCTTGCACCGGCAGAGGGAGATGGTACATCTGCAAATCCATATAAGATATCTTCGATCGATGATCTTAATCTGATCCAGGCGAACCAGGGAGCATACTATCGTCTGACAAAAAATATCAGTACAGACGGAAGGACAAATTTTTCGGCATCGTATTTCAGTGGAACGCTGGACGGAGCCGGTTTCACAATAACCGGTCTCCAAAAGCCTCTGATCCAGAAGAATGCAGGAACGATAAAGGATCTGAATATTGTTGCGGATTTTGATTATGACAGTCATGATATCCATGGTGTTGTGGCACAGTATAATACCGGTAAGATCCAGGATTGCAGGGTAACCGGAACGGTAACAGGACATATGGGCTCTACCAGTTCCATGAGCCATCCGGCTTTTGGCGGGATTGTCGGAGAGAATGAGGTGGCCGGTACTATCAGCGGCTGTTCGTCCGGAGTAAATATTTCCATATCCATGACAGCTACAGACAGCTATGTTGGTGGTATCGCAGGAGTAAACATTGGTACTATTGAAAAATGTGTTGCAGGAGGAAATCTTTCTGTCACACAGGCTAACGGAAATTCTTATCAGGTTTACCTTGGAGGTATTGCCGGCCGGATCGAACAGTTTGGAAACATGGGCGGATATGTGAAACAGTGTGCTTTTACAGGTACGCTTCGCGTGACTGGCGGAACAGCAGTTACAGGTCAGATCTGTGCACAGGTAAATGCAAATGTACTCAATTCTGCTATCGGTCTGAATGGACATGTTTCGGACTGTTATGGTAAAAACGGCCAGGGAGCGCTCATCGGGACAAACACGGAACAGACGCTTACAACAGGCGGTGTTCTTACAGCAGAGCAGATGAAGGATCCGAACTCATATAAAGGCTGGAGCTTTGACGGAGACTGGCAGATTTCCAAGGATGGACTGCCGGAACGTGCAGATGCATCGGCGATCAGATCGCTTTCTGTTTCCGGTGTACCGACAAAATGTTACGTGGGAGAAGTTCCGGCGTACTGGGGAAGGCTTATTGTTAATAATTCTACATCAGTAACGATCACGAAGGATATGATCGCCGGATTTGAAAATTCGGAAACGGGGACAAGGGAACTGACGATCAATTATAAGGGAAAACAGATCAGCTGGTCTATGACAGTCGAAAAACCATCTGCCAGTGATATTACAAGTATTGTGCTTTCCGGGCGTCCGAAGACGACATACAGTGAAAACCAGAAGTTTGATCCTTCAGGCGCCAGCTTTTTTGCTACAATAGGTGGACGTTATGTATATATTTACAGTGGCTTTTCCTATGATAAAACAGGTCCGCTGAAGTCTGCGGATACATCCGTGGTATTTAATTATTTTGGAAAAGAAATTCCGGTAAGTATTACGGTAACAGCCAGAAAAGCAACGAAGCTTTCCGTGCTTGCAGCACCGGCAAAAACTCAGTTTATAGTTGGGAATACGCTGGATCTGTCCGGTGTAAAACTGCAGATCACATATAATGATGGGACGCAGACCCCGATATTTAAAGCGGATGAGCTGGAGAAATATGGTGTTCATGTTGCTTTTGGAAAGAATGGATCTTTTACAACAGTTGCAGCAGATAAAGTTCTGGAAAGTGATGACAGTGGAAGTACGATCGTATTTTATGCGACGGATAAACTGCCGTCAGAGTATGGCTCGGTAGTTGTGGCGTCATCGACGATCACGGTGCGGAGTCCGCTGACTGTACCGGCACTGGATTTGTATGTCAGTGCAGGAAAAAGTGCGGTGCAGTATCCGTGCACAGATAATGTGACTGGTGGAAGTGGAACGTATGCGACTACAGTAATTGAGGAAAAGCTGCCGGCAGGATTGACACGCACGAATCTGCCCGGAGAAAAATATAATGCTTTTGGCTATACGGGTGTTGTTACGGCGTCAGCCGGAGATTACAGTTCACAGTATAAGATCAGCGATACAGAGACACAGGAGAGTATTCAGGTGACTGTGACGATCCATGTGGTTCCTTCTGATCAGGCTGCATTTTACAGTTTTGTGCTTAAGAAGGTGGAAAATCCTGGACTGAAGCAGGATGTTATCGGTGCGATCGGTGAGGATACGATCGTTCTTCGGGTGCCGAAGGGGACGAATGTTACAAAATTGAAGCCTTCGATTGATTATGGCTCAGGTATGGGAACTGGACTTTCTTCAGACTTCTGGAATGGTTCGACGCATGATTTTACCAGCCCGGTTGTATATACGCTTACAGCGCCGGATGGGGTTACAAAGAAGTCTTATACGGTAAGTGTGGAATTTTATGATGATACTTCGGAGGAAGTACAGTCTGGTGACGAGATTCTTTCACCGGCTGATAATACGAAGATCAGCTGTAAGGACAGTGAGGAGGTTATCTTTAAAGGATGGGCCGGAGACAGTTCAAAAGAGATTTCACTTTTTAAATATGTGGTAAATGGAATCAGTTATACTACATCCGCGAATGCCACTACACAGACAATCCCGAATGCCAGGGCATATGAAGTGAAGATTTCTGGAAGTAGCTTGAAGGAAGGAAATAATACTCTGGAAATCTGGGTGATGTATGTTGATAATTCAGGCACCGGAAGCGGCGGCACTTTAAAGAAACTCGGCACAAGAACTGTTGTTAAGGAAGGCCACAAAGCAGTGAAAGACGCAGCGGTAGCAGCTACCTGTGAGACCGCAGGAAAGACAGAAGGAAGCCATTGCAGCGTCTGCAATACAGTAATAAAGGCTCAGACTACAGTGGCGGCATTAGGTCACAACTGGGACAGCGGAAAAGTGACAAAGGCAGCGACCTGCACTGCAACCGGAACAAAAACTTACACCTGCAGCCGATGTAAGAAGACCCGAACAGAAACAATCGCGGCAACCGGCCACAAAGAAGTGAAAGATGCAGCAGTAGCGGCCACCTGCGAAACAACCGGAAAGACAGAAGGAAGTCACTGTAGTGTCTGCAACACAGTGATCAAAGCTCAGACTACAGTAGCAGCATTAGGTCACAGCTGGGACGGCGGAAAAGTGGCAAAAGCAGCCACCTGTACCGCCGCTGGAACGAAGACCTACACCTGCACTCGGTGCAAGAAAACACGCACAGAAACGATCGCAGCCACAGGCCACAAGGTAGTAAAAGACACAGCGGTAGCAGCCACCTGTGAGACAACCGGAAAAACAGAAGGAAGCCACTGTAGCGTATGCGGAACTGTACTCAAAGCCCAGACCACAGTGGCAGCGTTAGGTCACAGCTGGGACGGCGGAAAGATAACAAAAGCAGCAACCTGTACCGCAGCCGGAACGAAGACCTACACCTGTACTCGGTGCAAGAAAACACGAACAGAAACAATCGCAGCTACAGGTCATAAAGCAGTAAAGGATGCAGCCGTAGCAGCCACTTGCGAGACAACCGGAAAGACAGAAGGAAGCCACTGCAGTGTCTGCGGAACTGTACTCAAGGCTCAGACCACAGTGGCAGCATTAGGCCACAGTTGGGACAATGGAAAAGTAACAAAGGCAGTGACCTGTACCGCAGCCGGAACAAAGACCTACACCTGTACCCGCTGCAAGAAAACACGAACAGAAACAATCGCAGCCACAGGTCACAAGGCAGTGAAAGATGCAGCAGTAGCAGCCACCTGCGAGACAACCGGAAAGACAGAAGGAAGTCATTGCAGCGTCTGCAATACGGTAATAAAGGCTCAGGCCACAGTGGCAGCATTAGGCCACAGCTGGGACGGCGGAAAGATAACAAAGGCAGCAACCTGCACCGCAGCCGGAACAAAGACCTACACCTGTACCCGCTGCAAAAAGACACGAACAGAGACAATCGCAGCCACCGGCCACAAGGCAGTAAAAGACGCAGCAGTAGCAGCCACCTGCGAGACAACCGGAAAGACGGAAGGAAGCCATTGCAGCGTCTGCGGAACTGTACTCAAGGCTCAGACCACAACAGCAGCGTTAGGCCACAGCTGGGACAATGGAAAGGTAACAAAGGCAGCCACCTGTACCGCAACCGGAACAAAGACCTACACCTGTACCCGCTGCAAGAAAACACGAACAGAAACAATCGCAGCCACCGGCCACAAGGCAGTAAAAGACGCCGCGGTAGCAGCCACCTGTGAGACAGCAGGAAAAACAGAAGGAAGTCACTGCAGCGTCTGCAACACAGTACTCAAAGCGCAGACTATAGTGGCAGCGTTAGGCCACAGCTGGGACGGCGGAAAGATAACAAAAGCAGCAACCTGCACCGCAGCCGGAACGAAGACTTACACCTGTACCCGCTGCAAGAAAACACGCACAGAAACCATAGTAGCCACAGGCCACAAGGTAGTAAAAGACGCCGCGGTAGCAGCCACCTGCGAGACAACCGGAAAGACGGAAGGAAGCCATTGCAGCGTATGCGGAACTGTACTCAAGGCCCAGACCACAGTAGCAGCGTTAGGCCATGATTACGGAGAGTGGAAAACAATAAAGGCTGCAACTTATACAGAACCGGGACAGGCAGAAAGAGTTTGCAGGAGAAATGCATCACACAAAGAATACAGACAGCTTCCGATACTGGAAAAAGCGAAGATCGATCTGTCAGCCTGCAGCATTCAGTTGTCAGAACAGACCTATGTATATGATGGAACCGAAAAAACACCGACAGTAACCATCACTTACAACGAAAAAACACTGACAGAAGGAAAAGACTACCAGGTATATTTCGCAGATAATGTAAATCCAGGAACAGCAAAGATCACTGCGATCGCCAAAACCGACAGCGATTATACAGGAACAGCCACAATAACCTTTGAGATCCGAAAATCACTTCCGGAAAATGCAACTGTGATCGAACCGGGCGCATTCAGTAACTGTACAAACCTGGTGGATCTGAATATCAAAGAAAACGTAACAGAAATAGGCGACAACGCATTTGCAGACAGCAAAAATCTGCAGAATATCTATTTCTACGGCAACAGCCCGAAACTCGGAAATAACATCTTCAAAAATGTAACTGCAACCGTATACTATCCATACACAGACAAAACCTGGTCTCTGGATATTCTCCAGGATTACGGTGGAAACATTACCTGGGTGCCATGGGATCCAAAAACAAACAGTCCGGCAAAACGAAGCCTTGCGCTGTGTGATATCAAGATCACAGAGCAGAAATACACCTATGACGGAACCGAAAAAACACCGGAAATGGTCATCATGGATGGAAACTATACACTGCAGAAAAATACAGATTACACCGTAAAATGCAGCAATAACACCAATGCGGGAAATGCAGAACTGGAGATCACAGGAGCCGGAAATTACAGCGGAACCTATAAAGCAGGATTCCTCATCGAACAGACAGAGCCGAGCCTGAAATTTGACAAAAAAACAATAACTGTAAAATACGGCACAAAACCATTCCTCTGTGTGCTGTCTGAAAAAACAACAGATGGAACCATAACCTACAGTTCCAGCAACCCGAAAGTTGCAGCTGTCGATCCATCCACCGGTAAAGTAACCATCAAAGGCGGAGGAACCGCGGCGATCATGGCATACGCTGCAAAGGGAACCAATTATACCTCCGGTTCCACATTCTGCACCATCAAAGTAACGAAACGCAGCAATACCATCAAAGCATCCAATATCCGGCGGACCTGGTATGCAAAAGCCAGAAAGATCAGCATCAATGCAAAAGCTTCCGGAAAAGCTCAGCTGAAATATTCTTCCAGCAGTAAATCTGTAAAAGTAGACAAACAAGGAAGGATCACCATTGCGGCAAAATTCACCGGCAGTGCAAGGATCACGATCCGTTCTTCTGCCACAGCAGGATATAATGCCGCCACAAAGAGTATTACAGTCACAGTGAATCCGGCAGGAACCACCCTGACGACAGCAAAGAACCTGTCCGGCAGAAAAGCGCAGATCACATGGAAGAAAAACCGATACGTGACCGGATATGAGATCCAGTATTCCGTAAACAAAAATTTCAGATCCGGCAGCAAAAAAACAGTGGCCGGAGTATCCAAAACGAAATACACGCTGACAAAGCTTCAGAAAAACAAAACGTATTATGTAAGGATCCGCACATACAAAAAATCAGGAACAAAGAAATACTATTCTTCCTGGAGCAAGGTAAAAGCAGTAAGGATCAGAAAGTAGAGGCATGGAAATGAGGATAAATAAAAAAATACTTGCAGGGCTTACAGCAGTCAGTATGCTGACCTGCGGGATATGGATGGAAAGTGTTTTTGCGGCGGATACATTCAGTGCGGAGGAGTCAGCAGAAGCTGTATCGGATACTGTGACGGATCTGTCGGCAGAATCCATTACAGGGATTGAAACAGGAGAAGCTCCGGCAATGGATGCAGCAGAAATTTCCGAAGCAGAACCGGAAAATAAATCTGAGATCTCAGAGACACCAGACATGTCAGAGGAACCGGCAGTACCGGATGATACGGAAACAGCGGACGTTTCAGAGGCACCGGATAATCCGGAGACACAAGATACATCGGAAATACCGGAAGAAATAGAGCTTCCGGAAAATGAAGAAGCGGACATTCCGCAGGAAATGCTCCCGGATGATCAGGAAGATCAGCCGGAAGCAGCATTTGAGGAGAGCGCAGCATCGGAAGATATGGAAACAGAAATCGATCCGGCAGGAGAAAAGAGTGGTTTTTGCGGAGCGGAGGAGAATACCGTATCCTGGAGCCTTGATGAAAACGGAGTTCTCGAGATCACAGGACAGGGAGCTATGAATGAATGGCAAAATGAGGAAGAAGTCCCCTGGAATGGATACCGCGACCAGATAACAGAGGTCCGGATCGAGGAAGGCGTTACCAGCATCGGACCTTATGCATTTGCAGACTGCGAAAATCTTGTAAAGCTTGACATTGCGGACAGCGTTCAGACTATAGGTGCATTTGCATATTTTAACTGCAGTGGCCTTTCCACACTGACCATCGGCTGAGATCATCGGGATCACAGGCCGGATCAGGTATAATAAGAAGCCCCGGAACACGAGGCAACTTCAGAGAAGTCATAACTTCAACTTCCTGAGGTCTGCCCGTATTCCGGGGCTTTAAGTTTTGCAGATATTCGAGGAGGCTTTTATCCATCTGACTACAGAGTAACTCAGTGGATTGCCATACCGGCTACGAAGAAATACATTACAACAAAATGGCACACACTTCCCAGCATCACAAAAACATGAAATACTTCGTGGGAACCGAAATTCTTATGCTTCGCATTGAAGATCGGAAGCTTCAAAGCATAGATCACACCGCCGATGGTATAGATGATACCGCCGGCAAGGAGCCATCCGAAGCCTGCGCGGGGCAGATTGTGGAAGATCGGAACAAAAGCAAGTACACACAGCCAGCCCATTCCAATGTAGATCACAGAGGAAAGCCATTTCGGGCAGTTGATCCAGCAGCCCTTGAGGATCATTCCGATGATGGCAACGGTCCATACGAGGGCACAGAGGATATAGCCGGTGCGTCCGTGGAGAACGATCAGGCATACAGGAGTGTAGCTGCCGGCGATCATCACAAAGATCATCATGTGATCCATTTTTTTCAGACGGCGGTTCACCTTGACTGTAGAGTTTACGGAATGGTAAAGTGTGCTTGCCAGGTAAAGAAGGATCATGGTAAGGATAAAAACACTTACTGCAAAAACATGGAGAACGTCTGCGCTTCTGGCCGCCTTCACGATCAGCGGAGTGGCTCCGGCCACGGCAAGAAGCATGCCGATTCCGTGGGTTATGGCACTTCCCGGATCTTTTAATTTAAATTTCATATAAAAACACCTCCTGCAAAAAAACTGCTGTTTATATCATATGGACAACTTCATGATCAGTTCATCAATGATGGATCATAGTGACGTTTCACGATATAGCAATGTAGAAATTGATAAAATAACATGTAGTATTCAAAACTACATATCAAGTATATGAATACTATACCACTATTATTCAAAAATGCAACCCCTAATTTCAAAAAAAATTTTATCAGGATTTTACAAAGTCTTGTTATTGAATAAACATTCGATCAGTATACTTGTATGCAAACCGTGAAGCAAAGGCATTCATGAACCTGCAGTCAGGCAAAATCTGGATGCCTGCTTGATATGATACGGATAAATACAGACAAAGTCGGCCGAAAAAGAAAAATACATGGCGACGCAGGAGGAAAAAATGGCAGATACAATATACATGAACAGGGAATTATCCTGGCTGAAGTTTAATGAAAGGGTACTTGAGGAGGCTGAGAATCCGGAAAATCCGCTGTGTGAACGCCTCACATTTGCGTCTATCTATCAGAGCAACCTGGATGAATTTTACATGGTACGTGTGGGATCTCTGGTGGATCAGATGCTTCTGGCAAAGGATATCCGTGAAAATAAAACCAATATGACGCCGGAGGAACAGCTGGACGCGATCCTTGCCAGAACAAAAAAGCTGAACCGGAAAAGAGATGTTGTTTATGAAGAGATCATGGAAAATCTGGAACAATACGGCGTACATATGCTGAATTTCCATAAGATCGAAAAAGAGGACCGCAATTATCTGGAACGCTATTTTGAAGCAGAGGTTGCTCCGGTTATTTCTCCGTCTATCGTCGGAAAAAGACAGCCGTTTCCATTTCTCCGGAATAAGGAGATCTATGCAGTAGTAGTTCTGGAAACAAAAAAAGGAAAAGAAAAGCTGGGTATCATTCCGTGCAGCAGTACAGGTATCCAGCGACTGATCCCGGTTCCGGGAAAAACCGGCACCTACATGCTGTCTGAAGAACTGATCCTTCACTTTGTTTCAAAAATCTTCAAGGGCTACCACATCAAAGCGAAGTCCCTGCTTCGTATTACCAGAAATGCAGATATTGACGCAGATGCTCTTTATGATGAAGATCTGGATTACCGTGAGTTTATGGTAGAGCTGATCAAGGCAAGAAAGAAACTGGCACCGATCCGCCTGGAGCTGTCAAGAGAAATGGACGGAGATGTTGTTGAAACACTTTGCGAGTATCTGGAAGTGGACAAGAATTATGTATTCCGGGGAGATATACCGCTGGATCTTTCTTTTGTATTCCAGATCCAGGATGGCCTGAGAAAAAGAACAGAGCTTTTTTATGAAAAAAGAATTCCTCAGAAATCTCCTCTGTTTAACAGCCACGAACCGATTCTTGACCAGATCGCAAAAAAGGACCGTTTTCTTTCCTATCCATATGAAAGCATCAAGCCGTTTCTTACAATGCTCCATGAGGCTGCCAATGATGAGGATGTAGTTTCCATTAAGATGACACTTTACCGTGTGGCAAAACAGAGTAAGGTTGTGGAGGCTCTGATCGAAGCAGCAGAAAACGGAAAGGAAGTTTTCGTTCTGGTGGAGCTGAAGGCACGTTTTGATGAGGAGAACAATATCGGATGGTCACGGCTTCTGGAGGATGCGGGCTGTCATGTGATCTACGGTCTGGACGGCTATAAGGTACACTCCAAGCTTTGCCAGATCATGAAGAAAAAAGACGGAAATGTGGAATATTATACACAGATCGGAACAGGAAACTATAATGAAAAAACAGCCCGTCTGTATACAGACCTTTCTCTTATGACTGCGGATCCGAAGATCGGAACGGAAGCGGCCAGAGTATTCCAGGCACTGGCAATGGGAGAAACCGTTGAAGATATGGAGCATCTTCTTGTGGCACCAAGATGTCTTCAGAACAAAGTGCTTGCCATGATCGATGAGGAGATCAAGCATGCGAAGGCCGGAGAACAGGCATATATCGGTCTGAAAATGAATTCTCTGACAGATAAACGTATTATGAACAAGCTTGTAGAAGCATCCTGTGCAGGAGTACACATTGATATGGTGATCCGTGGTATCTGCTGTCTGATCCCGGGAGTGAAGGGGCAGACAGAAAATATCCACATTATCAGTATTGTAGGACGTTTTCTGGAGCATTCCCGTATTTATATTTTCGGAACACAGGAGAGAGCAAGGATCTATATTTCCTCTGCAGACTTTATGACAAGAAATACTCTTCGTCGTGTAGAAGTTGCGGCGCCTATCGAGGATCCGGATATCCGTATGCAGATCCAGGAAATGTTTGTGACAATGCTCAGTGATAATCGAAAAGCAAGGATCATGAACAATAAGGGAAATTATAAGATCGAACCATCCGATAATGCTCCGCTTAATTCTCAGGAAGTATTTCTGCAGCAGGCATACGACAATGCGGCTCCTGCAGCGACAGATAAATAAGAGATTTTTATGCATATTTCTCCCAGTTTTTCGCATAATAACCATATGAAAAACAAATGGTTGACATAACATTGACGTACAATGAACAGAAAATACAGGAGGAATTCAGGAAGATGAAAGCAACGGGAATTGTTCGCAGGATCGATGATCTGGGCAGGGTTGTGATTCCAAAAGAGATACGAAAGACACTGCGGATCAAGGAAGGAACGCCACTGGAGATTTTTACAGACAGAGAAGGACAGATCATCCTGAAAAAATATTCGCCTATTGGAGAATTGAATTCGTTTGCTGTGGAATATGCGGAAGCGCTGGTACAGACCACCGGACTGACGGCATGTATCACGGATCGTGATCAGGTGGTGGCGGCATGTGGCAGCGGAAGCCGGGAACTGGAAGGAAAAGAGATCAGTTCTGAGCTGGATGCAGTCATTGCCGGCAGAGAATGCAGACTGATCAGTCGGAGCAGCAGGGAAAATATCCCGATCATTGTCGATGACAGTGATTCTTTTGAACGAAAAATGATACAGCCTGTTCTGTGTGCCAGCGATGCGATCGGGGCCGTGATCCTTCTGTCCAGAAGCGAAAAAGCGGAAATGGGTGACACGGAGCGTGCACTTGTCCGCACAGCAGCCGGTTTTCTTGGCAGACAGATGGAGCAGTAAACGTGCATCAGATGTACAGAAAAATGTGTGAAGATCAAGATATAAACATCAGATGCAGATGCCAGGAGGCAGCAGATCAGGGAGGGTGCGGGCACCGGGAAGGAAAACTGTGGTATTCTTCCAGAGTCAGATTTGTGATGGTGAGCCAGGAAGCCAGAGGTTTGGTCACATAGCGGATGTGCCAGGGCTCGTAAGGGAAGCCGGTGATCTCCTCTCTGTTTTTGGGATACCGGAGGATGAAACCATAGAGCGGAGCGTTCTTTTTCAGCCAGCGGCCTTCTCCTGTTGCGGAAAACCTTTCGGAGAGCTCCATATGGATGGAAGGACAGGAGACATCCAGAGCAAGTCCGCTCTGATGCTCGCTCGTACCTGGCCTGGCAACAAAAGGGCTTTCCGTAAAGAGCTCCTTCTGTCGCTGGTAGGAACGATATCCGGAAACTGCCCACAGGTTCAGACCACATCTGTGACAGGCATGAAAAAGCTGAGAAGCCGCTTTTGCAGCCTGGTATTCCAGAAGCCGCTTCGAATCTCCCGGCGCTGCTTCAAATGGAAGTCCGATATCGATGAGATGCTCCGGCACAAAGGCTTCCGGCAGAGGATGCTCCCTGCTGATCAGCCGGGTATAAAATTCTCTGTGCAATAAAAAACCCCCTTTCCTTATCCATAAGCTTATGATAAGAAAAGGGGGTTTATGAATGCTTATTTCTGTTTATCAGAGCTCTTTTTCGCTCATTTCTTCCAAAAGAGCCTTCTTCATGTCATAGAGGGGCTGGGAGAGATCTACATAAACCTTCTGCGGATTAACGAAACGTCTGGATTCATCCCACAGTGTATTCTGCTCCTGTTTGCAATAGTCACGGAGCTCCATAACAGATGGAGACTTGTAAACGCTCTTACCACCTTTGATCACAGGAACAAGGAGCTCGCGGAGCTCGTAGGTTCCTCCAAGAACCTTGGTCTTTTTCCAGGTGTCAACCGGATCGAAGATCACCATAGTTTCTTCCGGATCGAATTTCTCATCTGCAAGGCAGATCAGATCGGCCTTGATCTTGCCGGTCTTCTTGCTGTAGATACGGTATACAGTCTTGTTGCCCGGGTTGGTAACTTTTTCTGTGTTTTCGGAAAGCTTGATCTTCGGCTGGAAGGTATCGCTGTCAGCGTCTTTTACAGCGGCAAGCTTGTATACGCCGCCGAATGCCGGATTGTTATCGGCTGTGATCAGCTTGGTTCCAACACCCCAGGAATTGATCTTGGCATCCTGGGCCTTCAGGCTCTCGATAAGATATTCATCAAGATCGCTGGAGGCGGAGATGGTAGCATCATCGAAACCGGCAGCAGCCAGCATCTTGTAAGCTTTTTTGGAAAGGTATGCAAGGTCACCGCTGTCGATACGGATTCCGTAGTTCTTCAGCTGGATACCTTCCTCACGCATCTCCTCAAATACACGGATCGCATTGGGAACACCGGATTTCAGGACATCGTAGGTGTCGACCAGAAGAGTACAGGAATTCGGGTAAAGCTTCGCATAGGTCTTAAAGGCAGTGTACTCATCCGGGAAGCTCATGATCCAGGAATGAGCATGTGTTCCGAGAACCGGAACGTTAAACATCTGACCGGTCAGTACGTTAGAAGTACCGGCACATCCGCCGATCACTGCAGCTCTGGCACCGAAGATCCCGGCGTCCGGACCCTGGGCACGGCGAAGACCGAATTCCATGATGGGATCGCCCTTGGCTGCGTGGCATACACGTGCTGCCTTGGTAGCAATAAGACTCTGATGGTTCATAATGTTCAGGATGGCCGTCTCTACAAGCTGAGCTTCCATGATCGGTGCGATAACCTTGACCATTGGCTCTCTCGGGAAGATCACGGTTCCCTCCGGAATTGCATAGATATCACCGGTGAATCTGAAGTTGCTCAAATACTCAAGGAAATCATCCTCAAAGATGCCAAGATTTCTCAGATAGGTAATGTCTTCTTCTGAGAAACGGAGATTTTCGATGTATTCGATCATCTGCTCCAGTCCTGCACAGATGGCAAAACCGCCATCGCACGGATTGTTGCGGTAGAACATGTCAAAGACAACGGTCTGGTTGGTAGGGTTTTTGAAATATCCCTGCATCATGGTAAGCTCATAGAGGTCCGTGAGCAGAGTAAGGTTATTTGCTCGCATAGCGTTCTCCTTTGGATGCCTCCGGATATTGTGACCGGAGGGAAATACACGGTTGTTTCCGTTCTTTTTATTATACGGCTTATTATAACACAAAGGAGTGGATTGTAAAATTTTTTTTACTGCGTAAACCCGCATATAATAAGGAGTTTTAACAGCAGTTTAAGAAATTTTGAAAAAAAATAAAAAAAATTAAAAAAAGGGGTTGCAATTTCAAAAAAGCTGTTATATAATAACATCCGTCGCAAGCGATAAGGCAAGCGAAAAACAAAACATATAGGGCTATCGCCAAACGGTAAGGCAACGGACTCTGACTCCGTCAGTTCAAGGTTCGAATCCTTGTAGCCCTGCTTCTTAAGTACCTCAGTTGCGAGGTACTTTTTTTGTACTCAAAAATAAGAAGATATTCGCAATCCGCTTCGCCCCCAAAAAAAAACAAGTGCGTTTCTTCCTGCCAAGTGTTACAATAAAGTATAGACAGTATGACAGGAGGCATGAATGAGTTACAGTTTTGAGAGTCGAGTAAGATTCAGTGAGATCGGAGAAGATGGCTGTCTGACGCTGCCGGGAGTTCTGGATTATTTTCAGGATTGCTGTACCTTTGAATCCGAGCAGACAGGAGTCGGTATGGAAGTATTAAAGGAACAGAAAAGAGCTTGGGTACTTTCTGCATGGCAGGTGATCATGAAGCGGTATCCAAAGCTTGGTGAAAATATAAAAGTAACAACAATTCCTTATGGATTCCGTGGATTTATCGGAATGCGTAATTTTATTCTTGAGACAATGGATGGTGAGAAGCTGGCATGGGCCAATTCCTACTGGTCTTTTATCAATACAGAAACCGGTCTTCCGGAAAAGCTGACACCGGCAGATACAGATCCCTATGATTTGGGCGAAAAAATAGAGATGGATTATGCACCAAGAAAGATCGCGCTTCCGAAGGAACGGGAAGTGCAGAATGCTTTTTCCGTACAGAAGCATCATCTGGACACCAATCATCATGTGAACAACTGTCAGTATATCCGGATGGCAGCGGATCATCTGCCTGAGGATTTTAAAGTTGGTCAGCTTCGTGCTGAATATAAACGTCAGGCAGTACTGGATAATGTTATCATTCCGGAAGTATATATGACAGAAAATAAAGAAGCTGTAGTTCTCAACGCGGAGGATAAAGAACCTTACGCAGTAGTTGAGTTTACAAAATAAATACAGGCGGTAGAGATTAGTACATCGTTTTTGAAACAACTATACCGTAAAAGGAGGGCGCGCTATGCTTGAAAAATTAAAAGAAGAAGTTTACAGAGCAAATATGGATCTGCCAAAATATGGTCTTGTTACCTTTACATGGGGAAATGTCAGCGGGATCGACAGGGAGCAGGGACTTTTTGTGATCAAGCCAAGTGGTGTGGATTATGACAAGCTGACACCGGAAGACATGGTAGTGGTAGATCTTGATGGAAATAAAGTAGAAGGAAGATACAATCCATCCTCTGATACACCGACACATGCAGTTCTTTACAGAGCGTTTCCGAATATCGGCGGTATCGTACATACCCACTCATCCTGGGCAACAAGCTGGGCGCAGGCAGGCAGATCGATCCCGTGTTATGGAACCACACATGCAGATTACATTTACGGAGAAGTACCATGTGTACGTAATCTGACCAAAAGAGAGATCGAAGAGGCATATGAGAAGAACACGGGAGTTCTTATTGCTGATTATTTCAAAAACAAAGATTATGAAGCAGTACCGGCTGTGCTGTGTAAGAACCACGGACCTTTTACCTGGGGTAAGGATGCTCATGAGGCAGTTCATAACGCAGTTGTTCTTGAGGAGGTTGCCAAGATGGCATCTCGCTGCGAGCTGATCAATCCGGATGTAAAACCGGCACCGCAGGAGCTTCAGGATAAGCATTACTACAGAAAACATGGTGCAAATGCATATTATGGTCAGGTAGGACAGGAAGACTGATCAGAAGAAAAAACAGTTTGACCCGATGGTGGATCGTCAATATCCGCCTGAGTGGAAATGCCGCGGAACAGTACCGCGGCATTTTTTGTCGAAAAATGCAGAAAATGTCAGATTTGCTGACCTTTAACACAGGTGCCGCCGAAATATATGCTAATGTCAAGAAAAATGCAGAACATTAACACATTTATTAAAATAGGTGGCAGGATGAAAATATACACTTATCAGGGAAAAAAGAACGTTTCCGGAGAAAAAATACGCCAGATGAGGAATATGAAACGGATGTCGCAATCTGCGCTGGCAGCAAAAATGCAGGTGGAAGGAGTGATGCTGGAGCGTGACAGTATCAGCCGGATCGAAGGAGGAGAACGTTTTGTAGCAGATTATGAACTGCGGGTGTTTGCAAAGGTGCTGGGAGTGGATGTGAAGTGGCTGCTGAATGAGCAGTAAATAAGGCAATATTGGATTACAGTTCGCTGGTAATATTCTGCGAAGCGTGTTACTGAAAACGGAGTGAAAAGTAACAATATTGGTCTGAATGGCAGGAATCTGTGTAAACTACTTGATATTTATGTCGGAAACTGCTACAGTATAAAGAAAAAAAGATGGCCGGGAAGTCCTGCGGAGGGCAAACGGTCACGGATAAGAAGATAGAGGCGCGGATTTTATCAGTATTTATGGATGCAAGGCCCTGGCAGGCTGTTCATAAAGAAAGGAAAATCTGCCGAAGTGCTCTGGAAGGCCAGATGACAGGGTGCTGGGATAACGCAGAATATGCGTTGTACTGTCACGGATGTGGAGCGCTATCGGTAGCACTTCGGGAGATCTGCATTTAATATGCTGAATGGAGATTTTCTGACAGGCTATTAGTTAAATAAGGATTATTTAACCGGAGGTGTTCTTAAGAAGAGACAGCCTCCGTTTTTTTGTCCCCGAAAAGGGAGGAGAAAAATGAGTAAAAAAGCAGGAACAGCATTGTCTGTTATGGCAATGGTATTCATGGGCGCACTGGCAAGTCCCCTGACTGTGCTGGCTGCGGATGCGGAGGAGACTTACCAGCCTGCTCTGTATGCAACGATCTGGGCACTGCTTCCACCTCTTGTTGCGATCGTCCTTGCACTGATCACAAAAGAAGTATACAGTTCTCTGTTTGTGGGAATTGTAGTAGGAGCACTGATCTATTCTGGATTTAAATTTGAAGGAACGGTAACACAGATTTTTGAGGGAGGAATCATCAAGGTTCTTTCTGACAGCTATAACGTAGGTATCCTGATCTTCCTGGTAATCCTGGGATCTGTGGTATGTATGATGAACAAGGCCGGCGGCTCTGCCGCATTCGGACGATGGGCCAGCAAAAAGATCCACACACGTGTAGGTGCAGAGCTTGCAGCGATCATCCTTGGAATCCTGATCTTCATTGACGATTATTTTAACTGTCTGACAGTAGGAAGCGTTATGCGTCCGGTAACTGACAGACATCACGTATCCAGAGCGAAATTTGCATACCTGATCGATGCAACAGCTGCTCCGGTATGTATCATCGCACCGATCTCATCCTGGGCAGCAGCAGTCAGCGGATTCGTAGAGGGACAGGATGGACTTGCGATTTTTGTAAGAACCATCCCGTATAACTTTTACGCGATCCTTACTATTGTAATGATGGTTGGCATGGTACTGATGAAAACCGAGTTTGGTGCCATGAGAACACATGAGATCAATGCTCTGAACGGAGATCTTTATACAACATCTGCAAGACCGTATGAGAATGCAACGGATGATGAGACACCGAATCCGAGAGGAAAGGTGATCGATCTTGTGATCCCCATCGTTATGCTTGTTATCTGCTGTGTCATCAGTATGATCTACACAGGAGGATTTTTCAGCGGAACAGATTTTGTTACCGCATTTTCACAGAGTGATGCTTCTGTAGGCCTTGCAATGGGAAGTGCTTTTGGTCTGGTGTTTGCCATTATTTTCTATATGATCCGCCGTGTGGTCAATTTCAGAGACTGTATGGGCTGCATCCCGGAAGGATTCAAGGCTATGGTACCGGCGATCATGATCCTGACCTTTGCATGGACACTGAAGGCTATGACAGACTCACTTGGTGCAGCGGTATTCGTAGAAGAAGCCATGCGTTCTGTTGCCGGTGGTATTGAAGTTATCCTTCCGGCCATTATTTTCCTGGTTGGATGTGGACTTGCATTTGCTACAGGTACTTCCTGGGGAACCTTTGGTATCCTGATCCCGATCGTTGTTGCGGTATTTGAGAAATCCAGTCCTGAGATGATGATCATTTCCATGTCCGCCTGCATGGCAGGTGCAGTTTGCGGAGACCACTGCTCACCGATCTCCGATACAACGATCATGGCTTCCGCAGGAGCACAGTGTGATCATGTGACTCACGTTTCCACACAGCTTCCGTATGCGATCCTGGCTGCGGCAGTATCCTTTGTAACTTATATTGTTGCAGGCTTTGTAAAAACAGCATGGATCGCTCTTCCGGTGGGAATCGTGCTGATGCTGATCGTACTTTTTGTCATTAAAATGATGAACCCGATGCCGGTTGAGAAACCAACAGAATAACAGACTGACCCAATGTGGGGCAGATTCCCCCATGAATGGCAAATAAAAGGCAGTGACGGAAAGAAATTTCCGAAGCTGCCTTTTTTGTGCTTTCTATAATAATTCTCTTATGTTATAATGCAGGACAGACAGCAAATAGTAAATGATCATATATAGTTTTAAGGAACAGGAGTAAGAATGATAGAATTAGGTAAAAAACAGAAATTACTGGTTGTAAAAACCGTGGATTTCGGAATATATCTTGGAGAGGACCGAAACGCACCTCAGAATGAGCGGGTGCTTCTTCCGTCCAAACAGGTACCGGAAGGAACCAAAGCAGGTGATGAGATCGAAGTATTCATCTATAAGGATTCCCAGGACAGATTGATCGCAACTACCCGTGAGCCGATGCTTCAGGTAGGACAGACCGCAGTCCTTAAGGTAAAACAGGTTACCAGGATCGGTGCTTTTCTTGACTGGGGACTGGAGAAGGATCTTCTTCTTCCGTATCATGAGCAGACCAACCGGGTCCGTGAAGGCGAGGAGTGCCTGGTAGCTCTTTATGTAGATAAGAGCAGCAGACTTTGTGCAACCATGAAGGTGTATCATTATCTTTCCACCAGAACTCCTTATGTACCGGGAGATTCGGTAAAGGGGCGTGTCTATGAGATCAGTGGGAATTTCGGCGTTTTTGTTGCGGTAGATGATAAATATTCCGCTCTGATCCCGGCACGGGAGGCAACAGGCAAGTACAGACCGGGAGCTATTCTTGATCTTCGTGTCACAGAGGTGAAAGAGGATGGCAAGATGAACGTCAGTGACCGCCAGAAGGCTTACATTCAGATCAATGAGGATGCAGAGAGCGTATTCAGCGTGATCGAGGAATTTGCAGGGGTGCTGCCATTTGATGATCATGCCTCACCGGAAGTCATCAAGAGAGAGTTTGGCCTCAGTAAGAACGCATTCAAGCGTGCAGTCGGTCATCTGATGAAGGAAGGAAAAGTAGAGATCCGTGACAAGAGGATCTACATTAAAAAATAACAAGGTGTTGACCGGCTCCGGATCAGACACGCTCCGGCACGTTCAGAGAAAAGTGCAGAGCGGGGAGGATCCGGAGCCCTGTTTTTTACGATAAGGAGAATAAATTTGGAGTTTACACATTTACATGTCCATACAGAATACAGCCTTCTGGATGGCTCCAATAAGATCAAAGAATATGTAGCCAGAGTAAAAGAGCTGGGTATGGACAGTGCGGCGATCACCGATCATGGCGTTATGTATGGTGTGATCGATTTTTACAGGGCTGCAAGAGAAGCCGGGATCAATCCGATCCTCGGATGTGAGGTTTATGTGGCTCCGGGCTCCCGTTTTGACAGAGAAGTGGGAAGTGGGGATGACCGTTATTATCATCTGGTCCTGCTGGCTGAGAATAATCAGGGATACAGCAACCTGATGAAAATTGTATCCAAGGCATTCGTGGAAGGGTTTTATTACAAGCCACGTGTGGATCTGGAGCTTCTGGAAAAATATCACGAGGGTATCATTGCCTTAAGTGCCTGCCTGGCGGGAGAGGTCGCCAGATATCTTGCACGTGGAATGTATGAGGATGCCAAGATCGCGGCATTACGTTACCAGGATATTTTCGGAAAAGGAAATTTCTTTCTGGAGCTTCAGGATCATGGGATCCCGGAGCAGCAGACTGTAAACCAGCAGCTTCTCCGTATGCACAGAGAGACGGGGATCGATCTGGTTGCCACCAATGATGTGCATTACACTATGGCAGAGGATGCGGAACCACATGATGTTCTTCTTTGTCTGCAGACTCAGAAAAAACTCAGCGATGAGAACAGAATGCGCTATGAGGGCGGCCAGTATTATGTGAAATCGCCGGAGGAGATGGCGAGGCTTTTCCCATATGCGCTGGAAGCGCTGGAAAACACCCACAGGATCGCGGAGAGATGTCATGTGGAGATTGAATTTGGTGTGACCAAGCTGCCGAAATATGATGTGCCGGACGGATTTACCTCCTGGGAATATCTGAACAAGCTTTGCCATGAGGGACTTGAGCAGCGGTATCATCCGGTAACAGAGGAGCTGAAAAAGCGCTTGGATTATGAGTTGTCTACGATCAAAAACATGGGATATGTAGATTACTTTCTCATTGTATGGGATTTTATCAAATATGCCAGGGACAACGATATCATGGTCGGTCCGGGACGAGGTTCTGCCGCAGGAAGCCTGGTTGCCTATACACTTGGGATCACCCAGCTGGACCCGATCCGGTATGATCTGCTCTTTGAACGTTTCCTGAATCCGGAGCGAGTATCCATGCCGGATATCGATGTGGATTTCTGCTTCGAACGGAGACAGGAGGTTATTGATTATGTAAGAAGAAAATATGGTGATGACTGCGTGGTTCAGATCGTTACCTTCGGTACACTGGCAGCCCGCGGTGTCATTCGTGATGTAGGCCGTGTTCTGGATATGCCTTATGCCCAGGTGGACACCATCGCCAAGATGATCCCACAGGAGCTGAATATCACCATTGACAAGGCACTGGGAATGAATCCGGAGTTTCGCAAGGCTTACGAGGAACAGGACGATATCCATCGTCTGATCGATCTGGCAAAACGTCTGGAGGGGCTTCCGAGGCATACATCCATGCATGCGGCAGGTGTTGTGATCAGCCAGAAGGATGTATCGGAATACGTACCCCTTTCCAGAGCACAGGATGGTTCCATTGTCACGCAGTTTACCATGACAACACTGGAAGAGCTGGGACTTCTGAAAATGGATTTCCTGGGTCTCCGTACCCTGACGGTTATCCAGAATGCTGTGAAAATGGTGGAAAAAAGTACCGGTATGCTTCTGGATATGCAAAAGATCGACTACAACGACAAAAAGGTACTGGATTCTCTCGGAACAGGACGTACTGACGGCGTGTTCCAGCTGGAGAGTGCCGGAATGAAAAGCTTCATGAAGGAGCTGAAGCCTCAGAGCCTTGAGGACGTGATCGCGGGAATTTCGCTTTACCGTCCGGGTCCCATGGATTTCATTCCGCAGTACATCCGCGGAAAAAACCGTCCGGATACCATCCGTTATGACTGTCCGCAGATGGAGCCGATCCTGAAGCCAACCTATGGCTGTATCGTATACCAGGAGCAGGTTATGCAGATCGTCCGTGAGCTTGCAGGCTACACCCTTGGACGAAGTGACCTGGTGCGCCGTGCCATGTCCAAGAAAAAAGCTTCTGTTATGGCAAAAGAACGCCAGAATTTCGTTTACGGAAACGTGGAAGAGGGAGTACCGGGATGTATTGCCAACGGTATTTCCGAGGAGATCGCAAACAAGATCTACGATGAGATGACAGATTTTGCAAAGTATGCCTTCAATAAGTCTCATGCTGCCGCTTATGCAGTGGTTTCCTACCAGACGGCATATCTCAAATATTACTATCCGGTAGAATTTATGGCTGCACTGATGACATCCGTTGTGGAAATGCCGAACAAGGTTGCCGAGTATATTTCGGTATGCCGCCAGATGGGGATCCGGATCCTTCCGCCGGATATCAATCATGGTGTTTATGGCTTTTCTGTTGACAATGGTTCCATTCGTTATGCACTTTCTGCCATCAAGAGTATCGGCCGTCCGGTAATCGAGGGGATTGTGCGGGAGCGTGAGGAGCACGGAGAATATACCTCCCTGAAAACATTTATTGAGCGAAATATCGACCAGATCAACAAGAGAGTTGTGGAAAATCTGATCAAGGCCGGAGCGCTGGATTGCCTGGAGGGAAACCGGAATCAGAAAATGACGGTTTATACGCAGATCATAGACAGTATCAACCAGGATAAGAAGCATACCATGGCGGGACAGCTGAGTCTTTTTGATATTGCGCCTGAAGAAGATAAAAAGGAATTTGAGATCCGTATGCCGCAGGCAGCAGAATATCCGAAGGAGACGATACTGACCTTTGAGAAGGAAGTTCTCGGCATCTATCTCAGCGGTCATCCGCTGGAGCGTTACCGGAATATGATGGAAAAAATGATCTCTGCAAAAACTTCTGATTTTCAGCCGGATGATGAAACAGGGATACCGGAGGTTTACGATAACCAGAAAGTGATCGTGGGTGGAATGATCACGGATAAAACCATAAAATATACAAAGAATAATAAGGTAATGGCGTTCCTTACAGTGGAAGATCTGGTAGGCACCGTGGAGGTTGTGGTATTTCCACGTGATTACGAAAAATGCCAGATGTTCCTGAATGAAGATGCCCGGCTCTTTATTCAGGGAAGAGTATCCGCAGAAGACGACAAAGCCAGCAAGCTGATCCTGGAAAAGGTCCGTCTTTTTGATGATATGCCAAGAGAACTGTGGCTCCAGTTTGAAAGCCGGGAAGAGTACGCAAAAGCCGAGACCGGTCTGGTAGACGATCTGATGGAATCCAGAGGAAACAGCACGGTGGTTATTTATCTCAAAGATGTCAAGGCAATGAAGAAACTTCCCCCTGCTTATCAGGTCCATATCGAGGATTCCTGGCTGGAGCGCATGTGTAAAAAATATGGAAGTTCCAATGTTAAAATTGTGGAGAGAGTATTGAAAAACTTATAAAAATGCTATAAACTATACCCGAATATGTGTATTACAATAGGTTGTTTCATAAGATGGAGGATAACAATATGGCAGAGAACAAAATCAAAACGATCGGCGTTTTGACCAGTGGCGGTGACGCACCTGGAATGAATGCTGCAATCCGTGCTGTTGTCAGAAGAGGATTAAGCAGCGGACTGAACGTAAAGGGAATCTATAAAGGATACAGCGGTCTCTTAAATGAGGAGATCAGAGATATGACAGCAAAGGACGTTTCCGATACGATTGAGCGAGGCGGAACAATTCTTTATACTGCCAGATGTGCAGAGATGAGAACAGAGGAAGGACAGCAGCAGGCTGCAGAGATCTGCAGAAAGCATGGGATCGACGGCCTTGTTGTTATCGGTGGAGACGGATCCTTCGCAGGTGCTCAGAAGCTTGCGAACCTTGGAATCAATACCATTGGCCTGCCGGGAACTATTGACCTTGATATCGCATGTACCGAGTACACCATCGGTTTCGATACTGCTGTAAATACAGCTATGGAAGCTATTGACAAGGTACGTGATACATCCACATCCCATGAGAGATGCAGTATCATCGAGGTTATGGGACGTAACGCCGGATACCTTGCAGTATGGTGCGGTATCGCAAACGGTGCTGAGGATATCCTGATCCCGGAGAAATATGATTACGACGAGCAGAAGCTTATTGACAATATCGTAGAGAGCCGTAAGAAAGGCAAGAAACACCATATCATCGTAAATGCTGAGGGTATCGGCCATTCAGAGGCTATGGCGAAGCGTATCGAGGCTGCAACAGGTATCGAGACACGTGCAACGATCCTTGGTCACATGCAGCGTGGTGGAAGCCCTACATGTAAGGACCGTGTATATGCGTCCATGATGGGTGCTCTTGCAGTAGATCTTCTTGTTGCCGGAAAACGCAGCCGTGTGGTTGGATACCGTCATGGTGAGTTTGTCGATTTCGACATCAATGAGGCTCTTGCAATGCAGAAGAATGTAGATTCCTACATGTGGGAGGTCTGCAATTCTCTTTCTCATAATTACAGAAAATAAAGATATTTATGAACTTAAAAAAAGTTTCAGACGGATTGCATAAACTGAATACGTCACAAATAATTGCCCTCGGCTTTGCGGGGGTGATTTTTGTAGGTGGACTTATTTTGTGGATGCCGTTCTGCAGTGCACCCGGGCAGGCTGTTACCTTCCCGGATGCTGTTTTTACAGCGGCGACCAGCGTATGTGTGACAGGACTTTCCACAGTTGTTATGGCAGTCCAGTGGAGCCCCATTGGAAAAGCGGTTATCCTGTGCTTGATACAGATCGGTGGGATCGGACTGATCGCACTGGCGAATATGATATTCATTAGCCTCCGGCGGAAAATTTCCCTGAAAAACCGGCGGATCATCAAGGAATCCTATAACCTGGATGAAATGGGTGGAGTCGTGGCTGTAGTCCGCAGTGTGGTGAAATGCGTGTTTCTTGCAGAAGGAATCGGTGCGGTCCTGTATGCGTTTTGCTTTGTACCGGAATTTGGAATAAAAAAAGGTCTGGTGCATGCCATATTTCTGGCGGTATCTGCATTCTGCAACGCAGGGATCGATCTTTTCGGGGAAACAAGCCTTTCGGTATATGTGAGCAATCCGCTGGTCAATATCACTACGATTGGCCTGATCATTGTGTCAGGCCTTGGATTTATCGTCTGGTGGGATCTGTGGGATAAATTCCGCAAGGTTCTGAGAAAAGAGCTCTCCCCATCCAGAGTTTTTCGTGTATTGCGGCTTCAGAGCAAGCTGGTCCTTACGATGACCGGGATCCTGGTATTTTCAGGAGCATTTCTGGTATTTATTTTTGAATCCGGAAACCCTTCCACGCTGAAGGGGGCACCACTGGGAACAAAGCTCATGGCATCCTTTTTCCAGTCAGTGACAACACGTACGGCGGGATTTTATACCATGGATCAGTCGCTTTTGTCCACACCTACCGTGATCATTTCCCTACTGTGGATGTTTATCGGAGGATCACCCATGGGCACTGCCGGTGGTGTGAAGACTACTACCATTGCGGTTCTGATCCTTTCTATTGCAGCATATCTTCAGGGAAAAAAGGATGTAGAGGTATACGGCCGCAGGATCCGTGAGAGCTATCTCCGTTCTGCCATGGTTGTTGCAGGAACCAGTGTGTTGATCCTTTTTACCATGACGGTGCTTTTGTCCGCAGTAATGCCGGGAGTGGATCTGGCAGATGTTTTATATGAGATCACTTCTGCGGGGGCTACAGTAGGACTTTCCAGAGGACTGACACCTCAGCTGAATGTGGCAGGCAAGTGGATCGTGATCCTTACCATGTATCTGGGACGTATCGGACCGCTGACACTTGGAACAGCAGTTGTGATGCGTGTACGCAACAGGCCGGGAAGCACCACGCATCTCGGTGAAGAAGATATCATGATCGGTTAAACAGGAGAATAGAATGAAAAATAAATCTTTTGCCGTGATCGGGCTTGGACAGTTTGGAATGACTCTGGCGGTGACGCTGGCAGAGTCAGACTGCGATGTCCTTGCCATTGATGACAAAGAAGAAAATATCGAAGAGATTTCCGAAAAAGTAACCTATGCGGTAAAAGCAGATGTCCGTGAACCGGGAATCCTGAAGGCTCTGGGAGTTCAGAATGTGGATGTAGCCATTATCGCAGTTGCCGAAAATCTGGAAGCCAGTATTTCCGCAACCATGCAGGCCAAAGATCTGGGAGTGCCCTTTGTAGTTGCAAAAAGTATGAATTCTCTTCATGGACGTATACTTGACAAAATCGGTGCAGATAAGATCATTTATCCGGAACAGTCCATGGGACTGCGGGTTGCCAGAAATCTTATGTCCGGCGGGTATCTGGATGTGTTTGAGCTTTCAGCGGAGTTCAGTATGGCGGAGTTTTCCATGCCGGTATCCTGGATTGGAAAAAATCTGGTAGATCTGAATGTACGGGAGCGTTTTCACATTAATATCATTGGCATCAAGCTGGGTGAAAATGTCACGGTAGATCTGGATCCTTCCGAACCGCTTCCGGACAACTGTTCCATAATCGCCATCGGAAAAAACAAGGATCTGAATGCAAGTCGTGAGGAATTACGTTAACCGAATACGGATTGCCGGAAGGAGAGAAATAAAAGTATGATAACCAGTGTATCAAATGCAAAAATAAAAAATGTCATGCAGCTGAACCAGAAGGCAAAAGCCAGAAGAGAGCAGGGACTTTTTGTGGCAGAGGGCCGGAAAATGTTTCTGGAAGCACCGGAAAGCTGGGTTTCCCAGGTGTTTGTCTCCGAGACCTTTTCCCGGGATGAAGAGCTGATGTCTCAGGCAGAAAAATATCCCTGTGAGATCGTGAAGGATTCCGTATTCCGTCAGATGTGTGATACCAAGACTCCCCAGGGGATCCTGACAGTTCTGAAGCTGCCTTCCTGGAGCGAGGAAGAGGTACTGGCGGGAAAAAATCCTCTGGTCATGGTTCTGGAGGATCTTCAGGATCCGGGAAATGCGGGAACCATTCTCAGGACCGGTGAGGGCGCCGGCGTAAGCGGAGTTTTCCTCACAAAAACCTGCGTGGATATCACAAATCCCAAGGTGATCCGTTCTACCATGGGCTCCATTTACAGAATGCCTTTTCTATACGTGGAAGATGTGGTATCATTAGAAAAGAAGCTGAAAGAAAAGGGAATCCGCAGTTTTGCAGCTCATCTGAAGGGCGAGAATTCCTATGATCAGGAATCCTATAAGGGCGGTACCGCATTTTTCATCGGAAACGAGGGAAAGGGCCTGACTGATCAGGCGGCGGAGGCAGCAGACTGTCTGATCCGCATTCCCATGTGCGGAAAGGTAGAATCGCTGAATGCTGCCATGGCATCGGGAATTCTGATGTACGAAGCTGCAAGACAGAGAAGAGAATAAGAGAGGAGGGGTTTTATGACACCTTTGGCCTGGCTTGGAATACTGGCAATTTTACTGGTAATTGAAGCAATCACGGTAGGACTTACCACTGTCTGGTTTGCAGGCGGTGCGCTTGTGGCGTGTATTGCCTCGTGGCTTGGTGGGGGAATTGTTGTACAGCTCCTTTTATTTTTCGGAGTTTCCGTGGTGCTTCTGATCTTTACCAGACCTCTGGCGGTCCGCTACATGAACAAGGGCGTGGAAAAGACCAATGCAGAGAGCCTTCTGGGAAAAAGAGCCGTAGTGATACAGCCGGTCAACAACCTGGCCCAGACCGGGCAGGTGAGGATCAATGACATCGAGTGGACTGCACGGACCGCAGATGACGGGGAAGAAATTCCAACAGGTGCAGTGGTTGAGATCGAAGAGATCCGCGGAGTGAAGCTGATCGTAAAAGAAATTAGCAAGGAGGGCTAAATTATGGGTGGAGTTGTTGTTTTGCTTGTAGTCATCGTTCTTGTGCTGTGGGTACTTGCATCCTGTATCCGCATTGTACCGCAGGCCTATGCAGTGGTACTGGAACGTCTTGGCGCTTACAAGGCTACCTGGAGTACAGGAATCCATTTCAAGGTTCCGTTCATTGAGCGTGTTGCAAGAAGAGTAAACCTGAAAGAACAGGTTGTGGATTTTCCACCGCAGCCGGTAATTACCAAAGATAATGTAACCATGCAGATCGATACGGTTGTATTTTTCCAGATCACAGATCCGAAGCTTTACGCATATGGCGTTGAGAATCCGATCATGGCGATCGAGAATCTTTCTGCTACAACACTTCGTAACATCATCGGTGATATGGAGCTGGATGAGACACTGACATCCCGAGAGGTTATCAATACCAAGATGCGTGCTTCCCTTGATGTGGCTACAGATCCATGGGGAATCAAGGTTAACCGTGTGGAGCTTAAGAACATCATTCCTCCGGCAGCCATCCAGGATGCCATGGAGAAACAGATGAAGGCTGAGCGTGAGAGACGAGAAGCCATTCTGAAAGCAGAAGGAGAGAAACGTTCCACCATCCTTGTTGCAGAGGGTAAAAAACAGTCCGCTATCCTGGATGCTGAGGCTGAGAAGCAGGCGGCGATCCTTCATGCGGAGGCTCAGAAGGAGCGTATGATCAAAGAGGCTGAAGGACAGGCACAGGCAGTCCTTAAAGTACAGCAGGCAACTGCAGAAGGACTTCGTATGATCAAGGAAGCAGGAGCAGATGAATCTGTTCTTACTCTGAAGAGCCTGGAGGCTCTTACAAAGGTTGCTGACGGTAAGGCAACGAAGATCATCATTCCGTCCGAGATACAGGGCATCGCAGGGCTGGCAACATCCCTGAAGGAAATCATGACAGATAAACCGGCAGAGCAGAAATAAATCTGTAGCCGTGAGGAGGACATATTATGAATCTTAAAGGAAGAAATTTCCTGACACTGAAAGACTTTACACCGGAAGAGATCACTTACATGATCGACCTTGCAGCAGATCTGAAGGCAAAGAAAAAAGCAGGAGAGCTTCATGAGTATTACAGAGGTAAGAATATTGCCCTGATCTTTGAAAAAACAAGCACAAGAACACGCTGTTCCTTCGAAGTGGCAGCTCATGATCTGGGAATGGGTTCTACCTATCTGGATCCCACAGGTTCCCAGATCGGAAAGAAGGAGAGCATCGCAGATACTGCAAGAGTTCTCGGAAGAATGTATGAGGGAATCGAGTACCGTGGCTTTGGTCAGGATATTGTTGAGGAGCTTGCGAAGCATGCAGGTGTACCGGTATGGAATGGCCTGACAAACGAGTATCATCCGACACAGATGCTTGCAGATATGCTGACAGTACGTGAACATTTCGGCAAACTGAAAGGCCTGAAGCTTGTATACATGGGCGATGCCCGTTACAACATGGGTAACTCCCTGATGGTTGTATGCTCCAAGCTTGGTCTTGATTTCGTAGCCTGCACCAATAAGAAATATTTCCCGAATGATGAGCTTGTAGCACAGTGTCAGCAGTGGGCAGAAGAGGCAGGTTCCACCATCACTCTCACAGAGGATGTGGAGGCAGGAACAAAAGATGCGGACATCATCTACACAGATGTATGGGTATCCATGGGCGAGCCTGACGAAGTATGGACAGAGCGTATCCACGACCTGACACCATACAAGGTTACCAGACATGTAATGGAGAACGCCGGTGAAAAGGCGATCTTCCTTCACTGTCTGCCGGCATTTCATGATCTTAAGACAAAGATCGGAAAAGAGATGGGCGAGCGTTTCAACCTTACAGATATGGAGGTTACAGACGAAGTATTCGAGTCTCCGCAGTCCAAGGTATTCGACGAAGCTGAGAACCGTATGCACACCATTAAGGCTGTGATCGTTGCAACATTAGGAGAACCGGAGAAATAATGTCAGATTTATTTAATGAAGAAATAATTTCACAGGCAACACATACAAAATGGGCGGGCAAAACCGTCCATTTTGCAAGAGAAACAGATTCCACCAACCTCTGGGGAAAACGTGCCTGGAGGGAAGAAGGCGCAGGACACGGAGAGCTGTTTGTGGCAGAATATCAGTCCGCAGGACGCGGACGTTTTACAAGACGATGGAGTGCGCCGCCGGACAGTGCCATTACTATGAGTATCCTTATCTGCCCGGAATTTTCTCCGCAGAAGGCGCCGATGCTGACACTTGTTATGGGACTTTCAGTTGCACAGGCAGTAGCAGAGCTCGGTCTTGAGGTAGGGATCAAATGGCCTAACGATGTAGTTGTTTCCCGCAAAAAGATCTGCGGTATCTTAACCGAAATGACCATGAAGCAGGATAAGATCGGCTGTGCAGTTATCGGAGTCGGGATTAACGTAAACATGGAAAGCTTTCCGGAAGAAATGGCAGATAAGGCTACCTCTCTGTATCTGGAAAGCGGACATCCCTTTGACCGGGCACAGGTAGTCGGACTTGTGATGAAGCATTTTGAGGAAAATTATGAGAGATTTGTACAGACAGAGGATCTCAGCGGCCTGAAACCGGATTATGAGAAAATGCTGGCCAATCTGAACCAGCCGGTACGTGTACTGGATCAGAATGATCCATATGAGGGGATCGCAAGAGGGATCAATGCCGGCGGAGAGCTTCTGGTAGAGCGTGCAGACGGTACAGTCGAGGAAGTAAAATCCGGAGAGGTTTCTGTACGTGGTTTATACAGCTATGTGTAAAACATGCAGCACAGATCGGATAAAATTTCCGGCAGCAATTTTCCGTTGATGTTTTATTGCAGTAGTGGAAAAAACAAGAATCTCCCTGCTTTAGCTGTGGGGAGTGTCAAGTTATAAATAAAGGAGATTTTATGTATCAGGATAACATTGTGCTCTGCGGAGCAAGCTCTTATGAGCAGAAATATTATTTTAACCAGGATTTTGCGTCTCTTCCTGAGACGGTAAAGCAGGAGCTGCAGATCATGTGTGTGCTTTTCACAGAGGATGTAGGCGGGATCCTGACACTGGAATTTGATGAGGACGGCAGTCTGCAGTTTAAGACTGAGGCCCTGGAGGCAGATGCCCGTTTTGACGAGATCGGAAGTGCACTGAAGATCAAGGAACTCCAGCGGGACAAAAGAGAGCTTCTGGAATCTCTGGAAATGTATTACAAGGTATTTTTCCTGGGAGATATCCCGGATGAGGAACTGCAGAAAAAAGCAGATGCCGTTGAGGAATGATCCATGAAGATGCAGTGGAAGATCGGAAATGTGGAGATACCGAACCCCTTTGTGCTTGCACCGATGGCAGGGGTTACGGATCTGGCATTTCGAAGACTTTGCAAGGAGCAGGGTGCAGGCCTGATCTGTATGGAAATGGTCAGTGCCAAGGCAATCTCTTTTCATAATAAGAATACAGAGGCGCTGATGGAGATCGATCCCGGGGAGCATCCGGTATCCATGCAGCTTTTCGGCAGCGAGCCGGACCTTATGGCAGAGGTGGCAAAAAGCATTGAGGAGCGTCCCTTTGACATTCTCGATATCAATATGGGATGTCCGGTTCCCAAGGTGGTAAATAATGGCGAGGGCTCAGCTCTTCTGAAGGATCCTCAGCTGATCGAAGAGATCGTCCGCAGTGTTTCCGGAGCAGTTTCCAAGCCGGTAACGGTGAAGGTCCGCATTGGCTTTGATGAAAATACGCCGGTGGATGTGGTGGAGATCGCAAAACGGGTGGAGGATGCCGGTGCAGCAGCCATCGCAGTTCATGGAAGGACCAGACAGCAGTATTATTCCGGTCAGGCGGACTGGGATGCTATCCGCAGGGTGAAGGAAGCGGTGACTATTCCGGTGATAGGAAACGGAGATATCGTTTCACCGGAAACTGCAGAAGCCATGTTTAAAGAGACTGGCTGCGATGCGGTGATGATCGGCCGTGCAGTACGTGGGAACCCGTGGATCTTCCGGGAGCTGAATCACTATTTCCACACCGGGGAAAAGCTTTCCAGACCAACCGCAGAGGAAGTCTGCGAGATGATCCTGCGTCATGCCGAAGATCAGATCGCGATAAAGGGTGAGTATATCGGGATCCGCGAAATGCGGAAGCATGTAGCCTGGTATACAGCCGGTATGCGGCACAGTGCGGGAATCCGGAGAGAATCTAATAATATTTCAAGCTATGAAGAGCTGAAAAAGCTTACAGACATGGTACTGGAGCGATAAAAGAGAAAAGTATGCCGGAGAAAACGAAACGTTCTATTGACAAGGAGCGGGGCGCGTGCTACAGTCAGTTAGCGGGAATCCGCAGAAAGTTTTTTTGTTTTACAGGAGAAAAATAATGGCAGATAAAATAGCAGTTTTAATTCCTTGCTACAACGAAAGCAAGACGGTAGCAAAGGTTATCCGCGATATGAAAAAAGCACTTCCGGAAGCTGTGATCTACGTATATGATAATAACTCTACAGATGGAACAGACGAGATCGCCAGAAAAGAAGGGGCAGTTGTCCGTTATGAGTATCAGCAGGGAAAAGGAAACGTGATCCGCAGTATGTTTCGGGATATCGATGCGCAGTGTTATCTTATGGTAGATGGCGACGATACTTATCCGGCAGAGTTTGCAGCTGAAATGTGCAGCAAGGTTCTGGAGAAAGGCACAGACATGGTAGTTGGTGACCGCCTTTCTTCTACATATTTTACAGAGAACAAGAGACCTTTCCACAACTTTGGAAACAGCATCGTAAGAGGTTCCATTAACCGTCTTTTCAAAAGCAACATCAAGGATATCATGACAGGTTACCGTGCCATGAGTTACCGCTTTGTAAAAACATTCCCGGTACTTTCCAGGAATTTTGAGATCGAGACAGAGATGACGATCCACGCCATCGATAAGAACATGCAGGTTGAGAATGTAGTCATTGAATATCGTGACAGGCCGGAGGGAAGTGAGTCCAAGCTGAATACTTATGCAGATGGATTTAAGGTCCTGAAGACTATTGTGAAAATGTTCAAGAATTACAAGCCGCTGGAGTTCTTCTCCCTTATCGCAGCAGTGCTGTTTGTGGTGGGAATGGTATTCTTTATTCCGGTGCTGGTACATTTTCTGGAGGTTGGGACAGTGGAAAAGATCCCGACACTGATCGTCAGCGGGTTTGTGATCCTGACAGCTATCATCTGTTGGTTTTCCGGGATCATCCTTTCTACACTGGTCAATCAGCATAAACAGGATTTTGAGTATCAGACACAGATGGTGACTAATCGTTATAAAGATCTTTTTCCGGAGAAGAAATAAGGAATCAGACCGGGCAGGATAATACAGAAAAGCCGTGTTGAAATCTGAGATTTCGCGCGGCTTTTTTTGCATATTTCAGGGACCCTTTTTCGACGTGGAATGCTTGACAATACTGGGGCTTTTCGGTATAATACAGGAATTGTGAATATCCTGAGATTTTTACGCCCTTTTTTAGAAAAAAGAGCTCTTGGGAATGGTAGCAACAGAAATATCCGAAGCTGTATTTTTTTCAGAAAAAACAGCACGGTTTTGAAAGGAAGTAAGGCAAAATGGAAGAAGCAAAGAAGAACTTACTCACATACGCAGGACTTAGAAAACTGGAAGACGAGCTGCACGATCTGAAAGTTGTTAAGAGAAAAGAAGTAGCAGGAAAGATCAAAGAGGCCAGAGAGCAGGGAGACCTTTCTGAGAACGCAGAGTACGATGCAGCAAAGGATGAGCAGAGAGATATCGAGGCACGTATCGAGGAGATCGAGAAGATCCTCAAGAACGCTGAGGTTGTAGTAGAGGACGAAGTCGATCTTGACAGAATCAGCGTAGGCTGCAAGGTTAAGGTTCATGATTATGAATTTGAGGAAGATATGGAGCTGAAGATCGTAGGTTCCACAGAGGCTAACAGCCTTGAGGGAAAGATCTCCAATGAGTCTCCGGTAGGTAAAGCACTGATCGGTGCACACACCAACGATATCGTTGAGGTTGAGATGCCGTCCGGAATCATGAAATATAAGGTTCTTGAGATCCAGAGAAACGTATAAAGCAGACAACGGAGCGGATCGCACAGATCCGCTTGAACGACAGATAGATTAAGGAGGCCAACAAGTGGCAGAGCAGAAGAAGCAGGATGTAAACCAGTTGCTTAAGGTACGTCGTGACAAACTGGCAGACCTTCAGGCAAATGGCAGGGACCCGTTTCAGATCACAAAATTTGATCAGACACATCATTCCCTTGAGGTAAAGAATCTCTATGAAGCACATGAGGCAGAGCTTCTCAAAGATCGCAAGGAGCTTGATGTAACAGGTCTTGATGAAGAGCAGGCAAAAGAGGCTCAGAAGAAGGATTATGAAGAAAGAAGAAGCATCATGGACGCAAGCCCGATCCATGTATCGATCGCAGGACGTATGATGTTCAAGCGTGTAATGGGAAAAGCTTCTTTCTGCAATATCCAGGATTTACAGGGTAACATTCAGGTTTATGTGGCAAGAGATGCCATTGGAACCGATTCCTACGCAGATTTCAAGAAATCTGATATCGGTGATATTTTTGGTCTGGAGGGATTTGCTTTCAGAACAAGAACAGGTGAGATCTCCATTCATGCAGAGAAGATGACTCTTCTTTCCAAGAGCTTACAGATCCTTCCTGAGAAATTCCACGGACTGACAGATACAGATACCCGTTATCGTCAGAGATATGTGGATCTTATCATGAACCAGGACAGCAAGAATGTATTTATCAAACGTTCCCAGATCCTTAAGGAGATCCGTAACTTTCTTGCAGGACGTGACTTCATGGAAGTTGAGACACCAATGCTGGTTTCCAACGCAGGCGGTGCAGCTGCAAGACCATTTGAGACACATTACAATGCACTGAACGAAGACGTTAAGCTTCGTATTTCCCTGGAGCTTTATCTTAAGAGACTGATCGTAGGCGGACTTGAGAGAGTTTACGAGATCGGCCGTGTATTCCGTAACGAGGGTGTTGATACCCGTCACAATCCGGAGTTCACTCTGATGGAGCTTTATCAGGCATATACTGATTATGAGGGAATGATGGAGCTGACAGAGTCCATGTTCCGTTACCTTGCAGAGAAGGTCTGCGGTTCCACAAAGATTTCCTACAATGGTATCGAGATCGATCTTGGAAAGCCTTTCGCACGTCTGACCATGAACGATGCCATCAAGAAATATGCAGGAATCGACTTTGACGAAGTAGCAGATGATGAGGCAGCCAAGAAGCTTGCTGACGAGCATCATATCGAGTATGAGGATCGCCATAAGAAGGGTGATATCATCAACCTCTTCTTCGAGGAGTACTGTGAGAAAGAGCTGATCCAGCCGACATTTATCATGGATCATCCGATCGAGATCTCTCCGCTGACCAAGAAGAAACCTTCCGATCCGAACAAGGTAGAGCGTTTCGAGCTCTTTATCAATACATGGGAAATGTGTAACGCATATTCCGAGCTCAACGACCCGATCGATCAGAGAGAGCGTTTCAAAGCACAGGATGCTCTTGCAGACGCAGGTGATGAGGAAGCCAACCACACAGATGAAGACTTCCTGAATGCACTGGAGATCGGTATGCCGCCAACAGGTGGTATCGGATACGGAATCGACCGTCTCGTTATGCTCCTGACAGACAGCCAGGCAATTCGTGACGTACTTCTGTTCCCGACGATGAAGTCACTGGACGCTGACAAGAAGGCAAATAAGACTTCCGAAGCAGCTCCTGCAGCGGCAGAAAAAGTTGCTGAGAAGGTTGATTTCTCCAACGTAAAGATCGAGCCAATCTTTGAAGAAATGATTGATTTCGATACCTTTGCAAAGGCTGATTACCGTGCAGTAAAGATTCTGGAATGTGAAGCAGTACCGAAGAGTAAGAAGCTTTTAAAGTTCACTCTGGATGACGGAACAGACCGGAAACGCACGATTTTAAGCGGTATTCACGAGTTTTACGAGCCAGAAGATCTGATTGGCAAGACAGCGATTGCAATCGTAAATCTGCCGCCGAGAAAGATGATGGGCATTGATTCCGAGGGTATGCTGATTTCAGCAGTACACGAGGAAGACGGGCATGAGGGATTAAATCTTCTCATGGTTAATGACCGGATCCCGGCAGGTGCGAAGCTGTACTAAGAATGGATTGAAAGTTATAAAATTGTAGGTTAGATGTTGTGTACTACAACAGAGGTACAACAAATTTTTGTTGTATAATACGTGATAACACTTGGTATTACGTTTGTTGTATTATGGAAAGTAAATAAGAGATTTTGTATAAAGGACATTTTTCTAAAAGAGATTTTGGAAAGATGTCCTTTTTTGCGTGCTGCAATAAGCGGCTAACAGTGTTTGAGTTAATGTCAAAATATTATTATTGGAGGAAAACGAAAATGAAAAACAGTACAGCGTTAGGAGCAAAAGAAAAAACAACTCACACAATAACTTTCAAAAGCAAACAACACGAAAATTTTTATCAGGAATATTTATCAAAAGACAGATATCAAGATGTATATTACAAAGCATTGGTATATTGTCTCGGAATTAGTGAGGACACGAGAAATCATGTGGATAACATTTATGATTTCAAAACAGGAAATATTAAGACAGAATGTCTGAAGGAAGGATGGCAAACTAGTGGTAGTTTAAAAATTATCCGTATGGCATTTAACCTTTATTGCAATGGAACTCCAAGTGTTTTTGACATTGATGATGCGGATGGACAGTTGCAGGAATGTGGATGCTATACAGTAGAAGACTTATTTTGCTGTGGTTATGCCAGATATTTTTGGGAGGCAATTAAAATCCGGTATCCGGAATATTGCTTTTACCAGGACTGGGAGGATTTCTTATGTTAAAAATCAGATTGCAGGGAACCACCAATGATATTAAGTGGTTCCAGAAAATCCTGCAGAGGGATAAAAGAATCAATGTACTGGAAATGTCAGAAAAGTACGCAAATAAAGGAACAAAAAAATATTTTCGTGTGTATGCAGAAATTGATAAGGCTGTCAGGCCGGAACAGTAAACGGAGGAGAAAGTTATGTGTAGAGTGATTGCAGTCGCAAACCAGAAAGGCGGCGTTTCAAAAACAACAACCAGTATCAATTTAGGAGTAGCTCTGGTTCGATTAGGAAAAAGAGTGGCGCTTGTGGACGCAGATCCGCAGGGGCATTTAACTTTGGGATTAGGATTCCCAAAAAAGATCCGGGTATCCTTGAAGAATATGATGGAAAATATCATCATGGGTATGGAGTTTGACCCGATGGAAGCTGTTTTAAGGCATAAAGAGGGAATTGATGTCATTCCATCGAATAAGATGCTGACAGGTACGGATCTGTCACTGATTACAGTAGAAAACCGGGAAAAAGTTTTGAAAGAATATCTGGAACTTCTGGAAGATAACTATGATTATATTATCATTGACTGTATGCCCTCTCTGGGAATGCTGACGATTAATGCGTTAAGTGCAGCGGACAGTGTTTTGATTCCGGTACAGCCTCAATATTATGCAGCGGATGGTTTAGTTGAGCTTTTGAGCGTAGTGAAAGGAATTAAACAGCGTTTCAATCCAGGATTGGAGATTGAGGGTATTCTGTTTACGATGGACAGCAGCCGCTATAATAATTCCAAACGGAATAAGCAGGCAGTGAAAATGGCTTATGGTAAAGAAATGCGTATTTTTGAGAAGTCCATTCCCAGATCAGAGGCAATCGCAGAGACTGCTTCTGAGGGGGTGAGCATCTTTGCTTATGACAGCAGGAGTAAAGGGGCAAAAAGCTATGCGGAGCTGGCAGAGGAGGTGCTGAACCATGCGTAAACCTCAGAAAGAGATTCAGCTTACTTCCTACAATGAACTGCTTGGGATTGATGATTCCGTCAATCCCGGCACAGACAGGATCGTGGAGATTCCTATATCAGACCTGCATCCGTTTAAAGGCCATCCCTTTAAAGTTCTGGATGATGAAAAAATGACGGAAACGGCAGAGAGTATCCGCAATTATGGTGTGTTAAATCCGGGGCTTGTCAGGCCGAGAGCAGAAGGTGGCTATGAAGTGGTTGCAGGACACAGGAGGAAACGTGGCTGTGAACTGGCGGGAAAGGATACAATGCCTGTTCTTATCCGTAATTATTCAGATGATGAAGCGGTCATCATCATGGTAGATTCCAACATCCAAAGGGAGAATATTCTGCCCAGTGAAAAGGCATTTGCTTATAAGATGAAATTGGAAGCCATGAAACATCAGGGAGCAAAAGGTACCGGAGATACTGCCGATCTGGTTGGAAAAGAAGCTGGAGACAGCGGAAGAAAGGTGCAGAGATATATCCGGCTGACAGAACTTTTACCGGAGCTTTTGGATATGGTAGACAATGGAAAGATAAAATTTATTCCGGCAGTCAGCCTTTCGTACCTGTCAAAAGAAGAACAGGCATGGGTACAAGCCTGTATTAAGGAAAAGAGTGTTTCCGTCAGCGGAGTGATGGCAGACGCCTTAAAAAAACACAGTGAGGATGGAAAGCTGACGGAACTGGCAGTGCAGTTGATTTTGTCTGAGGAAAAGAAAGATACAGGCAAGGTGACGCTTCCGGGAAATAAGATCAGCCGTTATTTTCCAAAAGAATACAGCAGACAGCAGATTGAGCAGGTTATTTTTGAATTGCTGGATAACTGGAAGAACAGCCATTAAACGGGAAGGAGGAAAAGCAAAATGGCAAAATATGATGTTACATTTGATTATTTTCACGGCTATGAATCGGAGCAGTTTGCTTTTTACCGTATCCCTAAAGTGCTGTTTACGGATGATTATTTTCGTAACCTGTCCAGTGATGCAAAGGTGCTTTACGGTCTGATGCTGGACCGGATGGCATTGTCTATGAAAAACAGATGGATTGATGAAGAAAACAGGGTATATATCATTTTTTCACTGGAACAGGTCATGATGTACATGAACTGTGGCAGGGATAAAGGCATGAAAACCCTTGCAGAGTTGGATACAAAAAAGGGAATCGGTCTGATTGAACGGGTGAAGCAGGGATTTGGAAAGCCGGATGTTATTTATGTGAAAAGCTTTGTGATGAAGGAGAAGCCGGAGCCTGTACCGGAACCGGAAGCGTTTGAAACAGAGGGAGAAGGTCTGTCTTCTGACGAGGTCGGAAATGCCGACTTGTCGAGGTCGGAAAAACCGACCTGCCGTGGTCGGAAAAACCGACCTGACGAGGTCGATAAAACCGACTTATCGAGGTCGGAAAAACCGACTTATCGTGGTCGGGAAAGCCGAAGTCCAGAGGTCGGAAAAATCGACCCTAATTATACTTATTATAATAATACTGATTTAAGTGATACTGATAGGAGTAATACCAATCTTATCAATCCATCAGAAAGACAGCCCGCAAAGCGGTCTGGGAGGATGGATGAGATGGATGTCATACACGCATACACAGCCATTGTGAAAGAGAACATTGAGTATGACACCCTGATCCAGTCTGCAAGGCTTGGCGAAAAGGAATACATAGACGAGATTGTGGAACTTCTGGTAGAAACCATCAGTGCGAAGCGTGATACTCTGAGCATTGGAGGTGCAGAGTACCCTTACCAGTTTGTGAAAAATAAACTGTTGAAAGTGGAAAGCTCACACATCCAGTATCTTTTGGAGTGCCTGCATGACAATACGACAAAGATACACAATGTGAGGGCCTACCTTCTTGCCTGTATTTTTAATGCACCCTCAACGATCAACAATTATTACCGGGCAGAGGTCAACCACGATATGTACGGAGGAGGAAATTTATGAGCAGGAGAGAATTTTTAAACAAAACAGTCATGCCGGTGGGAACGGTTCTGTTTCTTGCATTTTTGTTCCGTCCGCTGTGCATGGTGCAGGGGGAACTTGACTGGCGGCTTTTGATGCTGCTTGTGGGGATACCTTTTGGAATCCGGAAAATGTTTCTCTGGGTGGTTCCCAGTGGAATGGGAATCGGCGGAACTGTCGGGGTGGCAGCTTTCAACCTGATGGCCGGCGGAGTAATCGGCAGTGTGATTATGGTATGGCGGTTGCTGGTGGCTGTTTTCACGATGATAAAAGGAGTGGCTGTGGGAATCTGCCGGATTACCGGAATCGGCAGATAAGGAGTAGAAAATGGAGGATGGAATGGACAGAAAGCTATTGGAGCGTTTATTTTATGACGGTATCATGCCGAGAGAAAAATGCTGTCCTGAGAAAAAGGATTATCAAGATACCATGAAGCTGTGTGACACGGTGGAACAGGAATTTGCAGCATTGCTCTCCAAAGACGAAGCAAAGATGTTTCAGGATTATAAAGAATATGCGTCCAGTCTTACCACGATGGAAAATGCAGAGAGTTTTATGCAGGGGATGGCATTAGGCATCCGGTTAACTGCAGAAGCGTTTACCTTGGGAGACAGTAAAACAAAATAGTGAAAATGAGAAAGCAGCCGTGGAATAACAGGTTGCTTTTTCTCTGTCCATTTTTCAAGAAAGGAACGGGTAAAATGGAGCTGTTGATTTTAATTATTTCCATACTGGCATTTCTTTTGGAACTGTTCGTATTCTGGAGCTGCATGATGGCAGGCAGGGCTTTGGATGAAGAAATGAAATGCTATGAATACGAAAAAGAAAAGAAGCATAAGAAAAAACTTCCCGACAAGTTGGCGGGAAGCGGAAAAAGAAAGAAGCATATTTTTTGAGGAAGGAGGCAGGATTGGTGGAGATCGCAGAGAAACTCCGGTATTTTCGCAGCCAGAGGGGATTGTCACAGGAACAGCTTGCGGAGCGGGCGGGGATTCATGTTAATACCATACGGAAATATGAATTGGGATATCGGAAACCAAAGATAGCGCAGTTAAAGAAAATAGCGGGCGGCCTGGAAATCAGTGTCATAGAATTTCTGGATATTGAAATAGAAAATGAAGCGGATCTGATAGCAGTATTGAAAAAAATCAGTCCGTTTTTTAAGTGGGAGGCATTCGCCGGATTGTTTGGGAGGGAGTAAGGATGACAGTTGTCATTTGTTTTATTGCGGTACAGATCATTATGTTTTTCTTCCTGTATCCCCTGTTGGTTGCGGGAAAATGGGAAGATGAGCAGATGCAGCGGTTATTTGAGGAAAAACGTGCGGCAGAAGGCCGGAAAGAATTGGAGGATAAGATGGAATCACAGAGAGATGTATTGCGGATGATTGAAAAAGAGATCAGTAAGGGAAGTGTTCCGGTACGGTTTGCCGGGATGGGATTTACAGAGGACACCTATCATCTGGTGGAAAGCAAGGCGAAGATGAACCAGCTTTTAGATTACTTTTTCCGCATCGGAGAATTTGCAGCACTGGCAGATAAGCAGGTAAGAAGCAATGTGTATATGGATGCCGGATTCAAAAAGGTTAATTTCCGAAGCGCCATTTCTGAATTGGACAGAAGAAATATGGAAGCTGCAGCAAAGCGGTGGATGAAAAAGAAACATCCTTCCTTTGACGGGGATGTGTATGTGGAGAACGTCCGGTGCTTCCTGGAATTTCCGGAGGAAGAAAGGGAAAAATATGAATGTACCGTAAACGGAGAGAAAACCACAGCACTGATTTTCAGCAGGAAACATTTGTCGGGATTATACTTGCAGTGCCTTATTTACCGGAAGGAAGCAATGCAGCATATGGAGCAGTTGGAAGGGCTGTCGGAAGTATGCAATCGGATCTACCGATTGGAAGACGTGGATGTACTGTTTCAGTGTATGCTGTTTGACCAGATGGAGTGGGAGGATGGGAAGGTGTACGGGCATTTTAGTACCGTGTATTTGTTAAAGAATCGAGAATGAGGATGACAAACAGAACCGCATGGGATAAAATATAAACATTGGGAGGTGAAAGCCATAACAGAAAAAGAGTTGATTGGTCTGGTACATCACTCTATGTATCAACAGTGGGAAAGGCGTGGTTACGCAGCACCCGTAGATACATTGATAGAATGTGGTGTACTTCCGAAAAAAGCATATGAGGAATGGCGGTTTGGGAAAGTTCCGTATTTGGAAAAAGTGTGTATCGTTAATCTACATAAGCTGTCATTTATCATGCACCAGATGCGAGTGTTTGCAAAGAAGAACCAATGGACACCGTCGTTCTGTTATTATAAACAGTGGGGAATAAAGAAAAAAGACGGGCAAGGGCATAAACCTGTGATCCCACTCCGATTTAGTAAAAGCGGGGAAGCGGAAATTGAAAGATGGTATGCAACACATTTTGTGGATAAAAAGAAAATTAGTCTTTTGAAAAAGGAACAGCATGGGAAAAAGTAATAAAATCTGCCCAAATTGCGGTAGAAAAATGAAACAGCAGTTTATAGGGTTACAGCACTGCAAATGTGGTATGAGCTGGAAAAAGGATATAGGTTTTTTTACCCGTACCGATGACATGGTTTTTGCCCTGCAGCGGAAAAACGCAGGTAAGAAAATCAAGCAGGTTCCGGTTATCCGGAATAAATAAAATATAGTTTACACTTACATAATGTTATAACAGCCGGCAGGTTCCGTTTAGAAAAATTGGATCTGCCGGCTGTTTTGTTTTCAGGATAACTTACCGACAAGTTGTCGGTAAGTGGAAAGGAGCCGCCTATGGAAATATATTTACATCATCTGCTGATACCACCGTAAATCAGAACAGCAGGAAGAAAGGAGGTCATGCAGATTGGAAGAAGAAGTTACCCAAAAAACGATTGCTTTGTCAATTAAGACTACAAAGGTAACGGCAGATGTGCTGCGGATGATGCTTAGGAAGTATCTGGAAGCACAGAAGCAGAAAGGGCCGAATCCGTATAAACAGGGAAAGCAGACATACGACCAACTGAGGGAACAAGGCGTGGGTTTGTCCAATATCCAGATTACGGATGGCAATATTAAATCCTTTGAACGTGTGGCAAGGGAATTTAAGATTGATTTTGCTTTGAAAAGAGAAGATAACGGAAAGCCCCCGACTTATTATGTGTTTTTCAAAGCGCCGGATGAGGCAACGATGGATCTGGCTTTCAAAAAATACTTAGGAAATCAGATGTTAAAAAAGGATAAGCCGTCCATCATGGAAAAACTGGCTCATTTTAAAGATACAGTATCGAAAGGCATGAACCGGGAACGGGCAAAGGAACACCAGAAAGACAGGGGGCAGAGCTTATGATGGGAAAACAGGTAACAACCCCAAAAAAGAAGCAGGATAAAAAGAAACCCCGCCAGAAACGTGCGGCACCTGGAAAAAGAAAGAGATTTTCCCTTCCCCCGAACAGCATACCCGGCAAGATGCAGGCGGATTTATATGGATTTATCCATGATAAGATGGAAAGATTGCAGAGAGCAGACCGAAAAAAGCTGTTCCTGCTGAATTTCCCATATCTTCTATTTGCTTATGTCTGTAACAAAATATGCTGGCTGTACCGTGTCAGTTCCGGTGGAACGGCGTGGGATAAGTGCATGGAAACACTCAATTATTTTGAGCGGGCGTTTGAAAATCCGATTCCGAGTTTCTATTACATGGATGTATTTTACGGTATTCTGGGCGGTATTGCTGTGAAGCTGATTGTCTGTTACCGGGCAAAAAATGCAAAGAAATACCGGCAGGGTGTGGAGTATGGTTCCGCCAGATGGGGAACGGAAAAGGACATTCAGCCTTATGTTGACCCTGTGTTTGAGGAAAATATCATCCTGACGGAAACAGAACGGCTGATGATGTCCGGCAGACCGAAAGAGCCAAAGTATGCCAGAAACAAAAATATTCTGGTAATCGGCGGTTCCGGTTCCGGCAAGACACGTTTCTTTGTAAAACCCAACCTTATGCAGATGCACAGTTCTTATGTTGTGACAGACCCCAAAGGGACTGTACTCGTGGAAGTGGGGCATTTGCTGGCGAGAGGTTCGCCTATGACAGACGAAAACGGAAAGATAATTCGGGACAAGGAGGGAAAAGTGGTTTACGAGCCTTATAAAATCAAAGTGCTGAATACGATCAATTTCAAAAAATCCATGCATTATAACCCCTTCGTGTACATCCGCAGTGAAAAGGATATTCTGAAGCTGGTAACTACGATCATTGCCAACACAAAGGGCGAGGGGCAGCAATCCGGTGAAGATTTCTGGGTGAAAGCCGAAAAACTGTATTATTGTGCGTTGATCGGCTACATCTGGTATGAGGGCCGGGAAGAAGAAAAGAATTTTAACACGCTTCTGGCGCTCATCAACGCATCAGAAGCCAGAGAGGATGATGAGAACTTTAAAAATCCGGTTGACCTGATGTTTGAGGAACTGGAAGCAAAGACCCCGGATCACTTTGCAGTACGGCAGTATAAGAAATACAAACTTGCGGCAGGTAAGACAGCAAAGAGTATTTTAATCAGTTGTGGTGCCAGACTTTCTCCATTTGATATTGCGGAACTGCGGGAACTGATGAGCTATGACGAGCTGGAACTGGATTTATTGGGAGACAGAAAAACAGCTTTGTTTGTTATTATTTCCGATACGGATGACACATTCAATTTTGTTGTGTCCATCATGTATACACAGCTATTTAACCTGTTATGTGACCGGGCGGATGATGTGTATGACGGAAGACTTCCGATTCATGTACGCTGCCTGTTAGACGAATTTGCGAATATCGGGCAGATCCCCAAATTTGAGAAGCTGATTGCGACGATCCGAAGCCGTGAGATTTCAGCTTCTATTATTTTGCAGTCAAAGAGCCAGTTAAAGGCGATTTATAAGGATAATGCGGACACGATTGAAGGAAATTGTGACACGACACTGTTCCTCGGTGGAAAGGAGAAAACAACCTTAAAAGAGATGGCTGAAATTTTGGGTAAAGAGACCATTGATCTTTACAACACCTCGGATACCAGAGGTTCGCAGCGTTCTTATGGACTGAATTACCAGAAAACAGGGAAGGAGTTGATGAGCCAGGATGAGATTGCAGTCATGGACGGCGGGAAATGTATCATGCAGCTTCGTGGAGTCAGACCGTTTTTCTCTGATAAATTCGACATCTGCAAGCATAAGAACTATAAATACCTGTCGGACTATGACAAAAAGAACCGCTTTGATATTGAAAAATATTTAAGCACCAATCTTGTAATGAAGCCGGATGAAGAGGTGGAAGTCTACAGGATGTAACCAGTAAACGGACAACTTCCCGACAAGTTGTCGCAAAGTTAAGGGAGGAAACAATGGATGTTTATGGAAGAAAAAAGCAGCCGATACCCCATCGGTCAAAATGAAAGTAACGGCTGCAGCTATGTCGGATTTTCCATAAGAAAAATCCTGTACCTATACTATCACAAAAGGCAGGGTTTTAACAGTGTTTTTTGCTCCCTTTCTCTAAAAAAGAAAGGATTAAAGGTACACATATGGCATTTTTTACTACAGCGATTACTACTTTAAAAACACTGGTCTGTGCAATCGGAGCCGGACTTGCGGCATGGGGTGTTATCAACCTGTTGGAAGGGTATGGAAATGACAATCCCGGAGCAAAATCGCAAGGAATTAAGCAATTGATGGCAGGCGGTGGCATTGTGCTGATCGGAATGAACCTGATTCCACAGCTTGCAACCCTGTTCGGATAATTTATGGGCGGGATTATTGAAAAGATAACGGATTTCATAAAGGAACTTCTGACGGGATGGGTTACATCGAATTTGGAAACCATGTTCACGGATGTAAATACGAAAGTAGGTACCATTGCAACAGAAGTTGGCAAGACACCCCAGGATTGGAACAGTGGCATTTTTTCGATGATTAAAACGTTATCGGATAATGTCATTGTCCCCATTGCGGGGATGATCATTACGTTTGTCCTGTGTTATGAATTGATCTCCATGATTATGGAAAAAAACAACATGCATGACACAGATACGTTCATGTTCTTTAAATACATTTTCAAGATGTGGGTAGCCGTTTATCTGGTGACACATACCTTTGATATTGCCCTTGCAATTTTCGATGTGGCAAATCATGTGGTGACCAGTGCCGGAGGTATTATAAACGGCAGTACCTCCATAGATGTGGCGGAAGCATTACAAACACTGCTGGAGAGCAGTATTGAGGATATGGGCATCGGAGAACTTTTAGGGCTTGGCCTGGAAACAATGATTGTGAGTCTTTGCATGAAAATCATATCTGTCCTCATTACCGTCATTTTATACGGACGTATGATTGAAATTTACCTTTATGTATCTGTTTCCCCGATCCCGTTTGCAACTTTCACCAACCGGGAATGGGGCAGTATCGGAAATAATTATGTGAAAGCACTGTTAGGCTTGGGCTTCCAGGGATTTTTCATGATGGTCTGCGTGGCAATCTATGCGGTGCTGGTAAATACCATTACCGTTGCGGACAACCTGCACACGGCTATCTGGTCAGTGGCAGCTTATACAGTGATTTTATGTTTCAGTTTATTTAAGACAGGTTCCCTGTCGAAATCAATATTCAATGCACATTAGGAGGGAAAGGCTATGGCATATGTACCAGTGCCGAAAGACTTATCGAAAGTCAAGACAAAGGTGGCACTGAATTTAACAAAAAGACAGATCATCTGCTTCTCTCTTGCGGGAGTGTGCGGAGTACCAGTTTACTTTTTAACAAAAAACAGTCTGGGAACAGATGTGGCAGCTACGCTTATGGTCATTGCGATGCTGCCATTTTTCTTTCTGGCAATGTATGAGAAAGACGGATTCCCGGCAGAAAAGATATTGTACCATATGATACGGCAGAAATTCTTGCGTCCTGGCATCCGGGTGTATCGCTCAGAAAATATGTATGACCGTATGGTGGAATTGGAAAGATTAGAGAAAGAAGGTGCAAAACTTGAGAAGAAGGCAAAAGAAGCCAGGGAAGCGAGAAATCCGTTCCGTTTCTTCAAAAAGCAGAAGCGTAAAAAATAAAGCACAGCCAAAATTCGGGGAAGGACTGACAAAGGAAGAAAAAAAGCGGTTAAAAGAACTGCGGGCATTGAAAGCACAGGAACAGAAGAAGAAAAAACCTTATACAGCACAGGATACGATTCCCTATAAAGAAATTTACAGGGATGGTATCTGCCAGACCGCGGACAATTATTTTTCAAAGACGATTCAGTTTTTTGACATCAATTATCAGCTTGCACAGAACGACGATAAGACTACCATATTTGAAAATTACTGCGAGTTCCTGAATTACTTTGACAGCTCCATTCAGTTTCAGATTACATTCTTGAATCAGCAGGTCAATTTTGAGGAGTATGTAAAGACGATTGATATTCCGCTTAAAGGGGATAATTTCGATGACATCCGCAAAGAATATGCGGATATGTTGAAAATGCAGCTTGCAAAGGGAAATAATGGACTGGTCAAGACAAAATATATTACCTTTGGCATTAAAGCAGAAAATCTGAAAATGGCAAAGGCAAGACTTGAGAAGGTCGAGGCAGGTATTTTAAGTAACTTCAAGGTACTGGGAGCTGCGGCGAAGTCCCTAAACGGTGTGGAACGTCTGAAAATCCTGCATGATGTGATGAACATGGATACGAAAGAGCCATTTCGTTTTCACTATGGCATGGTGGCAGAGACAGGACTTGGTACAAAAGATTTTATTGCTCCTACGGGATTCGATTTCCGAAATGACAGTATGTTCCGCATGGGGCAGACCTTTGGCTGTGTATCCTATCTGCAGATTACTTCTCCGGAGCTGACAGACCGAATGCTGGCGGATTTTCTTGATATGGAAGAAAATCTGATTGTCAACATCCATGTACAGCCCATTGATCCGAAAGAGGCAATTAAAAGCCTGAAAAACCTGCTGTCAAACATTCAGAAAATGAAGATTGAGGAACAGAAAAAAGCGGTGAGAAGCGGTTATGATATGGACATCATTCCCACGGATCTGGTCACTTACGGGGATGATGTGCAGAATCTTGTGACGGAGCTGCAGTCCAGAAATGAAAAGATGTTCAAGATTACATTTCTGTTGATGAATACGGCAGACAGCAAACGAAAACTGGATAATATCGTTTATCAGACGGCGGGTATTGCACAGAAATATAACTGCAATATCCGCCGTTTGCAGTATCTGCAGGAACAGGGAATGACGGCATCTCTGCCTCTTGGTATCAATCAGGCGGAAGTTCACAGGATGCTGACTACCACATCGACAGCCATTTTTGTTCCGTTTACCACACAGGAATTATTCCAGGACGGGGAAGCGCTGTATTATGGCTTGAATGCTCTTTCCAACAACATGATCATGGTAGACAGGAAGCGGCTGAAAAACCCGAATGGCTTGATACTTGGAACACCGGGTAGTGGTAAATCGTTCAGTGCGAAAAGGGAAATCCTGAATGTATTTTTGATTACTAATGATGACATTATTGTGTGCGACCCGGAAGGAGAATATTTCCCGCTTGTTCATGCGTTAAACGGACAGGTGGTAAAAATCAGTGCAAAGAGTACGGATTATATCAATCCTATGGATGTGAACCTGGATGTTATTTACCATCCGGAAAAATACCGGATTAACGGGGATGTGGAGGATATAGATACCATCATTGCGGATAAGTCGGAGTTTATTGCTTCTTTTTGTGAGCTGATTATGAAAAAGCCACAGAATGCAGAACTGGACGGCGATGAAGTTTCTATTATCGACCATTGTATCAAGGATATTTATGAGGAATACCTGTTCAATGATCCGAAGCCGGAAAATATGCCGATACTGGAAGATTTCCTGAACAGATTAAATGTGTATGCTGATCAGAATGATGCGGCAAGGCGCATTGCCAACTGCCTGCAGCTTTATGTTACAGGTTCCCAGAATGTGTTCAATCATAGAACCAACGTGGATATGAACAACCGTGTGGTGTGTTTTGATATTAAGGATTTGGGAACAACACTCCGTAAAGCCGGGATGCTGATTGTCCAGAACATGGTATGGACAAGGGTTTCCACCAATAGGGCGTTGAAGAAAGCCACCCGTTATTATGTGGATGAGTTCCATCTTCTGTTGAAGCAACCACAGACAGCCAATTACTCTGTGGAAATCTGGAAGCGTTTCCGCAAATGGGGCGGCATTCCTACCGGACTGACCCAGAACGTCAGCGATTTCTTGGGTTCTCTGGCCGTGGAGAATATCGTAGGTAACAGTGATTTTATCTATATGCTGAACCAGCACAGCGGGGATCAGAAGATTCTTGCGGAAAAACTGAATATTTCACCGCATCAGCTCTCTTTCGTCAATAACAGTAATGCCGGAGAAGGGCTGATTTTTTATGGAAATGTGATTATCCCATTTTCCGATAAGTACCCGACGGATACGAAAACCTATGCAATCATGAGTTCCAAACCGGAGGAGATGCAGACGAAGTAACCTTTTCTTTTGCGGAAAAGAGGTGAGGCATTTTGCAGGAACAGATATTTAATGCAAAAGAGAAGAAAGTCAGCCGCATGAGTCGGGATGGATTGATGGAAGAAAATCTTGCAACAAAGGAAAGACGGAAACTGACTGACCGGGAATCCGAGGTGTCTTTCAAAAAGTCGGATGCAGAACAGTCTTTTGTGTCTGGGAACGATGCTTCCGGGAAAAAACAGAAGAAACAGGAAAACAGAAGTCCTCCGAAAGAAGAGGAGGGCAAAAGCCAGGAAGATGGGAATACGGAGCATAGCAATTACCATCAGGGCGGCAGGAGCAGTGGATATTCCCATGAATCAGCGATGGCGGTACGGGAGAGGAAAGCAAAGCACCGGAGCCGCTATCATAACCAGAGACAGGTAAAGCCGGGAAAACTGCAGTTTGACAAGATGGAAACAGATGGAAGTCTGAATAAGAAAAATGGAAATCAACAGGTGAATGCTGATGCAGAACCGGGAACAGGAAGTCACAGGTTACAGCAGGCAGAAGAAAAGGCAAAAAAATCAGCCGAGAAGCTGCAGCACGCAAAGAAACATCAGACCCGTAAAAAATCAATTCAGATGCAGAGGGTAAAAGATGAGGAAACACAGACCGTTAAACATAAGCTGTATTTTAATGAAAGTCCAAAGTCTGGAAAAAATCATGCGGCAGTGAAAAAAACGGGTGTCCGTTTATCAGATGCCGCAGGTGGTCTGGCACATGGGAAAATCCATCAGGAAGAACCTGACAACAGTGCAGTTGAAGCTGCCCATAAAAGTGAGCTTGCCGGGGAGATAGTTCTTCGCCAGCACAGCAACCGCAGTTACCGAAAGCAGAGGAAAGAACAGAGAAATCTGAACCGTCTGGAACGGAAGGTTTATAAAAATACTACCAGTTATCAATACAAAAAGTATCTGGAAGAACATCCGGAAATGCAGAGAAAACTTTTGCAGAAGGCATTTCAAAAACAGCGGATCAAGCGGGAATACCAGAAAGCGTATCGTGCCGGGAAACTGGCAAAGGAAAGCAAAGATACGGCGATTAAAAGTGTCAATGTGGCAACAAAAGTGGCACGAAAGTTACAGGAGATTTTTGCTAGAAACACAACCGTCATTCTGGCAGTTGGTCTTTTGATGGCACTTCTTCTATTTATCATGGCAGGTTTATCGTCCTGTTCTGCTATGTTTGCGAATGTTTCTTCCAATGTGATTGCTGCCAGTTATCTGGCAGATCCGGATGCGATTGAACAGGCAGAGATGTATTACACGCAGATGGAGGCTGAGTTACAGCAGAAGATTAACCGGATGGAAGCCCAATATCCGGGAAAGGATGAATACCGCTATAACGTAGGGGCAATCGGGCATGATCCGCATACTCTCATCAGCTATCTCACAGCAAAGTATGGAGATTTTACCTTTAACGAAGTAAAAGAGGAACTGGAAGAACTGTTTGCTCTCCAATACGGCATAACCGTAGAGGAAAAGACAGAGACAAGGGAAGAAACTACTACCATACAGGTAGGAGAATCTCTTGGAAATGTGGTGACCAGCGGTTATTGTAACTGTTCCATTTGTTGTGGTATCTGGAGCGGCGGGCCAACAGCCAGCGGTGCAATGCCGCAGGCAAATCATACCATTGCTGTAGATGCATCAAATCCATTCCTGCCAATGGGAACGAAAGTAGTCATGAACGGTGTGGAATATACGGTAGAAGATACCGGAAACTTTGCACAGTATGGAGTCCAGTTTGATGTGTATTACGACAGTCATAGCGCTGCATCGGCACACGGTCATAAGACTTGGGAGTGTTATCTGGCAGAAGGAAATGAAAATGCAGTGGAAGTCACCCGTACAGTGACCGTGGATGTGTTGAATGTATCTGTGCAGGCGAAGCCATTATTTGGAGTGATTACAAACCGGATGGATGAGGAGCAGAAAGAAATCCAGAAGCTGGTCTACTCCTGCAGAGGAAACTTGCAGACCTATGCCACTCCGATTGAACTCAACTGGTATTCCTATATCAGCACTTATTATGGCTATTTCGTAAATAATGCAACCGGACAGACGGAGCTTCACCGGGGTGTGGAAATTAACGTAAAAGAAGGAACCGAAGTACAGTCCGCAATGAATGGAACTGTGACAGCTACAGGGTATTCCGGTACTTTTGGAAATTATGTGGTGACACAGGATGAGGATGGCGTCCAGATTAAGTATGCTCATCTTCAAAATATTGCCGTGTCCGAGGGTGTTGCGGTGACAACGGATACTATAATCGGAACAACCGGAAGTACAGGCAGTGCAACCGGAAGTCAGCTTTATCTGGAACTGGTAAAGGACGGAACCTATTACAATCCGGTCTTTTATATCGCAACCGGGGAAGGTGGCTTATACGGCGGAGGCAGTTCCTATGATGATGAAACGGTTCAGCGTTTATTTACGGAAGCGGAAAAATATCTGGGAATGCCTTATGTCTGGGGTGGTTCCAGTCCGGAAACTTCCTTTGACTGTTCCGGTTTTGTCAGTTATGTGTTTACCAATTCCGGAGTCTGCAACATGGGCAGACTGACCGCACAGGGAATTTATAATATCTGTACTCCTGTTGCACCGGAAGAAGCAAAGGCAGGAGATATTATTTTCTTTACCGGAACCTATGCGGCAGGAGAACCTGTAACCCATGTGGGCATTTATGCCGGAGATGGCCAAATGATCCACTGCGGAGATCCCATCCAATATACTTCCATCAATTCGCCTTACTGGCAGTCGCATTTCTACGGATTTGGAAGACCAAATTGAGGGGAGGTGACACAGTGAGCATTGAGAAAATGAAAGCAGATCTTTCCAAACTTAACGATAAAATCGGACAGTTACAGCGAAAAGCAAAGGACATGGAGGAACGGATATTACAGGCAGAAAATATGGAATACTTAAAGATTATCCGTAAGAACGGTATTTCTGCCGAGGAGCTGCAGTTGATGATTGATATTAGTAATGAGGAACAAAAACAGATTTTAGCAACCAGAGAAAAGGAGCAGACAGGAAATGAAGAAGATACATAAAAAAGCAGCCGCTTTGGTGTTTGCCGCTGCGATGGCAGGGCTTCCAATGGGAACGGCTCTCGGCTCACTGGGAACGATGACCGTGTGGGCGGAAGAAGCGGAGGGTGCCAAAGCACCTTCCGAAACACAAGAAGAAATGCAGACAGAAACACAAGAGGAAACAGTTGCGGAAACTACTGCAGAACAGCCGGAAGTACAGATTACTTTTACCACACCGGAAGGATGGCAGGCAGAGAAAGCGACTGTGGGTATCCAGGTAGAAGATACAAAAAATACAGGCGGTTTTTCCATTGCAAAAGTGGAAGCCAGAATTTCTGAAAACGGCGGCTGGACAGATGTGACCCAGAGCATGAGTGTGGAAGTCACAGCAAACAGCAGTGTATATGTGCGTGTGACCGATCAGAACGGGGAGACATACGAGCAGAACCGTTATATTGAATGTTTTGATAAGACAAAGCCGACACTGAGTGCGGCGGCAAAAAACGGAGCGCTTTTGATACAGGGGGCAGACGAAGGCTCCGGTGTAGCTGCCATTTATGTCAATGGCAATGAATTTACCGAGCTTACCAATGGCGCATTACAGGTACGTCTGCAGAAAGCAGATACCACGTATCAGTATTTTACGCTGCAGGTAAGGGATAATGCAGGAAATATTTCCGAAAATTATAAAGTTGCAAATCCATATTATGAAGATCCGGAGGCAGTAAAAGAAACACCGTCCGGAACGGGGGAGGAGCAGAAAAACAATTCTCTTCCCGCAGATGCAAATGCAACACCGCCTACCAGTGCAAAAGCGGATGTTACAGAACATCAGACAACAGGGAATACATCCGCAGAGCCTACAGAGCCGGAAAATGTGGATACTGATATAGGGAGAGTGCAGGAAGTTCCGTCCGGTACAGAAAAAAGCGGAAAAGAATTTTACACCATCCAGACGAAAAGCGATAAGGTATTTTACCTGATCATTGATAATGAAAAAACAGATGAAAATGTCTATCTGCTTACCGAGGTGAGTGAGAATGACTTGTTGAATTTCACAGACAGCAATATGGTGACTCTGCCGCAGAATAATGCGATACAGGAAACAGCACTTCCACTTGAGAAAGAAGAGAATACGGAAGAAACAGAACCGGAGCCGACAGAGAAACCGAAACCAGAGAAAGAGCCGGAAAAGAAATCAGAAAATAATTCCGGCACAATGCTTATCATGCTTCTGGTTCTTGGGGCAGTCGGCGGCGGTTATTATTATCTGAAATTTGTCAAAGGAAAGAATGGCAGCTTTGATGCGGATTATGACGATGAGGACGAAGATGATATGGAGGACGAGGAAACTTTCGAGGACGAGGAAGAAACTGATGAGGAACCAGGGAACGAGGAATCGGAAGAAGCCGATGGGGAATACCCAGAGGACGAAGAGTATATGTAAAAATGGATGGGGAGCGGTAAAAACCAGCCGCCTTCCCGCCACAAATATAAAAAGAAAAGAGGTTTTTACCATGGAAGAAGTAAGAAATGAAGTACAGAATGAAGAACCGGAAACCGGAAAAGAGAACGAGAGCAAAAGTGAGCGTTTCATCCGTTTGGCGGAGGGGCGAGTGACAAAAGCAAGAATGGCAATTTCAAGGCTTTCCTATCTGTCAAATACCGGGAATTATGAGTATACGCCACAGCAGGTAGAGCAGATGTTCTCTGTTTTGGAACAGGAGCTTGCGGAAGTAAAAAGCGGGTTTATGAAAACCGCAAAGGAAGAAAAGAAGTTTTCCTTTCAGTAAAATAAAAATCGGAGGTAAAAAGATTGCAATTAGTTATCACAGAAAAACCGAGTGTAGCAAAGAGCATTGCGGAAGTGCTTCATGCCACGGAACACAAAAACGGGTATCTGCAGGGAAATGGTTATCTGGTGTCCTGGTGTGTGGGGCATCTGGTAGAACTGGCTAGTGCGGATATCTACCGGGAGGAATGGAGGAAATGGGCGTATGAAACGCTGCCAATCATCCCGGATGTATGGCAGTATCAGGTGAAGGAAAACACCAGAAAACAGTATGAAATATTAAAGGGGCTGTTTCATAATCCGGAGGTTACAGAAGTTATCTGTGCAACGGATGCAGGACGGGAAGGAGAATTGATTTTTCGTCTGGTTTACGAGCAGGCTGGATGTAGAAAGCCGTTTAAAAGACTGTGGATTTCTTCTATGGAAGAAAAAGCGATTGAGGATGGATTTCGGAATCTGCGAGAAAGCAGGGAATACGATGATCTGTATCAGTCCGCAGTCTGCAGAAGTGTGGCAGATTGGCTGGTAGGTATCAATGCCACAAGGCTGTTTACGGTGCTTTATCGCCATAAGCTGACCGTTGGCAGAGTACAGACCCCGACCCTTGCCATGCTGGTGGATCGGGAACAGAGCATTACAGATTTTAAAAAGGAGCAGTATTTTCTGGCGCATCTTCTGTGTGGTGGGATGGATGCAGTTACAGAGCGTATCAATGACAAAAATAAGGCAGAACAGATAGCAGGAGCTTGCCGTAATGGGCAGGCTCTTGTCATGTACGTAAGCAGAGAGGAAAAAGCAGTCAATCCGCCGAAATTATATGATTTGACTACGCTGCAGAGAGAAGCAAACCGTCTGTTTGGCTTTACCGCACAGCAGACACTTGATTACACCCAGTCTTTGTATGAAAAGAAGCTGGTGACTTATCCGAGAACGGACAGCCAGTTTTTAACAGAGGATATGGGGCAGACAGCCGGGAACATTGCCGGGGTAATTAAAAAAAACATTTCTTTCATGCAGGGAATTTCCCATGAGCCGAAGGTGGAGAAAGTCTTAAACAGCAAAAAAGTATCTGACCACCATGCCATTATTCCTACGATGGAACTTGCCAAAGCAGATTTAGATAAGATTCCGGGTGGGGAGATGCAGATTTTATCACTGATTGCCCAGCGCCTGATCTGTGCTACTGGAGAAAAACACATTTATGAAACAGTAAAAGCAGAGCTTTCCTGTAATGGCATCATGTTTACTGCGACTGGGAAGAGTATCCTTCAAAATGGTTGGAAAACCTATGAGGAACAATTTAAAAAGTCTTTAAAATCCGGGAATAGTAAAGCTGAAAAAGAAGAGACACCACTGCCGCAGTTATCTGAGGGAATGACCTTTGAGCAGGTAGAAACAAAAGTCAGTGAACATTTCACAGCACCACCGAAACACTTTACAGAAGATACGCTGCTTTCTGCTATGGAACACGCCGGGAGCGAACAGATGAATGATGAGGTGGAGCGAAAAGGCTTGGGTACACCTGCCACCAGAGCGGCAATCATTGAAAAACTGGTGGAGAAAGGCTTTGTGGAACGAAAAAATAAGCAGATGTTCCCTACGGATGATGGTATCAAGCTGATTACGGTACTGCCGGAAGTCGTGAAATCTCCGAAGCTGACAGCAGAATGGGAAAATGACCTGACCTTGATAGCAAAAGGGGAAAAGTCAGCAGACACTTTTTTAGCAGGCATTGAGGAACTGGTTTCCGATCTGGTACATACCTACCATGAGGTGGAGGAAAACGGAAAGCATATGTTTGGCAGTGACCGGGAAGTGATCGGGAAATGTCCGAAGTGCGGCGGGAACGTCTATGAAAGCAAGAGTAACTTTTACTGTGAGAACCGGGCATGTGATTTTGCCCTGTTCAAGAACAATAAATATTTTGCTTCCATGCGGAAAGAACTGAACAAATCTATTGCCCAGGCACTTTTAAATAAGGGTGAGGCAAAGGTATCCGGTCTGTATTCCCAGAAAAAGGACAGTACCTTTTCCGCAGTCATCCATATGGATGCTTCCGGGAAATATCCGCAGTTTTCCATGACCTTTGACAATAAAAAACAGAAATCCAATCAAAAATAGAAAGAATGAGGTAATCAACATGAAGAAAAAAGTAAGATTCAGGCAATTCCTTTCCGGCGTGATGGCGGTTATGACGATTTTATCTACAACCTTATCACCGCTTAGTGCTTATGCGGCAGAGCCGGAGAAAAAGGAAATCGAATATCCGACATATGAGGAAGTAAAAGAGCAGATTGCCGAAGATGAAGTTGTGAAGGCAAAAGACCATGAAGTGGAAATTGGTTCCGAGTTTGAGGTAGAGAAAGACTTTACCGGACTGGAAATTTCAGATGAAAAGAAAGTAAAAATAACATTTCATGAAGCAAAAAATGAAGCGGGAGACGATTTTTCTACAGATCATGAAGATACCTATAAAACGGTATATTATGTAGAGCCGGTAAGTGGAAATCCAATCTACCAGATCCACAGGAACATCATTGTAAAAGCGGTGGAAACACAGACTGAGGGTGCATCCGGAAGTGAAGCAGGTACGGAAGGAAGCAATGACACGGAAACGGAAGAATCTGGTGAAGAAGAGGGAGAGTCAGAGTCGCAGGAACCAGATACAGAACTTCCTGTAATCCCTGAAATTCCAGACACAGAACTGCCGGATATAGAATTACCGGAAACAGAGCCTCCTGTTGAAACAGAGACGCCAGCAGAGGAAACTGAGGAAGAAATCGGTAATGCAGAAACAGAGGAAGAAAAGGACACAGAAGCCGATCCGGAGACAGAAGAAACCATGACACCGGAAGATGCTCTTGAAGAAGCAGAAAAACAGGGGATTGACCTTGCTGCTCTCGAAATCGGTGAGAGTGTAACCTTTTATGCTGAATCTAAGGAAAGAGCAAGTCAGCAGGTAACAGTGACAAAAGGAGCTGGTTATAGCTATGCAGACTATGGGCTGGGAACTTACATTACCTTCAGATATACCGTACAGTTTGGGAATGTTTCCGCTACGGCATATTGTATTCAGCCGTCTGCACCATCACCGGGAAGCGGAACTTATACCATTATTCGTCTGAAAGATGGAAAAGCACTTGCCAAAGTATGTTATTACGGAACAAAAGCCAGCGGTAAAAATGGATTTTTTGCAGAGAAACACCCGGATTTTCCGGAAGGAAAGAAATTTATCATTGTCCATATGGCTGCCAGCTATGCAAATGGAAGCGGTGATGCCTTTTCCGGTGCAAATGCAACCGCACAGAGCCTTGCGATGGAACTTTACAACTACTGTATGGCACAGCCGGACATCCCGGAAGTAGATATGTCATTTTCTGATGCAGATGTGACTGCCTATGTAGACGGAAACATTCAGAGAACAAAGGAAATTACATTTAAAGCAGACAAATGGCAGACGATTACGATGAAGTTACCGGATGGTGTGAAATTTCATAATGTAACAACTGGAAAAACAAGTGCTGCAGGGGCAGATGTGGAAGTGACAGGTGGAACAGTCTTTTATCTGTCAGCGCCGCTTACACAGACAGAAGATGTTTCCAGTTCCTGGTCTGTAACGATGAAAGGAAGCATCACAAAAGATTATTCCGCTTATAAGATTACAACAGGCGGATCAACACAGGACTTAGCTCTTGTATTCGGGGAAGGCGTTGCAGATGAAAAATATGTGGACTTTTCCGTGAAATGGGTGGAGCAGGCATCCGTGGAAATCGTAAAAAAGGATGCGGATAGCGGAAAAAATCTTGCAGGTGCGGTATATGGTATTTACAGCGATGAAGCCTGCACAAATCTGATTGTAGAAATGCCTGCAACCGATAAAAATGGAGCATCTAAAGTTACTTTTCTGAAAACACAGAACAAAGTGTATTTAAAAGAAATCACAGCACCTACCGGGTATAATTATAATGCCATTGCTTATAATGTCACTTTGAAAGTGGGAAAAGTGGTATCTGTTGAAGTAACGGATAAGGAGCAACTTGGGAATCTGACCATTTACAAAGAAGGTGAAGTGCTAGTCGGGGCATCTTCTAATGAAAACGGAACTACTTTCCAGTATGAGAAACGCCGCCAGAAGGGAGCAATTTATAACCTTTATGCGGCAGAAGATATTAAAACACCGGATGGAGCCGTTGTATATCAGGCAGGAGCTTTGGTAAAGGAAAATCTGGTGACAGGTGACGATGGTTCTGTAACTGTTACAAACCTGCATCTTGGTACTTACCGTGTAACGGAAATTCAAGCACCGGAGAACTTTTATAATGCAGGTGAATCCAAAACGGTCACCATTTCCTATGCAGGCCAGACTGCAGAAGCGGCATTTGCGGAAACTACTTTCCAGAATGACCGTCAGAAGGCAGAGGTCAGTGTGGTAAAACAGGATAAGGAGACTACCAATCCACTTCCGGGAGGAATTTTCGGATTATATGCGGACGAAGATATTTTAAATGCCGATGGAGCTGTTGTAGTAAAGAAAGACACTCTGATTGAGAAAGTAACAACCAATGGAGAAGGAAAAGCTGCTTTTACATCTGACCTGCCAATCGGTTTTGGATATTATGTGAAAGAAGTGCAGGCACCGGAAAATTATTTAAGAAACCTGGAGGACAAATATTCATTCCGTTTCTCCTACACCAATGATGAGGAAGCGAAAGTACAGTTTGCTCATACTTTTTCCAATGAACGAGTAAATGCTGCGATTGTTCTGCAGAAAAAAGATGCGGAAACGAATACAAACGTTCCACAGGGCGATGCTTCTCTGGAACAGGCAGTATATGGTGTATACGCAAGAAAAGATATTGTGCATCCGGATGGAAAGACGGGTGTGATTTATAAAGCCGGGGAACAGGTGGGAACCCTGACAACAGATAAAGAAGGAAAAGCCAGAATTGAAAACCTGTATCTGGGCGAATATTTTGTAAAAGAGATCACTCCACCAGTAGGATACCTTGCAGACGAGAACGAGTATGATCTGGTATGCAGTTATGAGGGTGATCTGGTTGCCACTGTAGAAAGAGACTGTACTTCACCGGAACAGGTGAAAAAACAGCCATTCCAGATTATCAAAGCAGCAAATAACGGGAATACCGATGCAGCACTTCTTGAAGGCGCAGGATTTACTGCTTATCTGGTATCTTCTTTAACCGTGAAAGAAGATGGAACTTATGATTTTGATTCCGCTACTCCAGTGGTACTCGGAGAAAATGGGGCAACTGAAATCTTTACCGACAAAAAAGGATATGCGGTATCCATTCCGCTTCCATATGGAACTTATGTGGTTAGAGAGACAACTACACCTCACAATTATAAACCAGTGGATGACTTTATCGTAAGAATCACAGAACATAAACCGACAGAGCCGCAGGTATGGCGTGTGCTTCTGGATGATGAGTTTTCGGCAAAACTGAAAATCACCAAACAGGACGATGAAACAAAGAAAACGGTACTAGCTGCTGGAACAGAATTTAAGATTTTCGATATGGACAATGAGAAATATGTGGAGCAGGTAACTACCTATCCAATTACTATCGTACATAAATCTTATTTTACCGATGCGGACGGTTATTTAATCCTTCCACAGAACTTAGAAATCGGACATTACCGTATCGAAGAAGTGACAGCGCCGGATGGATATACCATCAACAAGAATTATGTAGAAATTAAAGTGGACAGTGATACACTGTATCAGATTGACCCGATTTCCGGAGATGCCATTATCGAAGTGGTTTATGAAAACCATCCGGAAAAAGGAGAGTTTACCGTAGTGAAAAAGGGTGAGGTTCTGAAAGACTACGGAAAAGATTTCAAATATGAGATCGAGAACCTTGCCGGAGCAGTCTTTGCAATCTACGCTGCAGAAGATATTTATACTGCTGATTTCCAGAAAGACGATGCCGGAAATCGAATTTTAGAGTATGCCAAAGATGCATTGGTGACAGAGCTTACAACAGATGAAACAGGAAGTGCCACAATCAAAAATCTTCCACTTGGAAATTATAAGGTGGTAGAAAAAACAGCGCCGGATGGTTTTGTACATAATGGAACAGAGCAGAATGTGCAGTATGTCTATGTGGATCAGAATACTCCTGTTGTGGTGGAAAGCGTAGAATTTATCAATGAGCGCCAGAAAGTAGAGATTTCCGTGGAAAAACAGGATGCGGAAAACGGCAGCACCATCGCCGGAGCAGAATTTGGTTTATATGCAAAAGAAGACATCAAAGCCGGGGAAAAAGTGATTGTGAAAGCAGATGAGCAGCTTTGCACAGCCGTTACAGGTGATGATGGAACCGCCGTTTTTGAACAGGATTTACCATTTGGAAGCTATTATATCAAAGAATTACAGGCACCGGACGGATTTGTTTCTTCTGATGAAATCATCGAAGTGACAGTTTCTTATCAGGGCCAGGATGTAGAAGTTGTCCGCCTGAAAGAAATCTTTAAGAACCAGCCGACAACGGTTGAATTTACAAAATCCGACCTTACTACAGGAGTGGAACTGGATGGAGCAACACTTACGGTTTTGGATAAAGATGGAGATGAAATTGATAAATGGACTTCCGTGAAGGGAGAGCCACATATCATCAAACGTCTGCACGTTGGGGAAACCTATACGCTGCGTGAAGAATTTGCACCATATGGCTACTTAAAAGCCGAAGAAGTGGAATTTACGATCACGGATACTGCAGAAATTCAGAAAGTGGAAATGAAGGATGACGTTCCGATTGGACGTATCATCATCAATAAAAAAGGTGAATTCTTAAGTGAAGTGACCTGGAATGAAATGGTTGCAGGAGCAATGGATTCTATCTGGGATTATGTAACAGGCTCTTTGAAAGACGTTACCTTTGAAATTTATGCCAGAGAAGACGTTAAAGCCGCTGACGGAGAAAGTGATGATTATTACAAAAAAGATGAACTGGTAGCAACGATCACAACCGATGAACTTGGCTTTGCAAGAAGCGATGATCTGCCGCTTGGAAAATATTATGTGGTAGAAAAAGAAACAGCCAACGGATTTGTTTTGGATGGAGAACCGAGGGACATTGATCTGACTTACCGTGACCAGGATACTCCGGTGGTAACTTACGATTCTGAATGGCAGAACAGCCGCCAGAAAGCAAAAGTAATCGTAACCAAAAAAGAAAAAGATTCTGACCGTGTGCTGGAGGGCGGTGTATTTGCCCTTTGTGCAAAAGAAGATATTAAGAATGCTGACGGTGATGTGCTTGTAAAAGCACATACGATTATTGAGCAGAAAGCGACGGACAAGGATGGAAAAATCTTCTTTACTGCAGATCTTCCAGTGGGTGGCAGCTTCTATGTGAAAGAAGTAAAAGCACCTGCAGGTTTTGTTACTACAGAAGAAATCAAAGAATTTACTTTCGAGTATGCCGGAGAGGATGTGCCGGAAGTTACTTTTGAGTATACCTTTGAAAATGAGGCAACTATCTTTGAAATCACAAAATCTGACCTTACTACAGGAGAAGAGCTGCCGGGTGCAAAACTGGAAGTGACAGATCAGGATGGAAATGTGGTAGATGCTTGGACATCCGGTACAGAACCGCACATTATCAAAGAACTGGAAGTCGGAAAAGAATATACCCTGACAGAAACACTTCCTGCAGACGGTTATGTGACAGCAGAAAGCATTACTTTTACCGTGGAAAATACTGCAGAAGTCCAGAAAGTAGAAATGAAAGATGATGTTACAAAGGTAGAAATCAGCAAAGTGGATATGACAGACGGAAGTTCCGAGGTTGAGGGAGCAAAACTTTATATCCTGAATGAAAATAATGAGGTGATGGAAAGCTGGACATCCGGTAAGAAACCGCACTATCTGGAAAAACTGCCTGTTGGAAAATACACACTTCTGGAAGAAACTGCACCAAAGGGATATATCATTTCCAGTAAAGTGCCGTTTGAAGTCAAAGATACAGGTGAAATCCAGTCTGTGAAGATGGAAGATGCCCAGGCAATGGGAAAAATCATCTTAAATAAAACGGATAAAGATACTAAAAAGCCGATGAAAGGTGTAGAGTTTGCTCTTTGTGACAGCAAAGGTAAGGTACTGGAAACACTGGTAACAGACAGTGCTGGTCATGCAGAGTCCGGGGAATATCCGATTGCTTCTTTTAAAGATGGAAAATATAAAGAGGCCATTGTATATATCCTGAAAGAAACAAAAACACTGGATGGTTATAAACTGGATGAAACAGAGCATAAGGTGGTTTTTGAATACGTGGATGACCATACTCCGGTAGTGGAATATACCTTAGATCTTACCAATGAAAAACTTCCGGAAGAAAACCAGCCGGGAACACCGGATACACCGAACAATACAACTTCTGTCAATTCACCAAAGACAGGCGATGATACCAATATCTGGCTGTTTGTTGCAGCAATGGTGGTGTCTGCAGGTGGAATGATAGTTCTGCTTGTGAAAAGAAAACGTAAATAAACGACAGATAAAAGAATAGAAGAGCATTGTGATGGGGCTGCATGGATTTTCCATGCGGCCCTTGAACTTGCAGAAAAGAGGTGCAAATGAAAATAGGATTGGTGGACTGTGACAGCCATAATTTTCCTAATCTTCCCCTTATGAAAATTTCTTCCTACCATAAAAGCAGAGGAGACATGGTGGAATTTGCTTCTTTAGGCAGTCATTATGAAAGGCTGTACGCCAGTAAGATTTTTACAGAGTCACAGGAGCCGGAGCTGCCGGGATATGATGAAATTTTCCGGGGCGGCAGTGGTTATGATCTGGAAAATACTCTGCCCTATGAAATGGAACACAGTTATCCGGATTACAGCCTGTATCCTGCGCTTACGAAAGATACGGCATTTGGATTTTTGACGAGAGGATGTCCACGGAAAAATCATGGGTTTTGCATTACTCCCCAAAAGGACGGGTGTGTGAGCAGGAAAGTGGCAGATTTGCAAGAGTTCTGGCGGGGGCAGAAGAGGATTATCCTGTTGGATCAGAATCTCCTTGCCTGTAGTGAGAAAATGGAACTTCTGGAACAGCTTGTAGATTCCCATGCACAGGTAGAGTTTAACGGTGGCATGGATGTCCGGCTTTTGGATGAGGAAATTCTTTCGGCACTTGAGAAGATAAAAGTGAAAGATTATCATTTCGCCTGGGATGACCCACGGGAAAATTTAGAGGAACAGTTTCGATTATTCCGAGATGCAGGACTGACGGCGGCGGGGCAATGCAAAGTGTATGTCCTGACCAATTACTGGAGTACCATGAAGGAAGATTTGTTCCGTATTTATACGCTGCGTAATCTGGGGTTTATGCCTTTCGTCATGATTTATGATAAACAGAAATTTGTGGACAGTAAAGGAAGATGGCTTCCGGATGTGGATTTGCGGTACAGTGAAAAGCAGCTTCGGGATTTTAAGATTTGCCAGCATATGCAGAGGTGGTGTGGCAGGATCAATATAATAAAAAGCTGTCCGGATTTTGAAAAGTATGAACCGTATCGAAGATGGATGGAAAAAGGTTGTCCGGTACCACGGAAAATTTTAGTAGATGGGAGATAAAAAATGACACTGGGAAAACGCATAAAAAGAATCCGTACATACCGTGGGATGACACAGAGAGAACTGGGAATCAGGCTCGGATATAAGGAATCCGGGGCGGATATTCGGATTGCACAGTATGAAATGGGGCATCGCAAACCAAAGAAGGATACGCTGTATAAAATGGCAGAAATTCTTTCTGTAAGTCCGATTCAGTTTATAAGACCAAAACAGGGAAGTCCGGAAGATTTGATGCAGATGTTTTTCTGGCTGGAAGAAGAAAACAAAGCTGCCATTCATGTGTTCAAAATAGAAACAGGACGGAGAGATGAGAATGAACCTAAGCAATATGCTCTGTCACTGGGCAGTAACGATGCGCAGTCACCTTTTATTGGCATTAGATTTTCTTATGGTCAGATGGAGGCATATTTGAATGAGTGGATGGTCTGGCGGGAATGTTTGGCGAATGGTCAGATAACAGAACAGGAGTATTTGGACTGGAAATGGAACTGGCATATATAACAAAAAGAAGCTGCCATAAATGACAGCCTCTCGGTTACAAAATTACCAGGATTGCTCCTGCGTTTACATCATCATACTAGCATAAAGCGTATGGTTTGTCAAACGATTTTGTAATCATTATAGGGTATGTAAATAGCTAAATAATTATACCGCAGTTTTTCAGTTTTTCACTGATTTGGTTGAGAATACAAGGTTTGACATCACCAATCTTTTCAAAATGTACTCTGGATAAGCTGACTTGTGTGATGCGTGTTACATTGACCCAACGTGGCATTAGCGGGTAACCATAAACCTTATCAACTTTTACGTTATAATCCATTGATTTTGGTTCCTGAGAAGAAAGCGGTATTACAATCAGGGAATCCTTTAAATTTTTTAAGATGATTGCAGGATGCCTTCCACCAAACTCAGTGCCGATGTTGTAGCCAAAATCTACCCATACGACAGCCTTACGGATCAGGACAAGAGAACGAGCAATCATTTCAATATCTTCGCAGGGAACACTCTGTTTTTTGACAGAAATAACATATGTATCTGTTTCCTTATCATAACGGTAGTATTTTGATACAACAGCCTGCTTTTCCGGGCGAAGCCATTTGAAACTGGATGGCTTGATGATGTTCGGGAGTGCAGTAGGTGGTATCTGGAATGATTTTTCATTCAATATCAGGTTGGTCTTTAAGGTTGTCCATTTATAATATTCATTCGCTAATTTAAGCTGTTCAGGTTCATTTTGATCCACTTTGGAGAGATGATTCTGCAATGTAGAAACCGCTTCGTCCAAAGAATGGTTTGCATCTTCTAATGTGGCTGTATGTTTCATGATGTTCTCCTTTCGGAATGATGGTTTTATTTTAGCAGATTATGTAGCAGAGTACAACAAATAAAGGAGGGATTTTATTTGGCAAGAAAATATGAAATAATCTCAAAATTGGCAGAAGAAACTGCGAAAGAGGTTGTAAAAAATGAGACTGCATGGAAGCGGTATCTTACCACTGCCGCAAGGATATATAAATATCCATTCCAGGAACAGTTATTGATTTATGCCCAGCGTCCGGATGCGACGGCCTGTGCCAGCATCGAAGTCTGGAACAGCCGGAAATTAAACTGCTGGGTAAATAAAGGGGCAAAGGGTATTGCCCTGATTGATGAGGAAAATTCCTATACACGGTTAAAATATGTATTTGACGTATCAGATGTCCATAAAGCCCGCAGAATCGGGCGTGATCCGTACCTGTGGGAATTAAAGCAGGAACAGGAACAATCCGTCATGAAACGTTTGGAACATATCTACGGGGAAACGGATGCAGAGAAGTCCTTTGGTGACAGGCTCCTGGAGATTGCAGAGAGTGTGACCAATGACTGTTATGAAGAAGTGGCAGAGGATCTTTTGTATCTGACAGACGGAAGTTTTCTGGATGGACTGGATGAGTATTCCCTGAAAGTCCATTTGCGGGAGACATTGCGGGCCAGTATATCCTATACGCTGCTTACCCGGTGTGGATTGGATGCAGAAGATTATCAGGATTCCATGAATTTTGATTTTATCCATGAATTTAATACGGTTCCGGTACTTTCACAGTTAGGAAGCAATACAACGGAACTTTGTAAACCAATTCTCATGGAAATCGGGAAAGCAATCCGTGTGTATGAACAGGAAATCTCTAAAAAAGAAGTTGACAATACTCAAAACTTACGCTACAATGCTTTAAAGCGTAAAAGCGAAACGCGGAAACAGAACATCGAAGAAAACAAAAAAGAGAATGATAGAGAAGAAAGGGGCAGTGTTTATGGAACTGACATATCAGAAGAACGGCGATTATTACATCCCGAATATCAAGATGGACGAACAGCCGGAGGGAATGCTGACGAAGTACGGTATCCTGCGGAGGGATTATCTGAAGGAGAACAAGAAAGGAGTTTATTCCGGGCTTCTTCTGAGCGGCAAATTGATGAACCACCTGCTGGAGATTCAGGAGACAGCAGAGCAGAGGATGGAACTGCTGACAGAGCAGATGAGCCAGAGCCAGGGCGTGAACGAGGAACTGAAAGAGAAAGAACCGACGAAGTGGGTGCAGATGAAGAACAGCGTCCGACAGTCAGCGGAGGAGATGATTCTGACAGAACTGATTTACCGTTAGAAGAAAAGGAAGAACCGGAGATTACTCCGGAATATCCGGAAGAACCACAATTTCATATAGAACCAGAAAAATCGGACAGTGATGAGCTGCCCGATTTTTTGTCTTCTGAGGATGAAAATACGCTTCGTGGTGTCCTTTGCTTTGATGAATATATGAAAAATAAGCGTCCAGACATTGCCATGAAGTTTGTTTCCGAACCGGACGAGGCAAAGCGGACAGCATATATTAAAGAAAGTTATAACCAGGATTATTCCCTTTTTGATGTAGATGGACAGCGTGTGGGGTATAAAGCAGAGGAAGATGGACTTGTTGTCTGGGCGGGAAATTATCTTACCCGTACTTCAGAGACAAAGCTGTCATGGGATGCGGTCAGGGAGCTTCTGGACGATTATATCCGTGAAAATGTCTATCTTATACCGGAAGAAGTGAAAGAAACAGAAGAAAGAGGGGAGCCTGTTTATGAGCAGATGAACCTCTTTCCGAGTATGGCAGAACAGGTGGGAAATATTTCTATTGACCGGGCAGATGAGGTATTTTCATTGGCTGCATCCAATCCGATTACCGATGAAATGATTGACTATGTTCTGTTAAGCGGCGGCGGTCAGCAAAACAGCCGTTCCCGTATTTATGCCAAATACCAGAAAGGTCTGGATGCGGATACCATGGCAGAGTTCTTGAAGCAGGAATATGGTATGGGCGGTAAAGGCTTTACGTTTGAAGGAGAGCCTCTTTGCGTCTGGTACGATGAAGAAGGGATGAATTTCTCAAGGGGAAATGCGGCGAGATTTCGTGCACCGCTGAAGTTATCCTGGAAGAGAGTGGAAGATTATACGCATGAACTGATCGTGTCAGGTAGATATATGGAGGAAGCAGAAGTCTGGCATGTGCCGGCACAGGAACGGATGGAACTGGCGTCAAAAATCTATTTCTTTTTCCGGGATGAATACGGAACCATGCCGGAGGAACCGGAACTGCGTATGAGTAGCTTCCCGGACAGTCAACAGGCATTGGCGGAAATGCTTTCCAACCCAGAGGGTATTGATAAAATACTTTATCATATGGATAAGGCAATCGGAGAACTGGACAGAGGAGAAGTAAAAGCAAGGTTCCGCCTGATTTATAAGCCGAAAGACATCCGTACCTCCGTGGAGGAACTGAAAAGGGAAGAGCTATCTTTTCCGTCAGCAAAAAAAGTGGAAGTGCCAGTAGAAACATTTATCACGCAGGATGAAATTGACTATAAGTTAAGTCGTGGAAGCAGTATGTCCGGCGGGTTATTCCGTATTTATGAGTTCTTTTTAAACAACCATAACAAGAAAGAGCAGGCAGATTTTTTAAAGAATGAGTATGGAATCGGAGGCTCCAGTCCTGCACTTGTGGGTGCGTGGCACAGTTATGCAGATTATGATGGAAAGGGTCTGCGACTGAGTAAAGGAAGTATTATGGAGCCGACAGCAAAGCTTTTGCTTACATGGACAAAAGTTGCAGAACGTATCCGGAAACTGATTGATATAGATCGTTTCCTTACTCCAAAAGCAAAAGAAGCCTTTGCAGCGTGGAAGGCAGAAAAAGAACAGAAAGCTTTGGAAAAAGCAAAAGAAAAACTGCAGGCTGAAGCGGAAATACCGGAAGAAACAGTTCAAGAACCAGAGATAGAACAGGGACAGAACGATCATCGTAAGGTGGTGGCACTGGAAAGTACAGAAGATTATACCGATTACAGTATCGGCTTTTTTACTTATCACTATCAGGATGGACGGCAAGGAATCCGATATCGTCTTGTAACCATTGAAGAAGATGGACATTTAGAACCGTATTCGAAGCAAAGCAGTTTTTTTATCAATGAGGCTGCAGCAAGGGAATATCTTTCTGATCATGCAGAGGAAATTCGGGAAATTCCTTATGATGAGCTGGTGCATGAAGCTGGAAAAAATCTGCAGGCACAGAAGTCAGAGCCGGAAAAAGAAGAGTCGGAGAATGGGAAAGCAGACGTACCGGAACAGGAAGAAACTGCGGAAATAAATGAGGAGATGGTAGAAACAGAGGAAGTGGATACTTCCGAGGTCGAGCCATTGATGCCGGACTTTGAAGTAAAACCAGAAGTTACAGTGCAAAAGACGGAGCCGGGGGATAGGATTGATCGAACGGGAGCTGTCAATTTTCATATAACAGATGATGCATTAGGGGCAGGAACCGCAAAACAGAAGTTTGAACGGAACATCGCAGCGATTGAGACATTACAGCAGATTGAGAACGAACATCGGATTGCAACACAGGAAGAACAGCAAATTTTATCCGGATATGTGGGTTGGGGAGGACTTTCCGAAGCCTTCGATGAGAAAAACGGTGCATGGTATAACGAGTATCAGAAGCTGAAATCCCTGTTAAGCCCGGAAGAATATGCGTCTGCCAGAGAGTCTACCTTAAATGCCCATTACACATCTCCGATAATTATCCGTTCTATCTACGATACACTTGGCAGGATGGGGTTTGAAAAAGGAAATATTCTGGAACCGTCTATAGGTATCGGGAATTTCTTCGGGATGCTGCCGGAGCGGATGCAGGACAGCCGCCTGTACGGGGTGGAGCTGGACAGCCTGACCGGACGGATCGCAAAGCAGCTTTATCCAAAGGCAGAGATTCAGATTTCTGGTTTTGAAAAAACAAACCATCCTAAGGATTTTTTTGATGTTGTGGTGGGAAATGTACCTTTTGGACAGTATAAGGTGGCGGATAAGCCATACGATAAACATAACTTTTTAATCCATGACTATTTCTTGGCAAAATCTCTGGATAAAGTACGGCCAGGCGGAATTGTAGCGGTAGTTACTTCTAAGGGAACCATGGATAAGAAAAGTCCTGCCGTCCGAAAATACTTGGCACAGAGGGCGGAGCTTCTGGGAGCGGTGCGTCTGCCAAACACAGCATTTAAGGCGAATGCCGGAACGGAAGTCACTTCTGACATTCTGTTCTTTAAGAAGCGTGACCGTGTGGTGGATCTGGAACCGGATTGGGTACATCTTGGAGAAAATGAAGATGGAATTGCCATGAACCAGTATTTCATTGAACATCCGGAAATGGTGGCAGGAAAGATGGAACTGGTATCCGGACCCTATGGCATGGAAGCTACGTGCAGCCCAATAGAGGGAAAATCTCTGGAAGAACAACTAAAGGAAGCAATGAGCCATATACAGGGAGAAATTGAAAACTCCGGTCTGGATGAGCTGGAAGATGATATAGAAAAAGCGACGATTCTGGCTGACCCATCGGTGAAAAATTTCAGTTATGCGGTAGTAGATGGGGAAGTGTATTACCGGGAAAATTCCGTGATGAAGCCTGTGGAGATGACAGGAACCATGCAGGAGCGTATCAAAGGAATGGTTTCGCTTCGTGATACCGTCAATGATCTCATTGCCTATCAGTTGGAAGAATACGGAGATACCGTTATCCGGGAAAAGCAGGCAGAATTATCTGCGTTGTATGATGAGTTTACAAAGAAATTCGGACTTATCAATTCCCAGACCAATAAGCGGGCGTTTAATCAGGATTCCAGTTACTGTCTGCTATGTTCGTTGGAAGTCTTAAATGAGGATGGTACCTTGAAGTGCAAAGCAGATATGTTTACAAAGCGTACCATCAAACGGCAGGAAACGGTGACTTCCGTAGATACCCCTTTCGAAGCGCTGGCAGTTTCCATGAGTGAAAAAGCCTGTGTGGATATTCGGTACATGGAATCGCTTTTAGGCGGTTCCGAACATTATGAGCGGATTGTGTCAGAGCTGTCGGGTGTGATCTTTAAGAATCCGTTAAGTGACCCAGATGACCCATATGCCGGATGGGAAAACAGTGATGAGTATTTATCCGGAAAAGTGCGGGAAAAGCTGTCTATTGCCCGCTTATCTGCAGAAACGAACCCGGAATATGCCGTAAATGTAGCGGCACTGGAACGGGTACAGCCGAAACTTCTGGATGCTTCCGAAATAGAGGTACGGCTTGGTGCAACCTGGGTAGACCCTAAATACATCAATGATTTTATGCGGCAGGTGTTTGAAACACCGGAGTGGAAGATGGACAAAGAGGTTATCGGAGTGCAGTATTCCCCGGTGACCGGACAGTGGAACATCAAGGGAAAGAATGCAGACAGCGGCAATCCTCTTGTGGAAGCTACTTACGGAACAGGCAGGGCGAATGCCTATAAAATACTGGAAGATTCCTTAAACTTACGAGACTGCCGTATTTTTGATACCGTTATAGAGGATGGCAAGGAAAAGCGTGTATTAAATAAAAAAGAGACTACTTTGGCAAGTCAGAAGCAGGAAGCTGTCCGGGAAGCCTATAAGGATTGGATCTTTCAGGATGCAGACCGCAGGGAGGCACTTTGCGAAAAGTACAATGAAATTTTCAATTCTAACCGCCCCAGAGAATTTGACGGAAGCCATTTGACCTTTCCGGGAATGTCCCCCGACATTACCCTGCGTCCGCATCAGAAAAATGCGGTTGCCCATCAGCTTTACGGGGATAATACTCTGCTTGCACATTGTGTGGGGGCTGGAAAAACTTATGAAATGGCGGCGGCTGCAATGGAGAGCAAACGGCTTGGACTTGCCCAGAAATCTTTGTTTGTAGTACCGAATCATTTGACCGGGCAGTGGGCAAGTGAATTTCTGCAGCTTTATCCGGGAGCAAATATCCTTGCCGCTACGAAAAAAGATTTTGAACCTGCAAACCGTAAAAAATTCTGTTCCAGGATCGCTACAGGTGATTATGATGCAGTCATCATCGGGCATAGTCAGTTCGAGAAAATTCCATTGTCCAGGGAACGTCAGGAGCGCATCATCAAAGGACAGATTGATGAGATCGAGATGGCGATTGAAACGGCAAAAGCGGAGAATGGGGAGCGTTACACCATCAAACAGATGGAAAAAACAAAGAAATCCCTGCAGACAAGACTGGAACGCCTGAATGATACATCCAGAAAAGATGATGTCGTTACCTTTGAGCAGTTGGGAGTGGACAGGCTCTTTGTGGATGAGAGCCACAACTATAAAAATTTGTTCCTTTATACCAAAATGAGGAATGTGGCAGGTATCGCACAGACCGAAGCACAGAAGTCCTCGGATATGTTTGCAAAATGCCAGTACATGGACGAACTGACCGGAGGAAAGGGCGTTACGTTTGCAACCGGAACCCCCATCTCGAATAGTATGACGGAACTCTACACGAACATGCGTTACCTCCAGTATGGCACGCTGCAGAGGATGGGGCTTGGACATTTTGACAGTTGGGCGGCATCCTTTGGGGAAACCATCACTGCCATTGAGCTGGCACCGGAGGGAACCGGATACCGGGCGAAAACAAGGTTTGCGAAATTCTTCAACCTGCCGGAGCTGATTTCTGTCTTTAAAGAGTCGGCAGACATTCAGACACCGGATATGCTGAAACTTCCGGTTCCGGAGGCGGTCTATGAAGATGTGGTGTTAAAACCCAGCGAATATCAACAGGAAATGGTGGAAAGTCTTGCAGACCGGGCGCAGGCCGTCAGGGACAGGCTGGTTGACCCGTCACAGGATAATATGCTGCGGATAACCAACGATGGAAGAAAACTGGCACTGGATCAGAGACTTGTCAATCCGATGCTGCCGGATAATGAAGATTCCAAAGTCAATGCCTGTGTGGAAAAGGCACTGGACATCTGGAAAGAGACAGCAGAGCAGAAATCTACTCAGTTGATTTTCTGCGACCTTAGTACACCGAAGGCTGTCGGTAAAGCAAAAGCTGAAATAAATGGAAAGGAAGAAGATGCAGAAGTTTTTGATGACGTATATCATGACATCAAAAGAAAATTGATGGCGAAAGGGGTACCGGAAGAAGAAATCGCATTTATACATGAGGCAAATACAGAAATAAGAAAAGCGGAGCTGTTCGCAAAGGTAAGGAGCGGGCAGGTTCGCTTTTTGCTTGGTTCCACTGCAAAAATGGGCGCAGGTACCAATGTGCAGGACAAACTGATTGCCCTGCATCACCTGGATGTGCCGTGGCGTCCGTCTGATATTGAACAGCAGGAAGGACGTATTTTACGTCAGGGAAATGAAAATCCGAAAGTCCGCATTTTCCGCTATATCACAGAGGGAACATTTGATGCATACTCCTGGCAGCTCATTGAGAATAAACAGAAATTCATCGGGCAGATTATGACCAGTAAATCCCCGGTACGTTCCTGTGAGGATGTAGATGAAGCGGCATTATCCTATGCGGAAGTTAAGGCACTGGCTACGGGTAATCCCTACATAAAAGAAAAGATGGATCTGGACATTCAGGTATCAAAGCTCAAACTCTTAAAAGCCAACCATACCAGCCAGATTTACCGTCTGGAGGATAATATCGCAAAGAATTACCCGAAGAAAATCAGTGCGGCAAAAGAAATGATTGCCGCATATGAGATTGATCTGGCGCATTACAAAGAGGTGAAGCCTGCGGATAAGGAAAGTTTTGCGATGAAACTTGGAGATCGTATCTACACGGATAAAAAGGAAGCCGGAACTGCCCTCATTTCTTTCTGCAGACAGGTAAAAACACCCAATGTGGCAACACCAATCGGAGAGTATCTGGGATTTAAAATGAATGTTACGTTTGACAGCTTTTATCAGAAGTTTACGGTCAATTTAAAAGGCGCATTGAGCCATAACGTGGAAATCGGTACCGATGTCTTTGGTAATCTGACCCGTATCGGCAATGCACTGGATGCGATGGAAAAGGAGCTGCAAAAGGAAAAAGAAGCATTGAACAATACCCAAAAGCAGCTTGAAAATGCAAAAGAAGAAGTAAAGAAACCTTTTGCACAGGAGTTAGAACTGAATGAAAAGCTGGATCGATTATCAGAATTAAATGCTCTTTTAAACATGGATGAAAAAGGAGCAGAGGATTGTCTGGAAGAGCAGGAGGAAGCAGATACATCTTTATCCGGAAAAGAGGATGCTCGTACCTCTATTATGGAAAAACTGGCACAGTTTAAAGAACAGAGCAGCCAGATGGGAATAGGAAATAACAAAAACAGAGAAAAAGCAGCGAGTTTATAGGAGGACTAAAAAATGCCCTTGGAAAATGAAAAAATTGAAGTGGCGGAAGAAAAAGAAACAGAGATGCCAAACGTAGAGGAATTGTTAAAAATCCTGCTGGATGTGAATTTGGAGCAGAACCGGCAGACGGTTCACCTACTGATGAATTACATGAATGATATTGAGGAAAATTTCTTTTCCGTTCTGGAGGAACTGGATACGGTCAAGGCACAGCTTGCACAGGTACAGCAGATCCCACAGACAAAAGAAGTACGTCATACCCTGTCCGATCTGATACAGAATCTGCAGGGGCAGGCCAATCACCTGCAGGAACAGATACATGGTATGAAAACCAGATTGAATGAAAAGGCAGCACAGCTTGTTCAAAATTTTAAAGATCAGGGTGTGACTGTCTTAAATCATGTGTGTGAGTTCTTAGGGGTAAAGGAAAGTCTTACCCAGATACGGGAGTCATTGCTGCAGAGTGCGAAAGAAATGCAGAGTTCGATGGATAAGATCGATCAGGTAGCCGGAGAATTGCGGGCAACTACAACCCATGCTAAAAATGTAGGAAGAGCTATGGTCGGAAAAGAAGCACAGGAAGTAGCACAGCCAAAAGAGGGCGGATTTTTCTATCAGATGAAACGTCCTTATCAGGCCATGAAGGATTTCTGTCTGAAAAATGCGGGGAAGATTGAAAAGGACATCCATAAAATAGAAAATCTGGAGCAGAGAGTAGAGAAGATTGCGGATGGGAAAAAAGCAGCAAGTGTAGAAAAACTGCCAGATAAGCAGGAGAAGTCCTCCATCATGGAGAAACTGCAGTCTATGAAAGAAAAGCAGGCCGGACAGCAGAAAACAGCACCGATGGCAGAAACGGCAAAGAAACAGGAAGCGGCATTGTAGGGATAACCCGGAAAGGAGCAGATATGGGAAGATATGCAGAATTACAGAAAGCATGGGATGAAAACAGAGAGGAATTTCGCAGACTTAAGGAAGAAATGGAGAAAAATGAGGATGCCTTCCTTAAAATTGATCAGGAAATGGAAGCAATGGAACAGGAACCAATCAAAGACAGTGATGTGGTGGTTATGTTTTCCTCTCAGTTTGAAACGGATTATGTGGTATGTAAAATAACAGATCAGAGCCGGGAATGGGTAAAAGAACAGATGAACAATATTGCCGGAATGGATGAGGATGCGTTGGCAAATCTTGATGTGGAAGAGTATTTCAGAGATCAGGGTGCAGAGGTGATGTCAATATTGGCATCAAATGGAAAAGGTGATGATTACCCGGTCTTTTATGATTTCTGGTTTGATGTAGATGAAGCAGAGGTAGTAGAAAGCACAGAACTTTCTATAGAAAAACAGGTGGAAAATCTGATCAATCGTATAGACTTTGGGGAACCTGTATTAAATGATTCGGAATGGAAATTACTCCACACTTATGCGGAGAAAACTGGAAATATGGCAGATACCTATAAGCTGGCACAGGAGCTTCGGGATACGCTTCATCATCCAGATTTTCGTGTTCATGAACAGGTGATTGAAAATGCAAGGAAGGAACTGGAGGCACCTGTTTTCTTAAATGAGAAAGAAAAAGAATTGTTTACAGGAGAGACAGACCGTTTCGGTATTTATCAGTTAAAAGATGGTGAAGAGCTGCATTACCATCGTTTCGCCAGTCTGGATTTACTGGAAAAGTCCGGTCTGCAGGTGGAAAAGGGAAACTACGAGCTGATTTATACAGCGCCGCTTCAAAAAGGACAGACCCTGGATGATATTTTTGAGCAGTTTAACCTGTTTCGTCCGGAAGATTTTACCGGACATTCCCTGTCAGTTAGTGATATTGTACTGCTTCATCAGAATGGGGAGAACCATGCTCAGTATGTAGATCGTTTTGGATTTCAGGAAGTAGCGCAGTTTTTAGAACAGCAACAGGATAGAGAAGAGCAGAAAGCAGAGCATTCTTATATTGACTATTATTATGTGGTAGAGGATTTGCAGAAAGCCGGGCCACTGGACATAAAGAAGTATGCAGACATAAAAGAAGCACTGCAGGCGTACTTTTCACTGCCAAATGATAAGAGAAAAGCCTTTGGTATCCAGAACAGCAATCCGCTTCCGGGAAGTCTTGACTTTATCCAGTGTTATAACGGCATAGACCGCATGACTTTCGATTACCGAGAGATAGAAGGGTGGGATAATCCGGAGATACAATCCGTAGTAGAGCAGATGGATGTTGCGATTGATCTGCATGAGACACAGATTGCTTATGCGATTGGCGGACGGTATTTTACCATCCAGCATACGGATGAAGGATTTGATTATACCTTTTACAGCCGAAATTACCGGGAGTTGGACGGAGGAGTTTATGACAATACGGATTTAAATATAGAAGAGGCTATGAGTGAAATTCTGGAAGATGAGAACTTGGACTATGAGGATGGCGAGGTGCTGAATTACGAGTCATTCATGGAGCATGTGGAAGAAGCAAACCGCATAGAGCCGCAGAAATTATCTGAGGAATATTTTTCGGTGTATGCCCACTCAGCGGCGTATGCCAGAGAACACGGGGAACTGGAACAGTACCGAATATCCAGAAACGAGAACATTGCCTGTAAAAATGCCATAGAAGCTGCTATCCGTGATAATTTTGACGGGATGCATCTGCAGCCGGATGCGGCAGAGGAAGTGCTTGACGGATATGGTATGGAGCGAGTTGTTTACGTTCTTTCCAGCAGCATCCGTCTGAAAGAGCAGGACGGACGCTTTTCACGGGAAAACAAGGAATGGGCAAAGACAATCCCGGTAGCGGAGGATATGGACAGTTGGGAGAGAAATAGAAATATAGATTTTCTGGTAGACAGCCATCCGGCGGTGTTGGATGGATTCGTCCATCTGGTGCGTCAGGAACAGGCACAGAGGGAAGCAAAGAAAGAAGTATTAAAGGTACCGCCTGTTTCTGATAAAACGGAACCAGAGAAAGCATTGAACCAGATGAGCCGGGTAGACATCGAGGAAACTGTGTTGGCTTATGCACAAAGCATGGTGGATGATGCCGGGTATGATGTGAAAGTGACTGCAGCAAGAGTATATGGAAGCCGGACTGCAGATATTCAAAGGGAAGATTCTGATGTGGATGTGGTGATTGAATATCAGGGAGAAATACGGGAAGATGTATTTTTTGATATGCTTCATGAAAATGGCTTATCCGTTGGAGGTATGATGGTAGACATCAATCCTATCACAGCAGAGAAGTCCGGAAGCATTGAGGAATACTTAGCCAGAGCAAATCAATATCTGGAGGAAAAAGTGAAAAGTTTTAGAGAAACAACGTCCGATCAGCAGAAAGCAGAGGTGGTTACGGAACATCCGGTGCAGACATTGACATTTTATGTGGCGGAGTGTATGGAATTTCCGAGTCTTGGGGAATACCATGAAAATCTTACCTTTGAGGAAGCAGTGCATTTGTATGAAGCGATTCCGTCAGAAAGAATGAGTGCTGTAAAAGGCATTGGATTTACGCTGCATACGGAAGGAACTGAGCGTTATATGGACAGTGAGTTTGATCTGGTAAGTGGTAAGGCGATTGATGTGGATATGATCAACCATGTGCCGGAATTTCGGGATAGTACGCTGGTGCAACAGGCAATCAAGGATGCTATTGCCCGTTTCCCGGAAATGAAAGTATGGGATAGGGAAACAAAAGCTTTGGAAAGCCAGAAAATAGCAGAAAATTATGACAAAGACTGCAGGGAGCTGGCTGCGGACATCGATAAATTTTCAGAAGAGTATGATACTTATGAATATTGGGATGCGGTAGATGATAGAGAAGAAAATGTGAGCCGGATTTATTGTGATTTACAAAGCGGAGATGCAGGATATATCAGAGAATGGCTGCAGGGGGTCATTGATGAAGGGGAACCTGTAGAAGATGTAAAAGCAGCGAAAGCGTTTGTAAATCGTATAGATGATCTGGCGGAACGGAGAGAGAAAAATCCTTTGACAAAAGTGGAAGAACTGGAAGAGGCAAATTATAACCAGATTGACGGTGTTCTCAATAATATAAAACCGGAGAAGCAGGAAAAATCGGATACAAAGGGAATGTCTATCATGGAAAAGCTGGCATTGAATAAGGAACGTGTGGCACAGGCTGACAAACCAGCAAAGGAACCGGAGAAGAAACCGGAAAGAAGCATGGATAAGTGAGAAAAAGTGATTTAAGTGAAGAATAGGGGTACAGGCGGCAGAAAGTGCGTGAGGGCATTTTCTGCCGCCTTTTTCCGTGAAAATGATACTGAAAATGGACATAAGGAGGAACTGACATATGAAGAAAATAAGACATGGATTTCGTGCTTTGGGAATGATAGAGTGTCTTGCTGTCTGGATGTACTCTGCAGGCAGTGTTTAAAACTACAGTATACGATACAAAGGGATTTGCATTTTATGAATTTGTGAATGCGGATAAGAATGAAAAGTTTGACGAATATGTGAGGAAGTGTAAAAGATTGTCCCTGTATGAAACCAATGTTATTCCGGAGTATGGGGATGATCTGCTGACATTAGTAACTTGCGAATATTCTGCCAGGAATGGAAGAATGGTGGTGGTAGCAAAGAAAATAGAATAGCCAATCTTGACATAGTATCACGTATACCATGTAGGCAATGTTAGGGGCAGGCTGAATCAGCCACTTATAGGAAACTTTCTGCAGCGAAGGGGGGACATGAGTAGGAGGTTTCCTGCTGGTTTACTTTTTCACAAGAAGTTAAAAGTAGCTCTATTGCTTTTCATGCCTCATTTTTTTATACTGCTGTTAGGAGGTAAAGAACATGAAAGAAATCAATCTCGGACACATTCTGATTGAAAACCGCCATAAGCGAGGAATTACACAGGACGAATTGGCCTCATATATAGGTGTTTCTAAAGCTGCTGTTTCAAAATGGGAAACAGGAACGACATATCCTGATATTACTTTGTTACCGCAGCTTGCCACTTATTTCAATATCAGTATTGACGAACTGGTCGGCTATGAACCACAAATGACAAAAGAACAAATTCGTGACATATACCGAAAGTTGGCCTCAGACTTCTCCACGCAGCCGATAGAGCAAGTAAGAGAACAATGCCAGGAGATTACAAAAAAATATTTCTCCTGTTTTCCTCTCTTATATCAAATCGGTAGCTTGTATGTAAATCATAACACACTGATTGAAGATAAGGCCATAGCAAAAGAAATATTGGAGGAAGCCAGCAGGCTTTTTGAACGAGTGAAATCCGAAACAGACGACGTGGATTTGGCAAAACAGGCCCTTAACATGGAGGCTCTATGTCAATTATCTCTCGGCAATCCGAAAGAAGTGCTAAATCTTCTGGGGGAGCCTGATTTTTCTATGACATCCACGGAACCTTTGCTTGCCTCGGCTTATCATTTTCTGGGTAATAAAAAAGAAGCCAGAAGTATTTTGCAGGTAGGTATTTTTCAGCATACGGTTATTCTTATGAACCTGTTATCCATATATTTAGGGTTGTGTCTGGACAATGCGGAAACCTTTGAGGAAACAGGTCGGAGGGCCCTTGCTATTGCCGGAGCTTTCAATTTGAACAAATTACATCCGGGAATTATACTCCCGTTGTATTTTACAATTGCACAAGGGTATATGAAGTTGGGAAACTCGGAAAAAGCATTGAAAACATTGGAAAAATATACGCAGCTAGCAACCAGTAATATTTATCCCCTGAATTTTCATGGTGACGAATATTTTGATCTATTAGATGGGTGGTTGGAAAACACGCTTACGCTGGGAAGCGATATGCCCCGAAACCAAATGATGATGCAAAAAAGTGTGTCGGAGTCTATTATAAATTGTAAAGTCTTTGAACCGTTAAAAGATAATGTTCAATTTCAGAACATGATAAAACGGTTAAAAACTCTTGAAGAAAATCAGTGAACCAGTATCGAAGAAACTGGTTGAGAAATGGAGGATTATAAAATGATACGCAAATTTCTGAAAAATATCCTGGGTGAAAACTTTACCGAAAACAACGCGAAGCTGGCAACTGTCAATTTTGCAATTATCCTTTTCATGTTCGTGCTGTCTGGTATTATGCTGTTTTTCCTGCCCGAACAGATTTCTATTTTGCATACAGGTGATACTTATTATCCACTCCCCAGTGTTTTAGCCGTTTGGCTGTTTCCGGTTATTGCTTTGGTTGTGAATATTGGCTTTATCAAGCAAAAGCGTTTGACTAAGGTGAATAGCGTTATGTTTGTTGTGCTTTTTGTTGTAATGATGGTATCGTACATCTCACAGGTATAAGTTAGAGCCATGATTAAGTGCACATTATATAAAGCAATCCTAAAAAGTAGAAACACTCCTGTCATCACTCTTTCCATTGCAATGGTAGGAATTTATGTGGGGTACTTGACATGGTATATCGTAAACCGCTATCTCCCTGAACCAATATCATCTTACCGTGTGTTAGTTGCAATTCTGACATTTTGGATATGTGCTTTTGTTGCGATATATAAAATACCAGATCAGCTTTTTACAAATCGAAGAATAAAAGATGTACTATGCTTTCCGGTGTCGGTTGACAAGTTGGTTTCGTTAGTTATTGGCCGTCTTGCCTGTTTCCAATTTGGTATGGTTGTTTGTGGATTTTGGGCTTATTTTTTATACGCAAGTGATGATTGGCTTTTAACCATTACCATTCTGCTAGGTTGCTGGATTTGTAGTTGTCTGATTGATTTGCTTGTCCTGGTGCTATCTACGGCTATTGGGAATTTGCTTCCGGCGTCCATTGTGGGATATGGATTTATTCTCTTTCAATATGGAGCCTTTTTATTGCTGGCTTTGTCTGTAGGCAATCTTGTAACTAAAATTTTCTTTTGGTCTGGATATTTAGAAAATCTGAATGGGATATTTAATCCTGTCCAGTGGCTTTTGATTGTAATACTGCCCATGATATTGCTGGCGGTTTGCACCAGCTTTTTCGTGAAAGCTAAATATATCAGAGGGTATCTGAATACACAGAATTTCCAGTACAGGAGAACTGATAAGGCCATCGCACCTACTAAAATTCAAAATCCATATTTTTTGTTGGAATGGAAAAGAGTGTCAAGAAATAAGGAACTCATTTTCTTTTCAAACATCAAGAATATTCTAACAGTATTTGTTCTCTTTAGCTTGCTGGTACAAAATTTTGAATGGATAGGTTTGTCTGAAAAATATGCGCTAGAATTATTCCTGTTGGTATCCTGCTGTGCAGTTAATACGATTTCAAGTACAGCGTATTCCAGCGACCCAAATAAATCCTATTTTTCTTTTCTTCCTATATCCGCACATCGGCTGTTTTTCTGGAAAACAATACAGGGGTTTCTATGGGGAGAACTTACAGTATTGCTGTTTGGGGTGGGAGTAATTCTTTTTCGCAATATCCCCATATTGGACGCCTGTTTGCTTCTCGGTTATGGTACAGCTACGAATTACAGTTGCGTATGGATTGGGGTATTTTTAGATTATAAAATGCCGCGCACACCAAATAGTACAAATGAGTTGCTCCATGGGAATATCAGTAAAGTGTTGGTTCTCTTTGTTTCAATAGCTCTGACTGTTTGGGAAATATATTTTTCAACACAAATATCTGGTTCCATCTCTCTGCTTTTGTTTGCAGTCTGTATAAGTGTCTGCATTGTTATGATAGAGCTTGGATATTTGATATTTTACAGGAGGGCCTTTCGTGATTGAAATAATTGATCTTTCAAAAAAATATGGAAACAATGCAATCCTTGAAAATGTTTCCTGCTCTTTAGAAAATCAACGGATTTATGCACTGGTCGGTGTTAATGGAATAGGAAAATCCACATTATTAAATGCGGTTACACAACCTGCCAATTTAGACAGCGGAAAAGTGGAGGTTGATGGTATTAACAGCCAGAAATATGAGTCTAAATTTCACTTTTTCTATGTGCCAGACAGCAAAGAGATGTTTTTGAATTTGACTGGAAATGAATACTTGAAGTGCATTATACAGTTATATCGTCAAGACGTTGTGAAATCTGATGAAACACTCAAAAAGCTGTCAATCGCATTCAAATTGGATCGATCACTGAATGAATATATTGCGAATTACTCATTGGGAATGAAACAAAAAGTGTATTTGATGGCAGCCTTTCTTTCTGGTGCGGGTAATTTGATTTTGGATGAGCCTTTCAATGGACTTGATCCGGAAAGTGTAGCTATGCTAAAGAATCTGCTGAGCGAATATCGGGATAGGGGTAATCTTGTCCTGTTTTCTATCCACAACCTCGATTTGGTTGCGAATTTCTGCGATGATATAGTTTTTATCGACAAACAAAGGAAAGTTTTTCAAACTGAAAATCCGAAAGATTTTAAACAGCTGGAAGATGTGTTTTTTCAGAAATGTGTCTGAATTAAAATAGAGGTTATCTGACGGACGACGGCAAAAGAAAAATGTCGTTCAGCAGCCTATCCCCATATTTTGACTAGATTGCGGCTTTGAACAAAGCAAGGCCGTCGTTCCTTTATTAAGAAAAGAGATGATAATATCGGAAAAATATTGTTGGTATCGTTTAAAGGCGATGAAGAAAAGCTGATAGATTCTGTTATTTCCGTTTTGGATGCGGGCAGAGAAAAATTCACATTTCAAGAAATGAATATAATATCAGAACTGCAGCATAAGGGGATAATAATTAATTTAGAACGCCGGGAAGTGATTCGGAATGGTAAAAAAGTTGGAATGACCTACACAGAGTTTGAAATTCTCCAGCTTCTTGCAAAAAATCCTGGCAGGGTGCTCTCTAAGGAACAAATTTACGATGTAGTCTGGAAAGAATCGTATTCTGGTGATTACAATATCGTGATGAGCCATATCAGCCATATCAGGGAAAAGATAGAGGACGATCCGGTACACAACACTAGATTATTCAATCAAAAAGTCTAAATATTGTTCCAAATACATTTGTCGGAGTATGCTAAAATTAAGAAATAAAGAATTTCTTGTTCCCTTGTAACATTTCTCGGACATTTACCCGTTATACTATCTGTAAACCCTTAAAGGAAGTGATTACATGAAGCAGATTTTGATTGTCGAGGACGACAACCTTTTGAATAAGACCCTTGCCTACAATCTGGCGTCGGATGATTACGCCATTACCAATGTCTTAAATGCAAGGGCAGCAGCCGAAGCTCTGAAAGCAAAATCTTTCGATTTGGTGTTGCTGGATATAAATTTGCCGGATGGAAACGGTTATGATCTGTGCCGCCTTATCAAACCGGAACACCCGGACACGGTGGTTATATTTCTGACCGCCAACGATCAGGAGTGCGACCAGATATGGGGCTATGAAGTCGGAGCCATGGACTACATCACAAAGCCTTTTTCCATTGGAGCATTACAACGGAAAGTCAAGGCTATGTTTGCCATGCTGGAACACCACAAACCAGCAAAGGACATTTACGATGACGGCAGCCTGTTTCTTGATTTCTCGGAGCTGACTGCCAGCTTGAACGGCAAGCCGCTTACCCTTTCCGCAATGGAATATAAAATGTTGAACCTGTTCCGCAAAAATCCGAAGCAGGTACTTACACGTCAGCAGCTTTTGGAAAAGCTGTGGGATGTGGATGAAAAGTATGTGGACGAACACACCCTTACCACTTCTATCAGCCGTATTCGCAGCAAGATTGAAGCGGACGGCGGTGCATATATCAAGACCGTTTACGGCATGGGCTATCAATGGACGGGAGGCGAAAAGAAATGAAGCAGAATAACCTTTCTGTCAAAAAACTGTGTATGCTGGTTGTTGCCGGGATGATTTTCTCCATGCTGGCAATTACCGTTATCCTCGGTGTCGTAATGAAAGATGTACGGATTTTCATAGCAGGCGGAGTATTGACGCTCTGCGCCCTTATCTGGCTGTGGGTGCTGGTACTGTGCTTTGGAAAGCGGCTGTCCCTCTTTACCTCTGACTTGTGCCGGACATTAGATAACATGATTGACGGCAGCGAAGAATCCCAGAGAGTCAGTGACAGCGAAACGCTCTTTGCCCGTATCAGCCACCGCTTAACACGGCTGTATGGAATTATGCAGGAGAACCGCCGAAAGGTGGATGAGGAACGCAAGGAACTTCAAATGCTGGTGTCCGATATATCCCATCAGGTAAAAACGCCTGTCAGCAATCTTAAAATGGTAACGGACACGCTTTTGACAAAGCCTGTTACCGAGCAGGAACAGACGGACTTTTTGCAGGGCATACGCAGTCAGACCGACAAGCTGGATTTCCTTTTTCAAGCACTTGTTAAGGCTTCCAGATTAGAAACCGGGGCTATCCGGCTGGAAAAGAAAGATGATAGTTTGTTCCGTACTTTGGCGCAGGCCATGAGCGGGATTGTCTATGCTGCGGAGAAAAAGGAAATTGCTGTGTCCGTGAACTGTCCAGAAGATCTCACCCTCTCCCATGACAGTAAGTGGACATCCGAAGCCCTCTTTAATTTACTGGACAATGCGGTAAAATACACACCCGCCGGGGGCAACATCAGCGTGACCGTGGAGCAATGGGAAATGTATATCAAGGTGGATATAAGAGACACAGGCAAGGGTATCTCCGAGCCTAATCAAGCTGCCATCTTCCGGCGTTTCTACCGGGAGGAAGAAGTTCACGATGCACCGGGCGTTGGTATCGGATTGTACCTTGCCCGTGAGATCATCACCAGACAGGGTGGATATATCAAAGTAACATCCGAAGTTGAGAAAGGTTCAACCTTTTCTGCTTTTCTTCCCAGCCGATAATTATTTCAAAAAATATTTTAACTCGGACATTTCTGTGACATTTATGTTTTACAATGGCTTCATCAACAGGCAGAGAGCCTTGAAAGGAGTTTTGAATATGAGCATTTTACAGACGATTAACCTCAAAAAATATTACGGCACAAAACCTAATATTACCCGTGCCCTTGATGGAGTGAATTTTACTGTAGAACAGGGAGAATTTGTTGCTGTGGTTGGAACTTCCGGCAGCGGAAAGTCTACACTGCTTCACATGATGGGCGGACTTGATAACCCTACTTCCGGCAGTGTGATTGTCCGGGGTGAAGAACTGGCGAAAAAGAATGATGAAGAATTGACAATTTTCCGCCGCCGCAATATCGGCTTTATCTTCCAGAACTATAATCTGGTGCCGATTTTGAATGTGTATGAAAATATCGTCCTGCCTGTGGAACTGGACGGCGACACGGTAGATCAGAAATTCATGGACGAGGTTGTGCGTATGCTGGCTTTGGGCGATAAGCTGAAGAATATGCCGAACAACCTTTCTGGCGGCCAACAGCAGCGTGTGGCTATCGCCCGTGCGCTGATTACGAAGCCAGCCATTATCCTTGCAGACGAACCGACTGGAAATTTGGACAGCAAGACCAGTGCCGATGTGCTGGGGCTTTTGAAGCGTACCAGCGGAGAATTTAATCAGACCATCGTCATGATTACCCATAACAACGAGATCGCCCAGCTTGCCGACCGCATTGTACGGATTGAGGACGGCAGGATTGCAGGCTAAAGGAGGTGGAAATTTATGACTTGGCCTTTTGAAAATGACACAAGCGCTGTTGTGAAAAAACTGGCAAATAGAAGTATAAAAGCCGATAAAAGAAGCAAGGCATTTCTGTTTCTTACAATTGCTCTCGCCGTTTGTATGGTTTTTTCAATTCTTCTCATTTCAATCGGAACGCAGGAAGAATACAAAAATACGCAGAGGAACAAAGCACAAATTGGTATTTTGGGTATTACAGACGAACAGGCAGGATTATTACATCAGAATACAGATGTTTCATGGATTGGCGAATATTCTGCGATTGGCTTGTTTTATCAAGACAATAAAACGATTACGGTTGCCTATGGAAATGAAGCTTATTTTTTGAACCAGGAAGAAAAGACCTTTCAGGGAAACATACCGCAAAAGAAAACGGAAATTATGCTTCCTCAAAACTATATTGATTTTCTCGGAAAAGCCTATCAGGTTGGCGATACCATCACGCTTGATCTGACCGGAACCGGGCAGGAGGAAGAATATACGCTTTCGGGTATTCTGGCTGATACAAAAGAAAGTAACGGCTATTATATTTATGTGAATAAAGAACTTGCACACAGCCTGTCTGGAAGCAATTTTCAAGTAACTGCCTATACCCGGCTGAATACGGATGTTATCAGCCCGGCAGCTATTCTTGATTTTGCAGCTAAGGCAATAAAAGATACGGGTATCGAAGAGGGTCAGATAAATCTGACAGAATATTTTGCGGTGATGTCAGGCGCAATTAAATCGGGAATTCCTATCTCGGTTCCGCTGCTGGCTGCTATAACTGCCACTTTGGCTGCAACAATAATTTATGGTGTTTTTTATACAAATTTTATATCTAATTTTCGATTATCCGCATAAACACTATACTTTCAAGTATTTTGAAGTATAGAAAAAACTCATTTTACCACGAATTTACCACGATTGAATGAGCCTTGATATGACCTATAAAATAACACCCAAAAGACATCATTACACCTAAATGGTGTCTTTTTAAAAAGCAGTCAATCCTAAGACTAACTGCTTTGTGTGTATGGATATGAAATTGTCAAACTGGGATTTACTTATATCTATTCCTATAAAAGTGTCAATATATATCCGTCTATCAGAGCAATTAGCAGATACATAATAAAGGCTCTGATAAACGCTTCTATATGCTTTTTCGGATTTTGATACAATTCCTTTTCTGGCATTTTTCTTAAACGAACACGCTTTGTATTCCGCCACCATAAAAGGTCTACAATAAATAAGTCAAAGATATTCAATCCCTGTCCTATAATACTTAAACAAAGAAAATTATGTGTGAAGCCATTTTCTTTGATAAACAACCCTAATATAAATAGTACGAACAGAAATAACAGAAAATTGGATATAAATTTCTTCAAAAAATTTTTTGAGCAGCAAAATGCGCCCGTCCGAAAAGCCCGGACAGGCGCATAGGTATTGTAAGCAGTATTTAGATGATTAGACAGTTCATATATACAAGCGTAATTTTCCCCGGTGGTGGGCGGGCTTTTTTTGATGTGTCAATGACCGTCGGATTTTGTCGATAGGGTATGTGCTTCATGGCGGCTACCTCCTTTAGCCGCCGCTTTTAACAGTGATACCGCGTCATTTCATTAGAAGATAAAAAGAAACGGCGGCTTTGATTTTTCAAAGCTGCTGCGGAAATCAAAGAACGACAAGCAACAGTTCTGATTTTGCTCCAATATGGTTATTAGGGGCACAAATTAAAATCAAAAAAGAGCCGATAACAGCAGTATTTCAAACTGCATATTATCGGCTCTGCGTCTGTGCGTCTGGCTCTTTTAATTAAATTATTTCTGTTGTTTTTTGGCTTTATTATATGTATTAGCTAACTGTCCACAAGCTGCTTTAATCTCTCTACCATGAGAAACTCTCATGGTAACTTCAAGTCCTGTTTGCTCTAATTGATGTTTGAACGCAACCA
>SKEB01000120.1_pt1 | contig 103820 bp, 103 predicted proteins | sample 4826561 | NCBI WGS metagenome assembly SKEB01 (sample SAMN11008820, study PRJNA524170) | human gut metagenome | biome: Human fecal sample; material: Feces; isolation source: fecal sample from pouch patient p17 | host: Homo sapiens | place: Israel: Tel-Aviv | collected 2016-03-29 | reverse complement strand
AACCACCTGTTCGTACATAAGCGTCGATTGAAAAAAGAAAAGAAAATAAAAAAAGAGAGAAAGCATTCATAAAATAACTTTCTCTCCAATCGACTTAATTGCCAACAACACTACTTGACAAAGAGCCGTTTCTTTTATTATAGCACTATTTTTAGCCAAAAGAAAAGCCTTGATGTTCTCAAACAATCAAGACTTACCTAACTATTATTTTTTACGGTTTTGTTCTTTTTCGACCTTTTTTCTTTCATAGCGATTTAATAAAAATTCATGACGATACTCACTATTACCAAAGAATTTCAAGGTCTTCAATAACGGCTGGCGATTTTCACCAACAAGCCCAATGAGTTCAATAAACAGTTCAATACCAATCGTTGTACAAATAATCATCAAGATAATCGCTGGTGTACTTGCATAAGTCATCAACAAAGCAATAAACGAGAAAGTTAATGCTAAACCATATATTGTTAATACGGCACCACGATGTGAAAAACCTAAAGACAGTAAGCGATGGTGCAAATGCATTTTGTCTGCAGATGATATAGGTTGCTTATTAAATTTACGGCGAATAATCGCAAATACCGTATCTGTGATAGGCACCCCTAAGATAAACATCGGTGTCACCACAGAAATAAAAGTAACGTTTTTCAAATTATGCAACGAAACCACAGCAATCATGAATCCTAAGAATAAAGCACCCGTATCGCCTAAAAATATCGTTGCAGGATGAAAGTTATAAGGGAAAAATCCTAATATCGCAGCCACTAATAAGAAAATAAGCATTGCCAAATACGTACCGATATTATCAGGTAAATAAAAATAACTTACAATGCCAATCGTGGATAAAGCAATCATCGAAACCCCTGAAGCTAAACCATCTAAGCCATCAATCAGGTTTACCGCATTAGTTATTGCAAAAATCCAAATTATCGTTACTGGAAAACTCAACCAACCTAAATGAAACATCCCAAAAAACGGAATACTAATCGTATCCATCTTTAAACCCGCTACAAAATAAATTTCTAGAGCGGCAATAAATAAGCCGATTGATTTTTGTAAAGGTGATAATTCTTTGCGATCATCGATAAAACCTGTAATCACGACAATGAGTGCACCTAACAAAATCGCCCACACTTTTTTCATAAAAAGATACTCATGAAACTGCCAAATAGATCCAATCGCAAAGGCAATAAAAATGGCTAACCCACCAATTGTCGGCATCACCTTTTGATTAATCCGACGTTTTCCCGGATAATCCACCGCACCAACTTGAAAAGCTAACAACTTTACAAGAGGGGTTAAAATGACCGATAACATCATTGTCGCCAAAAAGTGTAAAATAAATTCTAAAGTAAAATCCATTCCTATGACTCGCTTTCGTTCTCATTTGAATGTAATAATTGTGCTTTCATTCGTTTAGTTAATACTTCTAGCGGATCTTTGCGTTGACTTAAATCTCCACCAGTTCGATATTCAGCAAGCGCAGTATTGAAAACACCACAAAATACCACAATCATTGCTGCAAATTTCAGCCAAATCATCAATAACATAAAAGTCCCAATAATTTTATATCCATTAAACCCCGTCGCAAAATATTTCATATATATTCCAAATACTTGCGTCAATCCTAACCAACCAATTGTCGCCAAAACAGCTCCTGGAAAAGCCGAACGAATCCCAATTTTGGCATTAGGAATAATCCAGTACACCAAAGTTAAGATTGCCAATAGTACAATGATTGTCGCTGGCCACTTCACGGTTTGGAATGTCGTAATGATAGAATCAGGTATTTTCAAATGTGGCTGAATCCAATCTAGCGCTACTTTACCAAACCCAATGACGATAACCACGCCAACAATCGCTGCAAAAAAAAGAATGAGCATAAGCATCGACACCAGACGCATGACTAGATAATTTGTTGTCCCAGTCACCCCATAGGCCTTATTCATCGCAATTTGCAAAGCATTAATACTCTTACTCGCAGACCATAACGTCGCCACAGCTGAAATCGAAAGCAACTCCTTAGAACCACTTGTTAACAAAGCCTTGATTGAAGGTGCAAATAATAAGTAAATTTCTTGTGGCATCATTGTCTTTAACATGGTTAAAACTTGATTTTGATTAAAATGGAATAACGGCAAAATATTTCCAACCGCAATCAATAACGGAAAAAAAGACAATAACAGATAATAGGCGACAACTGAAGAAGTGACGCCTATCTCTGAATTTTGCATTCTTACTGACATTAAATCAATAAATGTTTTTATCTTTGGGGTTTTCTTTTTTTCCTTAGAGTCTTTTTTCTTCATTCTGACCCTTCCTTTTAGTAAGTACCTTCTACCCCTTGTGATGTTAAAATACGTGGACCATCTTTTGTAATAGCAAGACTGTGTTCATATTGACAACTTAAACCACCATCTTGGGTATACGCAGTCCAACCATTTTTATCCATTTTCATCTTCCAAGTCCCCGTATTTACCATGGGTTCAATCGTAATAACCATCCCTTCTTTTAGGCGTAATCCTTTCCCTTTTTCGCCATAATGAGGAACAGACGGTGCTTCATGAATAGTAGGTCCAATACCATGACCGATAAAATCACGGACGACCCCATATCCTTCACCTTCTACATATGTTTGAATCGCATGGCCGATATCACCAATTCGATTGCCTACTTTGGCTTGTTCAATTCCTAAATATAAAGCTTTTTTGGTTACTTCCATCAAACGTTTTACTTCAGGACTTGCCTCGCCAACAACATAAGACCAGCATGAATCAGAAATCGCACCTTTTAAGTCTACACACATATCTACTTTGATTAAATCGCCATTTTTAAGCACTTTTTTACGTGGAAAACCATGACAAATTTCATCATTAATACTACAACAAGTTGCGTATTTATAGCCTTCAAAGCCAATTTGCGCAGCTACTCCTCCATGAGATTCAATATAATTACGGACAAAAACTTCAATGTCCCAACTTGTAATTCCAGGTTTAATAAAATCTCGTAAATGTTTATGCACATCTGCTAATAACGCACCAGACTGTGCCATCATTTCGATTTCACGTTCAGATTTTAAAGTAATCATTTTTCATTTCCTTTCAAACTTCATTCATTTAATTTTAGCACATTTTTAGGACCGAAACAAACAGAGTTAGAAAATACTCATAAGTAGAAACTAATTGACTTTTTGAGTAGGTTGTTATACGCTTTTTTTGTATGAAAGTATGATATTTTCTTGCATGAAGATACATTTTAGGAGTGAAGATTATGCCTTTAGCAAAAATTTTTTATGCTAGTTTGACAGGAAATACAGAAGAAATTGCTGATATTGTTGCAGAAAGCTTAGAAGATTTAGATTTCGATGTTGAAATTGAAGAATGCTCAAATGTTTCAGCAAGTGATTTTGAAGATGCTGACCTATGCGTTGTGGCCACTTATACTTATGGCGATGGCGATCTACCAGATGAAATTGTCGATCTTTATGATGATTTACTAGAAATGGACTTATCTGGTAAAGTCTTTGGTGTTTGTGGTTCTGGCGATACATTCTATGATTATTTCTGTAAATCGGTGGACGACTTCGAACAAGCCTTCTTAAAAACTGGTGCAATTAAAGGGGCTGACAGCGTGAAAGTTGAATTAAACGCTGAAGACGAAGATATTGATGACTTAGAAGAATTTGCAAAACAGTTAGCTAAATCAGTTGAAGAAAATGCCTAGATAAAAAAGCATTCAACCCTACAAATCAGGTTGAATGCTTATTTTTTATGCTTCACTTGGATGATGTGGGGCGATGAAATTTAAATCGTAAGTAGTTTGCCTCTCCTGCACCGCCTTTAAGACTTCATTTAAGATGCCAGTAATTTGTTGACTATTAGGTGCAATAACCCCAGAATACATTAATGAAGAAACGCCACTTGCTATCACTAATAAATTCACAAAAAGATTTTCTATTTCTTTTTCTGGTAATTTTTCATAATCAGTATCTTTAATAACCGAATTTTTGAAATAATCAAACGAAAATCCTTGTAAAACAGGTTCACCACCATGTCCAACAATAAATAACGCACGATATAGATGATTTTCTTTTGTTGCAAAATCAATATAATTCAAACAAAAATCAATCAATGGATTTCCCGTCTGTACTTTTGGTAGTACATCTTCTCCTAAATGATCAAAAATCTTTTGAATTAATGCTGAGCGTAAATCATCCATGTTTTTAAATTCTAAGTAAATTGGTTGAGTTGAGCATTTCATCTTCGCCGCAATATTGCGTGCAGTAAATTTTGACAATCCTTCTTTTGCGACAAGTTCATAAGTTGCTTTTAAAATTTGATCTTTGGTTATTGTTTTTTTACGAGCCATTTCCTATCCCTCCTATTTCTATGAATCGCTTCCAAAACATCCTATATTTATTTTAGACCGTTTTTTAACTTTGTACAATATCTAATTTCACAATATCATTAAATATTTTATCATTTTATATAATCATACTTATTTTACATTTTGTTTATCATCTACCTAATATAATTAAGTAAATCGTTTTAAAATTCTAATTTACGTAGCTAGATAACTAATACTATTTACTTTTGTTTCTTAGCTATTTCTTATTTACTTCTAAGCATTCTTCTATTCTTTATTAAAAATCTATGCTATCATAAAAAACGAACAATATTTATATGAGGTGAAAAAAATGACTTTACCAAATTTTGAAGAATTATTAGAAAAATACGCCCAATTAATTGTTGAAATTGGCGTGAACGTGCAAAAAGGGCATACAATTGTATTACGTGCTGCAGTTGATCAAGCACCTCTTGCTCGCTTAATCGTAAAAAAAGCTTACGAATTAGGCGCCGCTGAAGTCTTAATGCAATGGTCAGATGATGTAATAACTAAAGAATTTATGTTACATGCTGCAGACGACCGCATTGCTACAGTCCCACAATATAAAAATGAAGAATCTAATGACTGGTTAAAAAAAGGGGCTAGCCGCATCAGCCTCGTTTCCAACGACCCAGGTGCTTTAGCTGGAGTTGATGGCAAACGTTTGGCAACCTTCAGTAAAGCAAACAATGCTGCTTTTGCGCCATTAATGCAAGCCTTACAAGCGAATAAATATAGCTGGACAGTGGTCGCTGCTGCAAGTCCTGCTTGGGCCAAAACTGTTTTCCCTGAATTAAATGAAGAAGAAGCAGTCGATGCACTATGGGATCAAATTTTTAAAACAACACGTATTTATGCAGATGACCCAGTACAAGCTTGGAAAGAACATGACGCTAATTTATTAGAAAAGGCCAAATGGTTAAATGAAGAACAATTCGTTGCACTTCACTATACCGCTCCAGGCACAGACTTAACAATTGGTTTACCTAAAGGACATCATTGGGAAGCCGCAAGCAGTCATAACAGTCGTGGCGAATTCTTTATGGCAAACATGCCTACAGAAGAAGTATTCACCGCCCCTGATAGCCGCAACGTGAATGGTACCGTTGCTTCAACAAAACCATTAAGTTATTCCGGAAATATTATTGAAGGCATGCACTTTACATTCAAAGATGGTAAAGTTGTTGATTTCAAAGCTGATAAAGGTCAAGATGTCCTTGCTGAATTACTTGCAACCGATGAAGGAGCAAAACATTTAGGTGAAGTGGCTTTAGTTCCTGATCCATCACCTATTTCCCAATCAGGTATTATCTTCTTCAATACTTTATTTGACGAAAATGCTTCAAACCACCTGGCATTTGGTTCTGCTTATGCCTTTAGCTTAGAAGGTGGTACCGAAATGACCGAAGAAGAATTAGCTGCAGCAGGCTTAAACCGCAGCACTACCCACGTAGACTTCATGGTCGGTTCAGATAAAATGAATATCGACGGCATCAAAGCAGACGGCAGTCACGTACCAGTCTTCAGAAACGGAGATTGGGCATAAGGTTGTGAGATAAGGTCGGTCAGCTCCAAGCAGCTTGCCTAACAAAAATAAAATTTAGAAATCAGATAATTGTAGAATCAGGCAAACCCATGCCTGATTCTTTTTATTGACAAATGATAACAATATTAGCTTTTTTGATAAATGCGTGGTAAAATTTATTACATACTGTAAAGGAGGGATTTTTTTGACTCCTAATCGTGAAGACTACTTAAAGCTTATTTTAGAGTTAGGTGGTCATGAAAAGAAAATCTCAAACAAGCAAATTGTAGCTGGTCTAGGTGTATCTGCGGCTTCAGTCAGCGAAATGATTTCAAAATTAGAAAAAGAAAATTTAGTGCTTCACTTTCCCTATCAAGGCGTACAATTAACTGATCAAGGTGCGCAAACCGCGAGTTCTTTAATGCGCCGTCATCGCTTGTGGGAGGTCTTTTTAGTTGAGTATTTACAATATTCGTGGAATGATGTCCATGATGATGCAGAAGTTTTAGAACATGTCACTTCAGATAAGCTAGCTAATAAACTAGAAGCTTTTATGCATTTTCCTGATTATTGTCCACATGGAGGGAGAATTCCGAAAGAAAATGGCATTATCTCTGAAAAGAAACGCCAAACTTTAGCGGATTATCCAGTAGGCAGTCTGATTAGAATTGCCCGTGTTTTAGATGAAAAAGAACTACTTGATTATTTGGTCTCTCTTGATCTAAATCTCCAAGAACAATATCGTATCATTGAAATTGCAGATTATGAAGGACCAATCACCATACAAAATCAAGAAAAAACAATCGCAGTTAGTTTTAAAGCTGCGAGTACAATATTTGTCGATTTACTAAATGAGGAGTGAAAAATATGAAAGAAAAAAAGGTTTTGATCACTATCTTTGGAGGCACAGGAGATTTAGCGCAACGTAAACTCTATCCTTCTTTATTTCGGTTATATCAAAAAGGACAATTAAAAGAAAGTTTTGCTGTCATTGGAACCGCACGTCGCCCATGGTCTAACGAAACTTACCGTGAAGTCGTAATGTCTTCTGTCTCAAATTTAACTGCAAGTGAGCAACAAGCAGCGGCCTTTGCCAGCCATTTTTATTATCAATCACACGATGTCAATGATACCAATCATTATGATACTTTAAAGAAATTAGCCAACCAATTAGACGAAGAATACGGTTTAGCTGGTAATCGCCTATTTTACTTAGCGATGTCTCCTAGCCTATTTGGTACGATTGTGCATCACTTACAATCACAAGGCTTACTTGAATCAGATGGTTATCATCGCGTCATCATCGAAAAACCATTTGGTACTGATTATCAAACAGCTGAAAAGTTAAACAACGAAATTAACGAAGTCTTTGATGAATCAGAAATTTATCGTATTGACCATTATCTAGGAAAAGAAATGATTCAAAGTATTTCTGCAGTGCGTTTTGCAAATTCTCTGTTTGAAGCGGTTTGGAATAATCGTTATATAGATAATGTGCAAATTAGTTTGGCTGAAAATCTTGGGGTGGAAGAACGCGCAGGCTATTACGATCAAAGTGGGGCCTTAAAAGATATGGTCCAAAACCACATCTTCCAAGTCTTAGCCTTACTTGCTATGGATCCACCTGCTGCTTTTAATGAAGAAGAAATCCGCAATGAAAAAATTAAAGCTTTACGTGCGATTCGTATGTACGATGCTGAAGAAGTAGCGAAAAACTTTGTCCGCGCACAATATGTCCAAGGAAAAATTTCTGGTCGTACTTATAAAGGCTATAAAGAAGAAGATCAAGTCAATCCTGAATCGCGTACAGAAACCTTTGTCGCTGGTCGTTTGTTCATCGATAATTTCCGTTGGTCTGGCGTACCATTTTATATTCGTACCGGTAAACGTATGACCGAAAAAGGCACACGCATTAATATTGTTTTTAAATCTGTGCCAATTAATCTCTTCAATCATTCCTTTGATGAAGAAGAACAAAATGCCCAAAAACCAGAACCAAATGTCTTAACCATCTATATCCAACCAACTGAAGGCTTCTCACTTTCATTAAATGGGAAAGAAGTCGGCCCTAACTTCAATCTATTGCCAGTGAAACTTAACTACCGTAACAGTGCGGAAATTATTGCTAATACACCAGAAGCCTATGAAAAACTCATTCTAGATTGTTTAAGTGGTGATGGAACTAACTTTACACACTGGCATGAGGTGTCCCAATCTTGGAAAATTGTGGATCAAATCCGTCAAGCTTGGGATGCTGATACCACTTCTCCTATTCCAACTTATGCGGCTGGAACAATGGGACCAGATGAAGCTTTCCACTTACTTCAAGAAGATGGATTTAACTGGGTATGGCAACCTGATCATTGGTATCGCGAACACGGTGAATTATCATAGAAATATCAAAAAAACCAACGAAACTTATTTTTCATAGAGTCTCGTTGGTTTTTCTTTTAGGCTAATTTGATAGCGCCAGTATATAATTGATAATATTCTCCTTGTTGAGCAATTAATTCATCATGGGTACCGCGCTCAATAATGCGACCTTGATCTAATACCATAATCGCATCGGAGTTTCGAACAGTCGATAAGCGGTGTGCAATGACAAATACCGTACGTCCCTTCATCAATGAATCCATCCCCGCTTGTACAATCGCTTCAGTACGTGTATCAATACTTGAAGTCGCTTCGTCTAAGATCAATACTGGTGGATCTGCCACAGCCGCCCGAGCAATGGCTAATAGTTGGCGTTGTCCTTGAGAAAGAGAACCGCCATCGCCTGTTAACTCAGTATCATAGCCTTTTGGTAGTTGACGAATAAAGTAGTCCGCATTTACCAATTTCGCGGCCGCATAAACTTCTTCATCAGTCGCATCTAATTTCCCATAGCGGATATTTTCTTTAATCGTACCAGTAAATAAATGCGTATCCTGTAATACAATCCCTAATGAACGACGTAAATCCGCTTTTTTCATCGATTGAACATTAATCCCATCGTAAGTAATCATCCCTTTTTGAATATCATAGAAACGATTAATTAAGTTGGTAATTGTCGTCTTACCAGCACCGGTTGCGCCGACAAAGGCAATCTTTTGACCTGGTTTGGCAAATAAATTGATATCATGCAAGATGGTTTTATCCTCGCGATAGCCAAACGTCACATCTTCAAAGCGCACATCACCTTTTAACTCAGTATATTGCACTTGCCCATTCGCATCTGTATTTTTCCATGCCCAGTGTCCCGTACGTTTGACACTTTCTTCCATGCGACCATTTTCATGTTTAATGATATTGACTAACTCGACGTGTCCTTCATCCGTTTCAGGCACTTCATCTAATAGTTCAAAAATACGTTGTGCACCGGCTAAAGACAGGATAATCGCATTGAATTGTTGTGAAATTTGGGCAATTGGCATCGTGATACTCTTCGTAAACTGCACAAAAGAAACAATACTACCAAGTGTTAATGCAGTAACGTCAGTGATAGAAAAAATAGAACCCACCACAGCCGTCAATAAATACATGAAGTTTCCAATATTTCCCATAATTGGCATCATAATATTGGCATAAGTATTCGCCTTAGTAGAATTTATGCGCAAATCTTCATTTAATTCCACGAAACGATCAATCGCTGCCTCTTCATGATTAAAGACTTTCACGACTTTTTGCCCTTCAATCATTTCTTCAATATACCCATTTAACGTCCCTAAAGCTTTTTGTTGGAAAGAGAAATACTTCCCACTCTTGGAACCTAAATTACGAATGACTAAAACCATTAAAGTTACCATGAATAAGACAAAAATCGTCATCGGCACATTAATCATAAACATTGCAATGACAATCGATAAGACACTAATCAAAGCGGCAATTGTTTGAGGAATCGACTGACTAATCATTTGTCGAAGGGTATCCGTATCATTCGTAAAATGACTCATAATGTCGCCAGTTGCATTACTATCATAGTAACGTACAGGAAGAATTTCCATATGCGCAAACATTTCATCACGAATATCTTTCAACACCCCTTGAGAAACAGTAACCATGGTACGATTATACACATACGTCAAAATCGCACCACACAAATAAATCATCGCCATAAAGCCAATCGCCTTCGCCAAAGGAGCAAAATTAGGATTCGCTTTACCTAAAAGGGGCACAATATAATCATCTATCAAACGCTGTGAGAAACTAATTCCGATTGCATTTGCCGCTGCTGAAACAATAATGCTTATAAATACAACGATTAAACGCCAACGATATTTTTTACCCACATAAGATAAAATTCGGCCAAAAATTTTCAGTGGATTATACGGTCTACCCATTGCTTTTTTCTTACTCACTTATACGTCCCCCTTTCACTTGTGATTCATAAACTTCTTGATAAATTTGATTATTTGCTAATAATTCCTCATGTGTACCGATACCGTTAATTTTTCCTTCATCTAGCACAATAATTTTATCGGCATCTTGAATAGAAGAAACTCGTTGCGCCACAATAATCTTCGTTGTATTTGGAATCTCTTCTTTAAATGCTTGACGAATTTTAGCATCCGTTTTTGTATCGACAGCACTCGTTGAATCATCAAGAATCAAGATTTTAGGTTTCTTCAATAAAGCACGGGCAATAGTTAAGCGTTGTTTTTGTCCCCCAGACACATTATTCCCACCTTGGTCTAAAATGGTATTATATTCTTCTGGGAAAGTCGAAACAAACTGGTCTGCTTGAGCAAGACTGGCCATGCGCTTCACTTCAGCTAACGAAGCATCCTTATCCCCCCAACGTAAATTTTCTAAAATCGTACCAGAGAATAAGGTATTTTTTTGTAAAACCATCGCAATTTGATCACGTAAGGTTACTAGGTCGTACTCTTTGACATTTCGTCCAGCAACATAGACTTCTCCTTGCGTGGTATCATAAAGTCTAGGAATGAGCTGAATTAAACTAGATTTCCCACTTCCCGTTCCGCCGATAATTCCGATTGTTTGCCCTGATTCGATCTTAAAACTAATATTGGTCAAATCAGCTTCTTGTGCTTCAGGATAGTACTTGAACGAAACATTTTTGAACTCAATTTCACCATTTTCAATCGTTGTCACAGGATTTTCAGGATTGGTTAACGTAGATTTTTCAGTTAAGACTTCAGCCACCCGTTCACAAGATGCTTCAGAAATCACAATCATGACAAAAATCATTGAAAACATCATCAAGCTATTTAAGATTTGAAGCATATACATAATAAATGAAGTCAAAGTACCAGGTGTCATACTACCCGCTACGACAAATTTGGCACCAAACCAATAAACGACAAGCAAGGAACTATAGACTGCAATTTGCATAATCGGACTATTTAACGCGATTAACTTTTCAGATTTCATAAAGACTTGCTTGATTTGTTCAGAAGCCTCTTTAAAACGGTCAATTTCTTTTTCTTCACGTACAAAAGATTTCACCACACGTACTCCATTAATCACTTCTTGCACGGTTTGATTTAAGTGGTCATATTGACGAAAGACCTTCACAAAATAAGGATGCACACGATAAATCAAGAAAATCAAGGCAGCTCCTAGAAATGGAATCACTGCTAAAATAATCATTGATAGCTTAAGATTGGTATAAGCTGCCATAATAAAAGCAAAAACAATCATAAACGGTGCACGAATCACAGTTTTTAAGACCATTTGAAAAGCAAATTGAATATTGGTAATATCAGTTGTCAAACGGGTAATCAGACTCGGCGTAGAGAAGCGATCAATATTCTGGAAAGAGAAACGTTGAATATTACGATAAATATCTTCTCTTAAATTCGCTGCAAATCCCGCCGAAGCATCTGATGAAAACTTACCACCTAAAATACCACAAGTCATGGAAATTAAGGCAATCACAGCCATTAATAGGCCAATTTGAATAATATATTGAATATCTTTGGTTTCAAATCCGCGGTCCAATACTTTAGCCATCAAATAAGGAATCATCATTTCAGCAAAAACTTCACCAGCCAAAAAAATCATCGTTAATATCGAAGGCTTAATATATTGACGCATCGATTTTGCTAAGGTTTTATACAAACTGTTCATCTCCTTTATATCGATTAAAAGCATCCATTTTCTGATAAATTTTACGAATGGTTTCGATGGTCGTATTTAACTCCTCTTCCGGAATATCAGCTAACACTTTAGCATTTTGCACATGAAATTGATATATCAGTTGATCATATATTGCTTGTCCTTTATCCGTTAAAGCAATATTGGTGATGCGTTTATCCTGAAGATTTTCCACCTTTTTGACATAACCATTTTCTTCCAACTCATTCATACTCTTCGTGACACTTGGCAAGGTCGTCCCAATCCGATGGGCAATATCACTGATTTTGACTGAGTCTTGACATTCCATCAAATCATGCAACACTTTCAATTGGTATATTTGCTGCCGGCGTAAATCTTTAGGCGGCACAGGCAAAAATTGTAACGTCTTCTTTGCTACAATACAAGCAGAAATATACCGTTCTGAATCTTCCCAGTTCATTTCCATCCTCCTTACTTATCGAAAATAATTACTTTAAGTAACTATTTTATTATACAGCGATTATCTATCAATGCAAGTGGCGAATGAGAATTTTATGAAAATTAGTCATCTTACTTAATACTATTTGGAAGATGTCTTAATAAAAATAAAAACATGCCCCATTTGGAACATGTTCTACGCTTAGAAAAATCATTTTTTAAACAAAAGTAATACCGCAATTCTTAAAGCAATCGCAGCCATGATTAAACTATAAACTAACGGATCTTGCATCCATAAAAGAAAGCGACCTAGTTGTTTGATTCGAAATTGATATTTTCCCAAATAATTGGCTTTTGTCACAGCAATTAAATCATTGACATTGTTTTGATCGCCTCTGGTTTGAAGATAATCCCGATTTCTTTCAATCACCCGGTGCGTCACCAAGGTATGCTCTTGATAAAAACTAATAATATCACCTTTTTGCACTTTTTCAAACGGAATTTCTTTAATAACAATGTAATCACCAACTTCTAAGGTAGGCTTCATACTACCACTAATCACCGTATACCCTTTATAGCCGAATAATCCTGGTCGATCAGGTGCGGAGAAAAAATTCAAGGCAGCTAAGGAACATACAAATATGACTACTATCGTTAATATCGCGTTCATGACAATTCGTAATTTATCCATCCTACTCACCACTTTTAATATTCTTTATTTTGATTAACTGATTATCTTGTTTATTCGTATAGGCATAATTTCCTTGAGAAGTAGATATTTCAAACAATATATCCAAATCTTTTTGGCTATCGACTTCATTATTTATATCATGATCAATTAGTGGCAGATATTGAATAAAACTCTCAGGCTTTATCTCATCTTTGATTTGAAGCTTAGCATAGACAATCGCTTTTTTTAAATCCACTTCACGCTCGATTTTAGCATCGATAATATTATCCAAATTCTGTTTAAAAACCGCCACCATTTTAAATTTGAGCTTATACCAAATGACGCGATTATTATCCGAAACAAAATAATCCACCTCTTGAATTTGCCCAGGAGCATCAAAATCTTCTACGACAAACTGACTCGTATTACTCAAGACGATTTTGATAGGACGATTTTTTTGCACAAATAATTTATTCCCCATTTGTATAAGACTTTTTTCATCTAAAGGTTCAGTTATTTTTTCTACTTGATAAAGAGTTTGATTATATAATGGATTTTCATTTAGAGCTGTTGATAAAATATTGCTATCTATAATGTTTCTCTTATCAGAACTAACTTTATAATAATAACTTCCAGAGAAAATTGCGATAAACACCACAATCAAGGCAAGATATGAAAATACTCGCTTTTTAGTCATAGGTAAGTCTCCTCTTAATATCAGCATTCCTTTTATGCGCAAGATTAACTTTACCTAAAATAGAGCTAAAATGCAATGAAAATTGGCATAAATGAATTATTTTTTCATATAAGAAATACCCATGAACTTTCCTATCCATGAGTATCTCCATTTGTTTATTTTTGAATAATTGTCCCCGTATCTTGACTCAATTGAATCATTAATTGTCGTTCAATTTGAGCAATTGGTCGATTTTCATCAAGCAGATGCCTATTTTTTACGACTAAAACCATCTCAATATCTAAATATTCATTATTTAAAAGATCGATTCGCTCATCACTATAGACTTCATTTTGTTGGTTAGGCAAATGCTCAAAGGCTGTTAAAAAGTTATCAGTCGTAAACATCGGTGCTTGTCCAGATGTCGTGAGCTGACCTTTTTTCACAAAGACTTTGGCATCTACAGCTTCAGTAATTTCATTTTCAACTGGTAACCAAGCTAAGGTAACGCGCGTTTTCGTATTCGCTTGACCCGTTAATTTCATTCGTACTGTTTTCCGAAAGACATCGCCTGCAATGACATTTTGAAATTCTTGATTAGAAATTTGTTGCAGATATCGATTATTTGCTGGCAATTCAAAGGTATCCTGTACACTCGAGATTTCATTCTCTTGCGTATTCCCTACATACACCCAATCAAACTCACCAAACTCTTGATACTTATTGGAATCGGCTTGATTAGCCTGTCCTTGATTTTCAGTTCCTTTTTCATTATTCCGATTATCTAGCGGTTGTTGCGTTTCATCAAGACTTGTTTCACCTTGATTGGTATTAGCTGTTTGTGATTGCACCTGAGTATTGGCCCTTTGTCTAGCCACTTGAGCTCTTTGCACTTGAGAACCCGCCGTACCATCACCTGTTTGTGCTTGATTGGCATCTGCTCCTACCTGATAGACTTTAGAGCGTAAATTCATCGTATCTTTGGCTAAACTAGTCGAAGTCGTGAAGTAATTATAACTACCATAAGTCGCAAACCCTAGGAATAGTAATAATAGTAGCAACAAAGAAATTCGGCGTTGGTGATTGTTTGGTTCTTTCGTTTTTGTTCTTCGTTGTAAGTTTTCTTCCATTAGAATAACTTGTCCTTTCAACTCACTAGCACCCCACTATTTGAAAGTACCAGTTTCTAAATCAAATGTCCTCATCGCCACTCTTTTCGTCAATACATTTGTTGTAAAAGATTGACCAATAAAATTACCATAAAATCCAGCTCCATAAGTATTGCTGTTGATAGTTAGATTGGCATTTGGTGCTAAAATTGTTCCATAGTTTGTAGAAGGTTCATCCCTAGTTATAGCCATTGGTTGATTATCTTTGCGGTTAATATTCCATAAAACATACGGGCAGTCATCTGCATTAATATCAGTTGGAGGTAACTTAACACTTGTGGTATTCTCTACATTTAGATTAATGATAATAAATTTCTTCTGGCTATTATTGATAGTGATTGGTAATAGATTATTACCATCATAATTAATATGATAAACTAGCACATTGCTACTGCTCGACACTTTCGAGGTATCAATGTTTAATTCTATAGGACGCCAAAACAAACCACGTATGACTTCAGGAGAGTGCTTGTCTGGGTAGTTTAATATTGTATGACTCACTTCATTTGCTTTTTGCATTTCTTTATCAAAATCAAGATAATTGTCTTGCTTAGTTATGTAAGTATTATTAACAATATTTCCTTGTGTAGTATTCCCTATAACAAATTTCGAAAAATTGGCTACCGTGCCATTTAATTGGGCGCTATCAGATACGTAATTAATTAATTTGAGCGAATCAAGCTTCCCATTATACATTAAATTTTTGGTTGCGAGATTACCAGAACTATTTCTCGTATTATAGGTAATCTGATTTTTAGCAAATATGTGGAAATAGCCTGGAATTCCTAAATCACCTAAATCTTGCTGTACATCATTATATATTCCTTGATTTTGTGGAATTATCGTTACTTGATAATCCTTAATACTCTCAATTTTTTTATTTCCGACACTATAAGCAACCACTTTTGGTAATGTAAAATTTTCAGTAGTACTTTGCGTATTAACTAACGAGATGCTTAAATCACAAACAAATTCATTTTCATTGTCCGTAATTTTAGCTCGAGATAACACGATTTGATAATTTTGAATCATAATTGGATTCGTTTCAAATTTAATTGTTTCAGGATCCAATTGATAACTTGTATTATTTTTTATCGTTAATTGATAGGTTCGAACAGGTGTATTCTTTCCATCATTAAAGTTAACGTTTAATTGATTATTGGTAGTCCCATTAATGCTGTAACTTAAGCCATTATTATAAGCAACTTGACCTGAAAAAGCTGTTTTATATTCCTTTGAATCAATCAAATAAGCCCAAGAAGTTTGCAAAGAAAAGATAAAGGTAACGAATAACAATGAACTAAGTATCAGTTTTTTTCTCATGATGCTACTCCTTTACTTTTACTAATTTATTTTGTGCATTTAGTTGGACTTTCATAAGTGTAGATAAGCTACCTCCATTTGGATCACTTACTTCCCCTTTTAGTAACCTTATCTTAATTAATAGATTCACCTTTTGTTTTTTTTGGATATCGAAATTTTGAGATGCCAACGTTTCAAGTTTTCGATTGCCATGCTTATTATAGGTAATGACACTGTATGACTGGGTCTTATTTTCACCGTTTTCGTCAGTTACATAAACCTCTAAATAATACTCAAAATCAGCTGATAAATTTTCATAGTTAAGTATTTTGGCACTGCAACTCGCGGTATTCTTTCCTACATATTGATAGTCTAGTCTTTGTAAAAAAGTATCTTTAGCATTCATGTTGTCAAAGCTGTATCCGGTTAATACCGCAACATTTCTATCTACGCCTAATGTTCTATCGCCATCTCTCGTTTTGCCAATCAAATCACCATTTATTTGTCTATTTTGATAGCTTGACTTATCTGGTACATCTTGAATCTTCACAATATCATCAGTTTGACCAAGATAACGCCATTCAGAACTTGAAAAAGAAGAATTTAATACAACATTTCCCTTTTCTAGAGTAAAATCAGCATTGAACTTCTTGGAATCCATCAAACGGGCATGTGTACTATGCATATTCATCCAAAAAAGTGATGCCAACGAAAATATGACAAAGATGCCCAATAATGTTAATAAATTTTTCTTCAATTAAACCCTCTCTTTTCATTACTCGTTAACGGTTGAAGTTTTTGGATATAATTTATTTTGCACATGGATTTCAAAGGCATCATCCACACTAGCAAAATTCATAATCTTATTTGCAGCTTGCACATTATAATCATTGGCTTTTAACTGTGCATAGAAATGAATTTGCACGACATCTTCTTGCTTTAATACTTGACCGATTTTTAAGCCAGTTTCACTTGTCAGCTTAGTCACAGCCTCAGTATTTGATGATTGATTATCGACTAATACTGCTTTGTCACCTGAATTAATTTGATAATCTACTTTTAAATTGTAGAAGTTAGCCAAATCTGTCCAACTTTGACTTTGACCAGGTACAAACTTAATGGCTACTTCGGCATTATTCGTCCCTTTATAGGTAACCTTCACCGTTTTAGCAAAAGTATCACCAGGCACCACTTGACTAAAGCTATTTCCTGTAAAAAGTTTGCTTGGGGTAGTGCCGATTGTATTTGAACCATTTGATAAATCAGGATTAATCATAGTTTGATCCAGATAATCAGTTGCATTAAAATCAATCGTTGAAAAGTCTACTTGATTTCCATAATAGCTCCACGTATCACCTGTCGCATCAGATAATGCAACCGTTCCTTTTGATAAGGTTAAATTCGTATGGGCTTTTTGATTGGCAGTAAAATAAGCATAAGTACCAATTGCCATCGAAGTACCTAAAACCAAAACAGCGCCTATACTAACAGCTGCTTTAGCTGGTTTTTGTAAGATTTTTTGTTTGATATTCATTGATTAACGCCATCCTATGAGTGTTGTTTTCGTCTTTGATACATGCCAGATGCTAAAAGTACCACGGCAATCACAGATAACACAATCCAAACAATTGGCCGTGTCAAAAGTTCTGGCAAGCGTCCTAATTTGGGAATCACTAATATCATTTTGCCAATATAATGATCCTTGGTTACTGTAAAAGCATCTTGCGCATTATTCGCATCCCCTTGCATGATAAAACCTTGAGGCGTTACTTCTTTCACACGGTGCGTCACAATCGTATAATCATCCGGATAATAAGAAACAACATCGCCTTTTTTAATTTCATCATAAGCGACCATTTTATCTACTACATAATCACCGGCAGAAAATGTGGGCTGCATACTATTACTTAATACGGTATAACCTTTATAACCAAAAAATCCTTTCCCTTTTGGCGCAGAATTTACATTGACTAAAATGCCAATCAGTACCATAAAAATCAGGACGGTTCCTAAAATATTCAATAATATATGTAACACTTTTTTCATTACTACTGTTTTCCTCATATATATAGCAAAAGGATGCCAAATAAAAGCATCCTCTTTTCAGCACCTTTTGCTAAATCTAAATTCTTAATTATTTGTCTTGTAATACGTTGCTTGTTTCTTGAACTAAGCTAATTTTTAATTGACGTGAAATTTTTGCTAAGTTAGGTAAAACATCTTCTTTAGCTTCTGTATTCACACCTTTTTTAACAGCAACAACTAATTCAACATCAATGAAGTCACCAGATTTAACTTTACCAATTTCTTTTGCATCAGCGCTATTTAAGTCAAATGCATGGTTAAATTGTGTTAAGTCAAATGCAGCGGCAGCATCCTTTACTTGAGCAGCTGTGCGGTAGAAAGCTCCACCAATAATATTATCAGTACTTTCATTATCAGTACTTTCACCATCGTTTTTCCAAGTAATTTTAGCAGTCATAGGTACTTGTGAACTACCATTTACAGCTAAACGAACAGTCTTACGGAATACGTCACCTTCAACAACGTTTTTAAATTCAGTATTTGTAGCATCAGTAGCTAATACATGACCATTGAATTTAGTTAAACCAAATGATTGATTTAATAATTCATTTGAAGCAACATCATTACCAGCATTATTTCCAACATAAACCCAAGGGAATTCACCAAATTTAGTTGAGTTATCAACATTGTCTCCAGTAACTTCTTTAAATGTACCAGCACCATTACCTGATTTGTCTTGGTTAAAGTCTTTATCATTATTAGTGTTATCATCTGAAGTATTACTTGTACCATCACCAGTATTTTGGTTACCAATGTCATCTTTATCAACATCATATGAACTATTTAAACCATTTAAAGTCAATTGTCCACGAGTCGTTGAAGTTGAACTAGTGAAGTAAGCATATGTACCGTATGAAGCAAATCCGATAAACAATAGTGCTAACAATAATAGCGAATAGCGACGGTGTCCATTTTCCTTTCTATTTTCTTTCCCTAACATTTCTTTTTTCGTTGACATGAATAAAATTCCTTTCCTACTAACCATTTAAAAATATTTGCTGATTGAACATCAACTATGCAAGAGTATACACACCTTTTACTGTTTTAACAATAGGAAAAATAATAAAAAACAAGATTTTTTTGTAAATTTGAACATTTTTTTTGAATAAAATGTAAAGTTATTTTTAAAATTTTTGTTAAAAGTAAACAGTTTTACTTATGGCAATTATGCTTTCATGCCTAATTTCATTTACAATTAATATTAACATATTGAATTTGTAAATATAATAAAAATAATTTAAATTTTTTGATTAAATAATTTTATTGACTTGCATATTCTTAATTATCCTTAATTGTACAAACAATATGCACAACATCGCCTATTTAAAGGGATTTTCCAAATTCTACAGTCCTATATCATCATATATGATATTTTTATTTTTCAAATGAGAATATAAAAATAAAAACTAATGTAAATTTTCATATGTATAGGCAACAATTATTTCCAAATAATAAATTTCAACTTTTCTATCCGAATATCCATATCATTCTCCTTTGTTTATGATTTATTTAAAGCTAATATTTATTCATATTGTAAAGCGGTTTATAAATAAATTCACAAACACAGCTACTAGATTGATTTTTTCCTACTATTATATAGTAAATTTTCTAAATCAATCACTTCATTCCATGCTCTTGTGAAAAATTTGTTTAACGCATACTTTTTATCAAGATGATGCACGATAGAATGAACAGGCCTATTTTAAAAGGTTTTAACGCTGAATGTAAACTTTTCCCCCACAGCTCTTTTCTGCACATAAAAAAGTCATAGATAAAGAAGTAAAACTTCCTTATCTATGACTGAATATTTATGATAAACGATTTTTAAAGTCGTGGTAGTTAAAACTACGGACTAGCTGTAACTGATTGGCAACATCACACGCATAAATATTGGCAAGCGGCATGCCATTAAATGTATTCGTTTTTACCATCGAATAAATAGCCATATCACAAAAGATTAAGCGACTCCCTATTTGTAAAGGCTGATCAAAAGAATATTGACCGATAATATCACCCGCTAAGCAAGTTGGGCCACCGAATTGATAGGTATAGGGCTTTTCTGCTGGTTGAGCGCTACCTATAACCATCGGGCGGTATGGCATCTCTAAAACATCTGGCATATGACAAGTCGCAGAAGTATCTAAAATCGCATTTTTCACGCCATGATTTTCAGTTATATCTAAAACACTTGCCACTAAATAACCTGCATTTAAGGCAATGGCTTCCCCTGGCTCTAGATAGACTTCCACTTGATACTTTTCTTTAAAGCGTTTGATGACATCAATTAAGACATCCACTTGATAATCTTCACGCGTAATATGATGGCCACCACCGAAGTTCACCCACTTCATCTGTGGCAAATAGGCAGCAAATTTCTCTTCAAAAGCTTGTAAGGTAGGAATCAAATCATCCACATTTTGCTCACATAGGGTATGAAAATGCAATCCTTCAATCCCCGTTAGATCTTGGCCTTCAAAATCTTTCGCTAAAATCCCTAAACGCGACCCTGGTGCACATGGATCATAAATCGCATGACCTTCTTGGGTTGAACATTCAGGATTGACCCGCAAGCCAAAAGATTTCCCACTTTGCAAGGCTTGTGCTTTAAAATGTTGCCACTGACTAAAAGAGTTTAAGACGATGTGATCACAAATTTCAAGCAAAGCAGTAAATTCACTATCACGATAAGCCGGTGAAAAGACATGGGTTTGCTTACCAAATTCTTCTGCCCCTAACTTTGCCTCATAAATACCACTGGCCGTTGTGCCATCTAGATATTCACGAATCAATGGATAAAAGTGAAACATCGAAAAAGCCTTTTGTGCTAATAAAATCTTAGCACCGCTTTCCTCGCGTACTCGTTTTAAGATTTCCAGATTTTTTCGTAATAAGTTTTCTTCCACGACAAAGCTTGGTGTTGGGATACTCCTTTCATCCCATAAGATTTTATTTTCCATTAGTCTTGCACCAAGGTAGGGTTAAAATCTTCTACCCATGGTAAGCCCCATTGATTTAAAGCTTCCATGAAGGCATCTGGATCTAATTCTTCCACATTGTGTACGCCTGGCTTATTCCAAGTCCCGTTAACGACTAACATTGCACCAATCATCGCAGGTACCCCAGTTGTATACGAAACAGCTTGAGAACCTACTTCTTTATAGCATGCTTCATGGTCACAAACATTGTAGACATAGTAGTTCACAGGTTTGCCATCTTTGATTCCTTGATAGATACAGCCAATATTGGTCTTTCCTTTGGTACGAGGACCTAATGAAGCTGGATCTGGTAACACTGCTTTTAAGAATTGTAGAGGAATAATTTCTTTACCTTCAAACATAATTGGTTCAATACTTGTCATCCCTACATTTTCTAGACATTTCAAATGCGTTAAATAGCTTTGACCAAATGTCATAAAAAAGCGAATACGTTGAATCCCTTTAATGTTTAATGCTAAGGATTCGATTTCTTCATGGTGCAATAAATACATGTCCCGTGGTCCAACTTGTGGAAAATCATAAACTTTTTTAATTTCCATCGGTTCCGTTTCTACCCAATGGCCATCTTCCCAGTAGCTACCTTTTGCAGAGACTTCACGGATATTGATTTCTGGGTTAAAGTTGGTTGCAAATGGATAGCCGTGATCGCCAGCATTACAGTCAAGAATATCAATTTGGTGAATTTCATCGAAGTAATGTTTTTGTGCATAAGCTGAAAAGACACCAGTAACGCCTGGATCAAAACCAGAACCTAAAATGGCGGTAATGCCTGCTTTTTCAAATTTTTCACGATATTCCCATTGCCATTTATATTCAAATTTAGCCGTGTCTTCTGGTTCATAATTCGCCGTATCTAGATAATGTGTTTTGGTAGCTAGACACGCATCCATAATGGTTAAATCTTGGTAAGGTAAGGCTAAGTTGATGACGATATCTGGATTGAAATCTTCAATTAAAGCAATCAACTCCTCGACATTGTTCGCATCGACTTTGGCAGTTGAAATTTTGCAACCTTGTCCGTCTAATTTTTCTTTTAATGCATCACATTTTGATTTTGTTCTTGAGGCAATGCAAATTTCCTCAAATACTTCGCTGTTTTGCACACATTTATGCACCGCTACACTTGCGACGCCTCCTGCACCGATAATTAATGCTTTTGCCATAGTTTTTTTCCTCCTCAAATTAATTAATGAATGGCTAATAATAATTCACGAACAACTTTACATGCCAAAGCGGTAGATGCCCCACTTTGATCTAAAGTAGGCGATAATTCATTGACATCTAAAGCGACGATATTTAATTGACTGATTAACTTTAAGCTTTCGACAAATTCCATAAAGAAAATCCCCCCAGCCTCAGGAGTCCCTGTCCCTGGAAAAACACCCGGATCAAAGACATCTAAATCAATCGTTAAATATACAGGGGTATCCTTTAAAGCAGCAACCGTCTCTTTTAGTCCATCTAGATTATACTTATGCAAATTCGTATGTTCTTTAGCAAATTGAAATTCCGCACGTTCCCCTGAGCGAATCCCAAATTGATGAATTTTGCCATCGCCTAGAAAATCATGTATCCGGCGAATCACGGTCGCATGAGATAATTTAGCATCTAAATAAGCCTCACGTAAATCTGTATGGGCATCAAACTGAATCACTTGTAAATCAGGATACTTCTCAAAAGTCGCCTCTACTGCGGGTAAAGTCACTAAATGCTCGCCACCAATCATAAAAGGACGCTTATTGTCAGCTAAAATGGTTTGGGTGCGTGCTTTAATATCTGCTAAAGCTAAATCCACACGCCCAAATGAAAGCTCCAAATCACCGGAATCAAATACTTGAATCTCTTCTAAATCTTTATTTTGATAAGGACTATACGTTTCAAGGCCAAATGATTCGCTACGGATGGCTCGACTAGCAAAGCGCGTACCAGGACGATAAGAGGTGGTCGAATCATAAGGGGCACCGAAAAGTACCGTTTGTGCTTCTTCATAACTTGACTCACAAGCAATGAAGGTTTCAATATTTGGTGTTAACATCTACAACAGCTCCTTAATATAGTTTGGTAAAGCAAAGGCCCCTTGATGCAAGGCCACATTATAAAATTGTGTGGGAATAGCTAAACTTTCCCAGACTTCTTTTTGCAAATCTAAAAGCGGATGACCAGACTTACATGAATAACCAAACAATAAATAGCCCGCCGCATAAGTTGGAATACTTGCCATATAGACATAATTATTTTCAAACACTGAAGTCAAACGTTTTCTGATATGATTAAACGCTTCTTCATCTTCAGCGTAAAAAGCATTGGCATGTTGGCTAATTAAGACGCCTTGAGGTTTTAAAGCATTATAACAGCTACCGTAGAATTCACGGGTAAACAAACTTTCATTCACCCCAAACGGATTAGCTGAATCAACAATAATCAAATCATATTCATCTTCTTTACGGCGCATAAATTTCAGCGCATCTTGAATGGATAATTGCACCCGTTCATCTTGAAAAGCTTGGCCAGCCGGTGGGAAGAATTGTTGGCAAATTTGCACGACTTGGGCATCTAATTCCACCACATCAATTTGTTCAATCGTTGGGTATTTACATAATTCTTTTAAGATTCCCCCATCGCAGCCACCTATGACTAAGACTTTTTTTATTTTTGGTCGCACCGCCATTGGTACATGCACCATCATCTCGCTATAGAAAAATTCATCCTTTTCAGTACTAATTAATTCGCCATCTAGCGTTAAAATGCGCCCAAACTCTTTAGAATCCAAAATCGCAATATGCTGAAATTCTGTTTGGTGACTATAGATTTCTCGCTCGACATTAATCGATAGTCTGACATCATCGACATGATAATCGGAATACCATAAATCCATTTAGCTTTCTCCTTTCACTATACAAATCGAAGCCACCTCTGGATCTTGTGTCCCCATCAAAAAACACCCTTTTTCCTTCGCATATTCGATATGTTCAATAATTTCTTTTGTAATCAACTCACCAGGTGCCACAATCGGAATCCCCGGTGGATAGCACATGACCATTTCCGTTGAGATTTCACCGATACTCTCTTTAAGCAAACGACTTTCCTTTTGGGCATAGAAAGCTTTACGCGGTGAAATGACGACATCGGTTTTCGCAATATCAAAAACTAATAAATCCCGTGACTCTTTTTTATAGCGGCGGCGAATCTCGGATAAAGCCGAAACCAAACGTTCAATATCATGGATTCTATCCCCCACAGAAATATAAGCTAAAATATTAGCCGTATCGCCAAATTCGACTTGGATATTATACTCATCACGCAATAAATCATATACTTCGCTACCTGTTAAGCCAATGCCAGTCGTTTTCACACATAGCTTGGTCACATCAAAATCATAAATACCTTCTCGATCAATAATTTCAGTTGAATACGCATAATAATCCCCTATTTCATTGATTTCATCACGAGCATATTGCGCTAATGCCACCACTTTTTTAAAGATTTCTTCACCATTTAAGACTAAGTTACGTCTAGCCAAATCCAAACTAGCCATTAATAAATAGCTCGCACTTGTCGTTTGGGTTAAATTAATCATTGTACGGACATATTCTGGATCCAGGGACGCATTGCAAAGTAAAAATGAACTCTGAGTTAATGAACCGCCCGATTTATGCATACTGACCGCGGCCATATCAGCACCAGAAGCCATCGCATGGATTGGTAGACCTTTTCCAAAATACAAATGTGTACCGTGCGCCTCATCTACTAAGACTTTTAAACCTTTTTCATGCGCATACTGGGTAATCTGTAACAAATCAGAACAAATCCCATAATAGGTCGGATTATTGACTAAAATCACTTTGGCATCTGGATGAGCATCAATTGTAGCCTTCACTTCTTCAAAAGGCATCCCCGTCGAAATTTCTAATTCTTTTTGTAATGGCGTATGGACATATACAGGAATTCCCCCACACATCACCAAAGCATTAATCACACTTTTATGGACATTACGTGGTAAAAGAATTTTATCGCCTTCCTGGACAGTTGCATAAATCATATTTTGCACTGCTTGTGTCGTACCATTGACCATAAAAAAGACATGTTTAGCACCAAAAGCTTGGGCGGCTAATTCTTCCGCTTCCCGAATAACCGATACAGGATGGCTTAAATTATCTAATAGCTTCATCGAGTTCGCATCGATGGAAATGGTTTTTTCACCAAAGAGTTGTACAAGATCACTCCCACTCTTTCCTCGCTTATGTCCAGGCACATCAAAAGGCACTAGGCGTTGTTTTTTCAAATCCATCAAAGCTTGGACGATGGGCGTTTGCTCTTGATTGGTTAACACTTACGATCACCTCACGATCAAATTTTCACTTTTTTAATGTAGTCACTCACTTTAGCAGTCAATCAAGCGGTAGTGCGAGATTTGCTACTCACTTATAAAAATAGGCTGTTTATTTAAGCACAAAAAAACTCAGGTACGGTCTTCATCCTATACCTGAGTTTTTCGATTTCTACATTTTATTTCATCAAGACTCCCTAAAAAAGGTCAGTCTTTCTCTTTATTATTGTTAGAACGCAGAGTCTATTTAGCATGCCTACTTTTACCACTCTTACTAATCGTTTTCACAAGCATAATGATGATTGAATCATTACGTTATAAAAAATTTGAGTCGACAAGAAGTCCTTTTATTTCTTCTCATCTCTTCAATGGGCGCGAAAAGCCCCTTTACTACATCAAATCTGCCTAAATTTCAGGCAGCAATAAGTTTGGCAAAGTCATACTCGCCTCTCTCGTTCGCAGTTGTGCTGCAAGATGGATAATAACATGTATCAACCTAACTAGCAAGCATTTATTTAAAATTTTCTGTGTTTTTTATTAAAATATTTACTAAGCCTTGATATATCAAAGTTTTCATCACGTTTATTTTTAGACAAGATTAAAAATATTTTAAAGAGCTTTAATTAATTAAAGGAGTACAAAATTTGCACTCCTTCTTTTCTTATTCAGCTAATTGTGTTAGTACTACTTCTCCGTTATGTTTCACTTCAAAGTCCTTGGTTTGAAGATTGGCAGTCAATACCGCACGATCTCCTTGGCTATCTCTTCTAGTGATGATAATTGTTTCTTCGCTTGGTGTTTCAACAATGATTTCACCGGCTAAATCAAAAGCTGCAGCAGTATTTCTAAAGCGTAGTAAATCAAATAAAGATTTCACCACTGGTCGTTTTACTTCTTCATCAATTTCCGGCAATGAATAGTAGTGACGGTTGATATTGCGGCCTTCTTTTGTATTTTCCAATAGCTCAATGTCATTTTTTCCTGCCAATAAACCAACATAATAAATTTGTGGAATACCAGGTGCAAAACACTGAATGGCCCGTGCTAATAAGTAACTACGGTCATTATCCCCTAAAGCACTATAGTAGGTCGAATTGATTTGATAAATATCCAAATTATTATAACTTGCAGAAGAATATATTTTCTTCACATTCGCACCGACTTTATATAGCTCTTCAGATGTATAATTCAATTCTTCATCGGTCAATAAGTCTTTGGCATCCACTACTCCGATACCATCGTGTGTATCTAGCGTGGTGAATTGCTTCATCGGACTCATTTTTAACCAATGAGCTAAGCGGTTGGACTTCCCACTATACAATGAAAACAGCGTAATCATTGGTAAAGCAAAGTCATAAACATAGTAATCATGATCTGCAATTTTCATTTGAATCGTATAATGTTCATGAATTTCCGGCAGCAACTCACAATCATATTTGGCTGCTTCCTCACGCACTTCATCTAATAATTCCCAGATTTCTGGTTCAACAAAGAAATCATTGGTATCCAATTTTTTAATCGCATAGGCAAAAGCGTCCAAACGAATCAAAGAGCACCCATGACTTGCCATATCTTTTAGAGTATCCTTGATAAATTGTTTAGTTACTTCTTTGGTTACATCTAAGTCAATTTGTTCTTCACCGAAAGTATTCCACACTTGCTCAGTTGTCCCATCGGCAAAAGTCACTTCCTGAAACGGTGCTTTATCTTTGCGTTTATAAATCAAATCAATGTCTTCTGGTGTCGGACGATTTTCAGGGAAAAACTCATGAATGCGGATAAACATATCTTTATAAGGCGAATGTTCATGATTTTGTTTAAAATCTTGGAAAAATTTTGATTCGCGCGAGATATGATTGATCATGAAATCAAACATTAAATAATATTTTTCGCCTAATGCTTCTACTTCTTCCCAAGTACCAAATGCTTGATCCACCACGGTATAATCACTTGGCGCAAAACCACGATCACCAGTTGATGGGAAGAAAGGCAACAGATGAATCCCACCCACAACACCATTTAAATGTTTATCTAATACTTTATTTAAATCTTTCAAATTATTTCCTAAGCTATCACAATACGTAATTAACATCGCTTCATTTTTAATTTTCATGGTATAACCCCCAATTTTTCTTAAAAAAAGCAACCAAATGAAACGAGAATTATTCAAGTCATTTGGTTGACTACTGTTATTTTGCTTTTAAATAAAACATTTGTGTAGCATAATCGCCTGTTAGGTTTTCATCAATGTAAAGACCTAAATGCATGGCTTCACTGCCAGAAATTTCACAACTATTTAATTCATAAATTTGCGCTTCATCAAGTCCTGCTAGGCGTAGTGTTTCCAGTGGGAAAGAAGCTTGCGCATATTTTCTGAAATAAAAGGCGATGGCTTCTTTTTGATCTTTTGAAACAAACATCCATGCGCAACTATTTTTCTCAAATGGTGAAGTCAAACGGATAAATCGTCCGAACTGGAATAAAGCACGGTGTTGTTTATAAAAGACAATTTGTTCTTGAATGCTTATCTTTTCTTCGGCAGTCAATTTCGTTAAATCAAGCTCATAACCCAAAACACCCGACATCGCGACATTGCCACGAATTGCTAAACTAGTCACGCGATGGGTTTGATGGTTTGGTACTGCTGAAACATGTGAACCCATCGTTGAAATCGGATAAGCTAAACTCGTGCCATATTGAATATTCAAGCGCGCTAAAGCATCCGTATTATCACTCGTCCATGTTTGCGGCATGTAATACAACATTCCTGCATCAAAGCGACCACCCCCACCAGAGCAACTTTCAAATAAAATATCTGGATAACGCGTCGTCAATTTTTCTAACAAATCATATAAGCCAAGAATATAACGGTGGGCCACTTCTCCTTGTGCTTCTTGTGGTAGTTGGGTTGAATAGACTTCAGTCATATTTCGATTCATATCCCACTTGATATAGTCAATATCCGTATGATCAAGAATCGCTGTTAATTGTTGATAGATATTTTCACGAACATCTTCTCTTGAAAAGTCCAATACATACTGGCTACGACTCGTACTACGTGGACGATTTGGCACTTGAAAGGCCCAATCAGGATGGGCACGAAATAGCTCGCTATCTTCTGAAATCATTTCAGGTTCCACCCAAAGTCCAAATTTCATTCCCTTAGCATGTACTTTTTCTACAATGTTTTGCAAGCGTCCATTTAATTTTTCGCGATACTCAAACCAATCACCTAACGAAGAATAATCATCATCGCGTTTGCCAAACCAGCCATCATCTAATACAAACATTTCGATACCTAGTTTTTCCGCTTCATCCACGATTTGCATCAATTTTTCTTCGTTAAAATCAAAGTAAGTCGCTTCCCAGTTATTAATCAGCGTTGGGCGTTCTTTTCCTTGATATTTTCCACGAACCAAATGTTGATTAAATAAATCATGATAAGTTGCGGATATTTGGTTAAGACCTTGATCACTGTACACGAATACGGCTTCCGGTGTGGTAAAACTCATGTTTGGTTGCAATTGCCAATTAAACTGAAAAGAATTAATTCCCATTATCAGACGCGTTTGCTGATATTGATCTTGTTGCACCACTGCCTCAAAATTGCCGCTATAGACTAAACAACAGCCAAAAGCTTCTCCATGAAATTCCGTAGTGGTAGGTTCTACAAGGGCCACAAATGGATTTTGCATATGACTACTTGCACCGCGTTTGCTATCAAAAATTCGAATTCCTTGCATAATGGCTTGACGTCCAATTTGTCGCTCATGTCCCCAAGCACCATGTAAATCAATAACTTCTAGCTCTCTTGCATAAAAATCAAGATTGCTACTTGCTAAACGCTGAATCGCAACGGTCTGAGTCCCTTGATTTTCTAGACGAGTAGATCTTGTCAATACTGCCAACTCTTTAAAAATTGTATAACTTAAAACCAAGCGTAATTTTGCGACTTCATCGACTAGAATAAGCTCTAAAGTTTCCGCCTGAGCTTCATTAGCATAAGTGGCCGGTAACCCTGGTAATGCTTTTTTACCATCGAATATTCGATAGTCTTGATAGCGAAAATCACAAATGGTTGAACCATCTTTGAATTGTAGCTGAATAGCTGGTTCGCGAAAATCGCCATTTCCATGACTTGGATATTCCATCAACATCGTATCTAAAGAAAAGGTACGATCAGTTGCTTCACTCGGATTTGGTGAAAACGCGCGGTCAATGCGACGATAACGATGTAAATTCGAATAACCTTTAATTTTCTTACCAAAATAAAGATGATTGACATACCCAAAGTCTTCAATTTGGATCAAATAACTTATTTTTTCGTTAAATAAGTGAAATACATTTATTTTCTCATCAAAAATTATCATTTGACTACTCCTAAAAATTATTTTACAGAACCATTTGTCATACCAGAAATAATATTCTTTTGGAAAATCAAGTAGACGATTAAGATAACGATAATTCCTACAACATATGAAGCAAAACTTGGACCATAATCACTGAAATATTGACCTTGGTAGTTGTATTGGAATAATGGTAATGTCCAATTAGAGTTATCTTTATTTAGAATTAATAATGGTAACAAGAAATCATTCCAAATCCACAAAGCATTAATGATTAATGTCGTTGCGTGCATTGGTTTCATCAATGGAAATGCAATTTGGAAGTACATCCGAAACTTACCACAACCATCAATTTCTGCAGCTTCATCCAACTCTTCAGGAATGGCTGTTTTGATGTAACCTACATACAAGAATAAAGTCTGTGGGATCGCATAAGCTAAATACAAAATGATTAATCCAGGGATATTTGAAAGACCTAATTTTGTCATCATTGTCGTAATAGGAATCATAATGACTTGGAAGGGAACAAAAATACCTAGAATCAAGAATGAATACATCAAGGCAAAAGCTTTTTTCTTAGATAAATTACGAGCAATTGAAAAAGCTGCCATTGGTACGAAAAAGGTAATTAAAACAATTGAAAATACTGAGATAACTGCCGAATTCAAGAAATATTGACTAATCCCATCATCTAGTAGACGTTGGAAATTATCCATCGTAAATGGGTTTGGTAAACCAAAGAAATTTCCAGTGATTTGACTTGTTTCTTTAAAAGAAGACAAGACGGTGAAATACAGTGGAATAAAGATTAAACAAAATCCCAGTATCAAAGCTAGATAACTAAAAACAGTTCCTTTACGTTTCATCTTCTACTCCTCCTATACTTCAAACTTTCTAGATAAACGAATTTGTAAGATTGAGATAATAGCAATCACGATAAATAATACAACCGCAATCGCATTGGCATAACCATATTGATTGTTTTGGAACGCATAATTATAAACTAATAATCCTAGACTGGTCGTTTTATCGTTTGGTCCGCCACCAGTTAAGGCATAAATCAAATCAAAGGCCGTTAACCCAGATTTTAACGCCATGATAAAGACCATACTCAACGAAGGTAATAAATACGGAATTTCAATATTTAAGAACTTCTGCCAATTATTTGCCCCATCAATGTCGGCTGCTTCTAAGATATCTTCGGGAATACTTTGTAAACCAGCTAAGAAGATAACGACTGGCATCGCAACACCTTGCCAGAGAGCTACAAATAACACTCCCCAAAATACCGTATGCTCATTAGCAATTAAGTTTTGTGATAAAAACTCAATTCCTAATTTTTCTCCTAATTGTGGTAAACCGTAGTTAAATAATTGTTTAAAGATCAATCCTAAAGTTACCGTACTTAGCACTGCGGGGAAGAAGTAGGCTGTTCTAAAAAAGCCTACTCCTTTCATCTTGCGGTTTAATAAACGCGCAATCACAATGCCGAGCACCACTTCACCGATAATGAGGGCAATCGTAAACATTACTGTAAACCCAACTGATTTCATGAAGTAAGAATCAGAAACAATATGCTCAAAATTCTTTAATCCAATAAAATTGTAATCTGGGGTTAAACCAGTCCAGTCTGTTAAGCTATAGATAAATCCACGCACCATTGGCACATAGAAGAATACTAACTGTAAAACAATTGGAACGATGACAAACAGCCATGCCCAACTACGATTGAAAAATCCCTTCTTAAACATAATGGTGTGCTCCTTTATTGATTATTTTTTATTTCTTCATTGTGTTGAAGAATGTGTTTAGATCATTTGCTAATTGATCTGGTTTTTGAGAGTTGACATAGTTAACAGTTGCATGCCAGAATTTTTCTTCTGAAGTCCATTCTTTTTGTAACCATACGATTTGTTTATCAGTAAATACGTATTGAGTTACCCCTTTTGTTTCTTCAAACTTACCTTTTGTATCAACTGCAGTAACAGAGGTTGGTGAACCGTCTACATCATAGTATTTTTGCATTGCTGCTTTAGTGGTCATATATTTCATGAATTTATTGGCAGCTTCTTTGTTTTTAGATTTATTTGAAACAGATAAAGCTAAGTCAGCCGCACCAACAGTCAATTCTTGTCCTTCTTTTACGCCTGGATAAGCAAAAGTACGAACTTCAAATTTTGGATGTTGATTTTGGATAGCTGGTAATGCCCAAATACCATTAGGGAAGATTAAAGCATCGCCCTTAGCAAACGTTGCAATGGCATCATCATAAGTTGCCCCAGTTGCATTCTTTTGTCCATTACCATGTAATAAATCTAATTCTTTAGTCACTTGTTGGAATACTTCACTTGATGTTTTAATGCCATCTTTAGGACTGCGAACTAATTCATCATTCGCTGCTTTGAAACCACCGGCTACAGTTGCCCAAGCTAATTGATGGTAACCATTTAAAGTCCATGAATCTGCTTGTGTTAGTGCTAAAGCAAAAGGCGTTTCACCTTTATCTTTAATTGTGGCAACTAATTTTTCAAAATCATCCCAAGTTTTAGGTACTTCTAAACCTAATTCTTTAAACTTATCTGCATTGTAGAAGAATCCCCAAGCATTGTTTGTTAATGGGATGGAATAAATTTTATCATTAATCGCATAGGTTTCAGCCGCGCCTTCTTTTAAGTTCTTCAAGTAATCTTTACCAGTTAAATCTTCGAAGACCCCTGCTTTTGCCCATTCTTGGAAATCAGCATTTTGTGGATAAACGTTAACTACATCCGGTGTATCTCCACTTGCAATACGTGTTTTCAAGACTTTACCAGCATCTGGTACATTGGTAAATTTAACCTTGATATCTGGATTTTCCTTTTCAAAGTCTTTGATAATTTTTTGTAGTGTTGGTTGCATTTCTTTCTTTTGACTAAAGAATTCAATCTCTTTCGTTTTACCACCATTAGACGATTTAGATGAATTACCACAGGCAGCTAGTAATCCAACTGCACTAACCAAACTAACACCTACTAACAATTTTTTAGCAACTTTCATGCTTTTCCCCTCCTGTAATGGATGCGTTTTCTTTGTTACAACCATATAATAAACGTTCACTAAACGCTTGTCAATATTTTATCAGTAAAATTTTTAGTATTTTTTACTAAACAACATAAGCACCTAGTATTTACACTAGATGCTCTATCAATAATTATTCAGTAATCGTTTTTTCGCTTTCTCGTACCCTTACTTGATAACCTACTTCAACGTTAACTGGAACCTTTCTTTCTTTTAATAATCGTTGCCGTGCTAAACGAACTGCAATTTTGCCGATTTCTTCAGCTGCAACATAGACACTACTTAAATTTGGCGTTAAAAATTCAGCAACTTCTAAATCATCAAAACTGACAACAGATATATCTTCCGGAATCTTCAATCCTCTCTTTTGCAAAGCTCGATAAATCCCTACTGCCATCGGATCACTACCTGCAACAATTGCCGTTGGTAAACAATCTTTTTGTTTCTCCAAAAGTTCCATTGTTAATCGATAACCATCTTCATAACTCCAATCCCCAAGATAACTATGTTCAAAATCAACCAATGCACTTTCTTTCATCCATTGTTCATAAGCAATATTACGTGCCTCTAAGCCATTGACATTTGTCGTCCCTTCGATTGTCATCACTTGGTTCTTACCACCAATATAACTGATGTTTCGATGGCCTTTTTCATATAGGCGATTTAGTTGTTGCACCATCGCTTTAGCAAGATTGGTAAACACCGAATCCACTTCATAATGAATTTCTGAACTAGGTACATCTAATACAACGATGTGCGAATTCATTTGATATAGTTGCTCAATCACCTGGTCACAAAAACGGCCAATCACCAATATGGCCCCGCAGTCCTTTAATTCATCAAGTCTAAATTCCTTATCTTGCTGACGATACAATATTTTTTTGACTTCGACATTACTATTCGATGATTCTGTCAAAATACCAATTCGAATCGAACGAAAATACGGATCTTCCAACTCATGAATTTCTGAGGCGGTTGTTAAAACCCCTAATTCAATGAGTGGTCCTTTTTGCCCTTTACGCTCTTTCTTTTCATAATGATAAAATTGTACCGCTTCCAAAATTCTCTCTTTAGTTTCCTCGGTTACTCTTAATGACGGATCATTATTCAAGAAACGAGAAACAGTAGCGGGTGATACCTTAGCCCGTTTTGCAACTGTTCTAATCCCAGCCATAAACATACTCCCCAATTCTGTTGTCTTTGGTAAACATTATACATCAGTTTACTGAACGCTGCAAGATGTTTACAAAAAAATACTTCCTAATCCACCTTGCAGAAAGATTAGAAAGTATTTTTTATTTTTACTCATTTGGATTTGGTAAAACCATTTCGTTTACTTTCGCTTGTTGCCATTCTTTGGTAAAGAAACGATTATCCAGATGATATTTTACAGGTTGTTTCTTGCTCATTAAAAACGGTTGAATGTATTGATCACTGGCTAACCAACCACGCCAACCTAAATGAATGGTATCTTGTAAAAAGTAAGGAGTCGCTGCTTGATCAGTAAAGTCGACTACATTTTCAAATCCCTGTGACTTCAACTGATAAATAATTTTTTCCGCAGATTCTTTTAACATTTGTTGCGACAGACCGGTATAATCACTCCATTGCTTATTTACCGGTGGAATGATAAAGAGTGGCTCAATTTGATATTTAGCCATGGCTTGTAGTACTAATTCAAAATCAGAATACTCTGGTGAATAGCGATAGTCAAAAGTTTGTTGCGCACCTCTTAGATTGACTAAATCAGGTTTCACTTTTCGATTAAAGAAACGACGGTCAATCATAAAAGGCGTTTTACCTACGCGTTTTTCCCCTTGTTGATAGGCTAATTTATCAAGTTGCTGATAATTATACTTATTAGGTAAAGTCTTCATCGCTTGAGCTACTTTTTGCTCTTTACCTTTAATATCTAAACCAGCAAACATCGCATCTTCATTTTCATAAAAACGATTAGCTAGTTTCAAATAGCCATATTGTAGTGACGTTGGTAATTGATTTTGACTCACGCGCTTAAGCATCTCCGTTAACAGGACATCTTTACGCACCACATCGTATTTTAATAGACGTTGGGCAAAATAGCGATCAGCTTCCTCAATCTTTTGTAAATGGAACAACCATTGATAGGCCTGCTGCTTAGAAAAATAGCGGTCAAAATACATGCTCGTTACTCCTTCTGGCACAAACCATTGCGGAGAAATCACAAAAACAATCTTTTTACCCGTTAATTCTTTGCCCATAGATTGCAACATTAAATAATGGGTCATTGACTGTGTTCCCGGTGCCCCCAAAAGAAAAGGAACATAAGGCCGTTTGTACTTCAGTGCTAAAGTAGATGGATGAAAGGCACTGATACGGCTTAATTCAGATGAACCAAAAAAAGGGACATACTCCTTGTCAGTAAAGGCTTGATTCTTCACCGCATTGCCCTTGATTACATCAGCTGACATCGAAGTAGAAGCTTGAAAAATCTGGGTGCGGTTAAGTAATTTAGGTGCCAAAGGACTGATGAGAAGTGCCCCTAAAAGTACAAATGCTGCAAGAAAAGGGCCAAATAAATGCCAACTTTTCTTTTTCATTTGATTAACCTTGTAATTCCGCTACTTTAGCAATAATTTTATTTGGGGTGCTCCATTCATCGCGTTCGAATTCAGAAACAGGAATATTTACACCTAATTGGCCGTCTAATTCAACCAATAATTGAACAGTACCCATAGAATCTAATAATCCTTCATCAAATAATTCCACATCTAAATTTTCACGTACTTCACTTGTTCCTGTTAAATCTTCTAAAATTGATAAGACTGTTTCTTGCATTTTCAAAAACTCCATTCATTTATTATTTAAAAAATAGTTGATCTAAAAATCCTGAAAAAATCAAAAAGCTAAACGCCACTGCATGGAAAGTTGCAACAACCGCTAAAGCATGCGTAAATTTATTGGATGGCAATTTATCTTTATGTTTTTTCTTAAAGCGTAGATAGGCATCGGTTAAGCAAATCAAAGTCGCATGATATAAACCATAGACAATATAATACCAAGTTAAGCCATGCCAAATCCCCATCAATAAGAATAACGCAAAGTACCCAACATTACTAGCAACTATGCGACTCTTAAAGACTTTTTTCTTCACTAAGGTAAACATCAAGCGCATATAAACATAATCTCTAAACCAGAAAGATAAGCTCATATGCCAACGATTCCAGAACTCTTTAATATTCCAAGATAAAAATGGCTTATTAAAGTTCATCGGTGTGTCATAGCCCATCAAATTACTTACGCCGACTGCAAATAAACTATAACCGGCAAAGTCAAAGAAAAGATATAAGCTATATACGTACATCACACCAACTAATGGTAGCGAAACACCGTGATAGCTTAAGGCTAAACGCTCTACTAATGGTAATAATAAACTTCCTAAATAATAGCCAATAATAAATTTATACAAAAAGCCTAAAAAGATTCGCGTAACACCTTGGGCAATCATTTCTAAGTATTGTTCAGCACTTAGACTAGCCTTTACATCTTTTTCAAAGCGGCGATAACGATCAATAGGTCCCGAAGAAATCGTCGGGAAGAATAGTAAAAAGCGAATATAGCTTACTGGATGATATTCCTTAATCATGCCATCACGAATTTCCATGACCATCTGTACCGACTTAAAGGTAAGATAACTAATCCCTAAAAATCCAAACATTGAAGCCTTGCCTTGCTCAAAAAACGGGGTTAGTTTGCTTAATGTCAGCGGCAAAATTGCTAAAATCACCGCCAAATAAAACAATGGCGTCGAATTATTTTTTTGGCGAATCTTAAAATAGCCCCAGACCAAAATCGTTTGGAATACGACATAGCCAATCAATGCCAGACCTTGCTTATAATCACTACCACCAAAACTTACAAATAAGAAAAATAAGGTAATCAGTGCTTCATAAGTTAAAAAGCGGCGTTGATATTTTAATAGACCAAAGACAATCGGTAAAATCAGTAAAAAAACATAACCGAAATAAGTAGGATTAGCATAAGGAATCATGTGAGGAAAATTCATCTTATGTATTCACCTCATTCATTAAACCTTTGCGATCAATCTTGCCATTGGCGGTTCGTGGCAATTCTTTCACATAGACAAAACGCTGCGGAATCATATAATCCATAACTGTTTGGGCTAACTCAGCTTTGATTGCCTTAGTGAGTTCAAACTCTTTAGCAAAATCATTTTCTTTCGCCACCACAAAAGCGAATAATTGTTGCACTTTATGATCTTTATATTTCGGTACCACCGTTGCTTTATCCACGTAGGAAACTTTCATTAAGTGATGGTCGATATCTTCTAGTTCCATTCGAAAACCATGTAACTTCACTTGGAAATCAATCCGGCCATTATAATGAAGTAAGCCATTTTCATCTAAACTACCCGCATCACCTGTCTTATAGGCTGGTTGCCCTTGGTACGTAATAAAGGCTTCTTTGGTCTTTTCAGGATTGTTCATATAGCCTTTTGAAACACTTGGCCCCACAATCACAATTTCGCCGACTTCATTTACTGCTTGCTCCTTGCCTTCATCTATAATCACCACTTGGCAATCTTCTTTGACATATCCAATCGGCAAACGAGCGCTATGGTCAATAATGTCTTGCGTAATTTGAATCTGTGAAATAGCAACCGTCGCTTCCGTTGGTCCATAAGTATTAAAGACTTTTGCATTTGGGAAACGATCCAATAATTTTTGGGCCGTTTGTTTCGTTAACTCTTCCCCACAGAATAGAAAATGGGTCAATTCTTGCAAATGCTGACCGTCAAATTCAGGGGCCATTAAACAAATATCCACAAAAGATGGCGTAGAGACCCAAACATTGATGCCTAATTTTGGCAAATGAGCGAATAACGCTTTAAAGTCATCTACTATTTCTTTAGCTAGTGGCATCAATGAACCTCCGGCACATAAAGCAGGATAAATACTCATCACTGACAAATCAAAAGAATAAGGTGCTTGAGATAAGAATTTTGGCTGGTTCGGTAATTGGAAATCCTTTAACTCCCAATCAACAAAACTCACTAAATTATCATGAGAAATCTGTACACCCTTTGGCACACCTGTTGTTCCCGAAGTAAAAATAATATAAAAGTTTTCATCTTTGGTTACTGGTTCTAATGACAAAGTCTCATCGATTGGTTGCTGAAGTACTTCATTAAAGCTTAGCACTTTCATATCTGGCGCAATACCTGAATCAAAATCATCCACTGCTAAAATACAAGCCGGTTGCGCCGTTTGTAAAATTAAGCGAATACGTTCACTCGGCGTATGACTTTCAATTGGAATATAAGCATGCCCAGATTTGACTGCTCCTAAGAAAAAGGCAAGCATTTCAAATTGTAAACCACCGTAAACCACAACAGGTGCACGATTTGGAAAAAGTTTTGCTAAATAATAAGCAATATGATCAGATTTCTCTTTTAAATCTTGATACGTATATTGGCACTGATCATCACTGTAGACAAGTCTATCTCCTGCCTGCTGATCAATTCTTTCAATGATAGAAACCATCTTTCAACCCCCCTAAAACTCGTTATAAATAAAACTACCACCTTGGATATTCTTGTAATGATACAAATAAATCAATGCAAGCAATATGCCCAAATAAAAGAGGGTTTTAGCTGTAAATAATAACCAATAATTTAATCGAGGTCGTGATTTTAAAAAGTTCATGTTAACTGCCTCCTTCATCATGGGTAATTATAGTTGCCCATTAAGTAATGAGCAATCAATTGTTAAGTGAATTTAACTTTTTCACGCTTTCTTAAAATAAACTTAAACTTTTCTACTAACCGTAAATAGTATAACACCATTTTAATAAGCTGACTATGCGACTTTAGTCGTATACTATGAAAAACAAGGATAATTATAGACTATGTAAAGGAATTTTGGTACATATCTTTACTAAAACGATAACAAAAAAATAAACTTTCAAAGATTGATGTCATCGTTTGAAAGTCATATGAAAAAATATACGAGCATTAAACCTTTGGAATGAATAAATGGCCTAAAGTCGCAGCCATGATTGCCTTAATCGCATGCATTCGATTTTCAGCTTGAATAAACTGTTTGGCATAGGATGCTTGGAAAACTTCATCCGTTACTTCCATTTCCTTCATGCCAAATTGCGCAAAAACTTCTTGGGCTGTTTTGGTCTGTAAATCATGAAAGGCCGGTAAACAATGTAGGAAAATTAAACCATCCTTATTGCCGGTCAATTTAACTAACTCGGCATTGACTTGATAAGGCAGTAGTTCTTTGATTCGCGTGACCATTTGCGCTTCTTCTCCCATCGAAACCCAGACATCGGTATATAATATATCGGCCCCTTTGACACCTAGAGCAATCTCATCTGTCAATTCTATCTGACTCCCCGACTCAAGGGCAAACTGTTGCGCCATATCCACAATTGCTTGACTTGGAAGTAAATTTTTCGGACTAACAATCGCCACATTCACACCTAACAAGGCACTGGTTACTAATAAAGAATTCGCCACATTATTGCGTCCATCACCACAATAAACCAATTTCAAGCCTTCTAGGTGTCCAAAATGTTCCTTGATAGTCATAAAATCAGCAATCATCTGCGTCGGATGCCATAAATCGGTTAAACCATTCCAAACCGGCACCCCTGCATATTGCGCTAAAGTTTCAACCGTTTCTTGCGCAAAGCCACGAAATTCAATACCATCAAACATACTACCGAGTACCTTCGCTGTATCAATAACCGACTCTTTTTTGCCTAATTGAATATCATTGGCACCTAAAAATTCAGGATGTGCTCCCAAATCATTCGCCGCTACCGTAAAAGCACTTCTAGTACGCGTCGAAGTTTTTTCAAATAATAAGGCAATATTTTTCCCTGCTAAATAAGCATGCGGGATATTTTTTTGTTTTAATTCTTTTAAATGTATCGCAAAATCAATCAGATACATTAATTCTTGTTTCGTAAAATCCTTTTCCGCTAAAAAACTTTTTCCTTGAAATACTGAATTCATCTAACCACAACCTTTTAATATTTATGCGTTATTATACACATATTCACGATATTTTTCAATAAAAATTCATATTTTGCATAAATATTTCATTCTAAATAACTAGCTTTCATTTACTACCTTTTGTATAATGAAGAAAATAGTTAGCAAGAGGAAAAACTAATGAACGATTTTCAATCCACATCAGAAGAGATTTACACTTGTCCGGCTGAAGCTTTAGCAAATCTACTAGGAAGAAAATGGGTCCCGCAAATTATTGAAACGCTAGCCATTCAAGACACACGCTTTTTAGAATTAGTTCGGCAACTTGATGGTAGTACACCGAAAATGATTAAACAGCAGCTTGACCTACTGATTGCCAATGAAATAGTCAAAAACGAAAAAGTAACCATTCAAAATAGCGTCGAATCTACCTATCAACTCACGACTAAGGGACGTGAACTCTTTCAAATCGTCAAACAAATGAAACAATGGGGACAAATAAATCTCATTTGCCATTAAAAAAGCGAATAGCAAAATGACTTCTTGCCAGTTTGCTATTCACTCAATATGAGATAAATCTATTTTAAGACATCATTTAAGGCTTCACTCATTGTTGGATGCGTATAGATTTGGTCACGTAACATTTGATAAGGTAGATGGGCATTCATCGCTAAAGTAATTAGGTTAATGACTTCATAAGATTCTTCACCAAAAATAGTCGCACCAAGTACTTGGTCTGTTTCTTCATCTACAAGAATTTGCCACATTCCTACTGGGTTTTCTAAAATATTTGCCTTTGGTACATTACTATTAAGATGGGTGAACTTACGATACTTTAGTTTCTTTGCTTGAGCTTCTTTTTCATGTAATCCTACATGAGAAAAAGCTGGTTGGATAAACATGGTATATGGCACATTAGGACGATTATTGACTGAGCGATACTTATCTTGGAATAGTTGATTATAAACAATACGGAAATCATCCAATGAAATATAAGTAAATTGTAAGTCTCCTCTAACATCACCTAAAGCCCAGACATTTTCTACCGCTGTTTGTAAGAATTCATCTGTTTGGATAGCACCTCTAGCATCAACTTGAATATCCGTATTTTCTAATCCTAATGCTTCGGTATTGGGTTTACGTCCAGTTGCTACTAATAAATAATCAGCTGTCAATACTTCGTCAGCTAAGGTTACAGTTACATTTTCTGCGGATTCATCTATTTTTTGCACTTGGGCATCTAATTTGAAATGAATCCCTATTTTTTCAGCCTGTTCTTGAATTAAAGTTACAAAAGCTTCATCTTCACGTCCTAATAATTCGCGATTATCTAAAACAGTTACTTGACTACCAAAATTAGCAAACATAAATGCAAATTCTAATCCAATATAGCCCGCACCTAAAATCACAAGTCTTTCTGGTTTAGCAGTTAGATCCATCATTTCTTTGGATGTTCCTACTCGTTTTCCTAAACTTAATCCTTCAATCTCAGGAGTCACTGATTTTGAACCAGTATTGATAAAGATACGCGCTGCCTTTATTTCTTCTATATCTCCATTTGGCAATTGCACTTGTACAGTATGATTATCTTTAAATTGAGCGTACCCATGAATCACTTCAATTGTAGCTTCATCTGCTAGCATGTGATAATTTTTATGACGTAACTTATCAACAAGGATACGTTTTTTCTCTGCAGCAACAGTAAAATCACGTTGCTTCAAACCTTGAGTAATTAAAGTTTTAGATGGAATACAACCTACATTAATACAAGTACCACCATACATTTTATCATCTGCTTCGATAACGATAACTTCTTCTTGATGACTAGCTAACTTTTTGGCTAATGTTTTTCCACCTTTACCAAAGCCAATAATTAAATTATTCATTTCACGCATAATAAAAATCCCCCTATTCTTTGTTTCAACTACAAATTAGTTTTAACATAAGCGAATCAGGAGGACAATTAGGTACTTTAAAGTAACTACTAAACAGTAATCTCAATTTGATTGCCTTCAGGATCTTGTAAGACTGCTTCATAATAGCCATCGTCAGTTGTGCGCGGACCACTTAATAAGGGATAGCCATCTGCATTTAATTTTTGAGCAAAGGCATCTACTTTTTCTTTACTACCCAGTGAAATGGCTAAATGATGATAACCAAGTTGTTCAAATCCATGAGGCGCTGTATGAAGTTTTTGCATAAGCTCTAAACGTGCACCAGATTCAAAACTCAAAAAATAAGAAGAAAATTTGGTTTTTGGATTATGGTACAACACTGAACTTTTGGCTGCAAAATAAGTTTCGTAAAAGTCACGCATTTTTTCTAAATCATTGGTTAATAAAGCGACATGTTCAATTTTCACCTGTACTTCCTTCTTTCCTTTCCATTAAGGATAATAATAATTCAATGGTTTGTAAGACACCCTCTTCGTCATTAGATGGAATAATAAAATTTGCCTGATTTTTTAACTCTTCTACTGCATTTCTCATCGCAAAACGAAAATTGGCTTGAGCGAATAATTCCAAGTCATTCCAACCATCTCCAAAGGCTGCCGTTTCTTTGGGACTTATCTTTAACAATTCTTGGAGGTTTGCAACGGTACTACCTTTGTGTACACCTTTTGCTGCAATATCAATCCACTGCGTTTCTGAAGCAACAATATAAGCACGCTCCATAAAATCAGCTAATTGTTGCACCGTTTCTAAACAACGACTAGCTGGATCATAGACCGTCACCTTGATAAAGTCATCGGTTATTTGCTGAAAATCATTTGTTTCAATCGCACCAGGATAAGAAGCTAGAACTCTGTTTTTATGAATCTTGGGGATATTTTGATCAATATATACAGCATTTTTCGTGTAAGCAATAATGATTTGATCACTATGAATCGCTTGTAAACGGGCAATCAAAGCAAACGCAATCTGATTATCCAACAGTTGTTCATATATGCATTTTCCTTGATATTTGATTCTAGTCGCACTATCTCCTAAAATCCAGATTTCATCACTTATCTCAGGAAATAGCGTCTCCACACGAGCACTACTTTTGCCTGTACAGACCCCAAAAGCAATCTGATTTTCTTTTAACTTTGGCCATAATTTTAGAAAATAATCACGATTATACGCTCCTTGACTATTTAAAAACGTGCCATCCAAATCAGTTAATATTAATTTTAACAACTTATTAATCCTCTTAAATCGAACAATATCAATACTACAAAATTTCACTTACGATTTCTTCAAATTGTAAATAATCATATTTTGGAAACACCATTAGCTTTGACAGCTGCTTCCATTCAAGCCACATTGGTTCATAACTATTATGCGGATGACTGCGTTCTTTTTCTTCCCCCTGAATCTTTAATGGCAGACAGGAGTAATTAGTTTTTGCAAAATAAAATACATTTCCTTTTTCAATTATAGAATCAAAAATATCTGATTGTTCGATAGCCAAACCTAATTCTTCTGCAATTTCTCTGATAGCGGCTTGTTGAATGTTCTCATGCGCTTCTACCTTTCCACCTGGAACAACATAATAATTCCTGCCATCCTTATATCGTTTTATGATTGCTACATATCTGACAGTTTGATCTAGTACAAACATACTCGCACGCATCGACTGATTTCCTCCAATAAACCAATTATGAATCATTTTTATAACTTACACTCTTTTCAAATAGTCAATTCATTATTTTCAAGCTAAAATAATCTTATATTCTAGCAAATCACTCTAAAAAAGAATAGTCAATCACCAAAAGGATCAACTATTCTTCCGCTTTTTATTTAAAAACTGTAATCTTTTCAGCTGATAAGCGTACAGACTCATAGCCAGTTTCCATTGCTTTACCAATCGATAAAATCATTACTGGATGGAAACGCTCCTCATCTAAATCAAAGGCCGCAGCTAATCGATCCGCATTAAAACCACCGATTGGATTCGTATCATAGCCATGACTTCTAGCTACTAGCATCAACTGCATGGCCACTAAACTCGCATCAATTTGTACAATACGTTCCATTTGTGCCTTATTTAGACTGTCATACATTGGCACAATCGCAGCTAATTGTTTTTCCATGACTTCTTGTGGCATCAATCCACGATCTACTGCTTCTTGATAAATTTCTTGAGCATATTCTTGACACTTCAAATCCCCAAAAATTAAAATCATGGCTGAAGAAGTTTCGTTTTGTAAGGTATTAAAACGAATCAATGGTTTTAACTTGGCTTTTGCTTCCTCGCTTTCAACAATCACAAAACGCCAAGGCTGTAAATTGACAGATGACGGCGCTTTAGCAGCTTCATCTATTATTTGTAATAACTCACTATGTTCAATTTTATAAGATGGATCGTAATTTCGAATCGAGCGACGGTTCAATACGATATCTTGAAAATCATTATTATGTACTTGGTTCACAAATATCCTCCTAAAAATAATTTTTTGCTTTAAAAAATTAAAAGCAAAACTATTCTAACATACAATGAGCAAACATAATAATAACTTGCTTATCAATCAGAAATTTGAACCAACCACTTAATGGGGCTCATCTCAAAACTTTACTGTCACTGTTTGAACAGGCACATCATAAAATTTATCTTCTCTACGACCTAAGAAATCACGACCTTGTTTTGGAAATAGGGCATAAATCAAGACATCTTCTTCTGATTTCGCATATTGCGCAATTTCATTAGCAAACTGATCGTATTGGTCCGCTAACAAATCAGCTGGTCGGCAAGTAATGACTTCTTCTTGACCAATGATTTTTTCCTGCATTTCTTTTGAGATTGGCATAGGTGGCCGTCCATATAGCCCTTTGACATAATCTTTAATCTCTTTTGGAATTAATTTATAGCGTTCCCCTGAAATCACATTCATCAAAGATTGCGTACCAACCATTTGTGACAAAGGCGTAACCAATGGAGGATAGCCTAAATCCGCCCTCACTTTAGGCACTTCTCTTAAGACTTCTTCGTATTTATCTTGCAAACCTTGCTCTGTTAATTGGCTCAATAAATTCGAGAGCATGCCACCTGGTACTTTATAAAGTAAGGTTTTTGGTTCGACATCTTTAACTTTAGGATTTAATCTTCCTTCTTTTCTGAAACGGTCCCGAATTGGATTAAAGTATTCTGCAATTTCTGAAAGCTTATCGATATCTAGTTTTGTATCAAATCCTAGCTCTGTTAAGGCTAAATCCATCGACTCAGTGGCTGGTTGACTGGTACCTCCTGCAAAAGAAGAAATAGCTGTATCAATAATATCTGCCCCAGCTTTGGCACACATTAAATAAGTCATTTCAGCAATACCACTGGTTGCGTGTGTATGAACTTCAACCGGTACTTTTAAAGCAGCTTTTAATTTGCTCACAAGTTCAAAACCCGTTTGTGGCATTAAGACTCCCGCCATATCCTTGATACAGATTGAATCAGCACCCATCTTTTCCATTTCAACGGCTAAATCAACAAAATAATCCACGGTATGAATCTCACTCGTCGTATAACTAATCGCTGCTTGACAATGGCCGCCAGCTTTTTTCGTCGCGCGGATGCAAGTCTCTAAATTACGCACATCATTTAAGGCATCAAATACACGAATAATATCAATGCCATTTTCAACGGATTTTTGTACAAATTTTTCTACGACATCATCGGCATAATTCTTATACCCTAATAAATTTTGACCACGCAGCAACATTTGTAACTTCGTATGCTTCACTTCAGCTCGTATTTTACGCAATCTTTCCCATGGATCTTCATTTAAAAACCGTAAACAAGCATCAAAAGTCGCACCACCCCACATTTCTAAAGCATAAAATCCTGCTTCATCTAATGTTTTTAAAATTGGTAACATATCTTCTGTACTCATTCTTGTAGCGATTTGGCTTTGTTGTGCATCACGTAATATGGTTTCTGTAAAACGTATAACCTTAGACATATTGACCCTTCTTTCTATCTTACTTCTTCACCTTAAATAGTGTAGCCATTAATTTAGAAGCAAGATAAATCAAAATCATCACAACAAAAACGCCACCCCAACCAAATAATAAAATTTCTAGTGCTTTGGCTAAATTCTCAGACATTTTGCTTCCTCACTTTCTACACTAACATGGATAGGACTAACCCACCGGCAATCACCGAGGCAATTTGACCAGAAACATTTGCGCCAGCCGCATGCATTAAAATAAAGTTCTGTGGATCTTCAGCGGTAGCCATTTTTTGAATCACACGACTAGACATTGGAAAAGCCGAGATACCCGCTGCTCCAATCATTGGGTTTACTTTGTCTTTTAAGAAGAGATTCAAAAACTTCGCAAATAAAACACCACCAACACTATCCATAATAAAGGCAACTAATCCTAGCGCGATAACCATCAATGTATCCCAACGCAAAAACTCACTGTATTGCATCTTTACTGAAACAGCTAGGCCTAACAGAATGCTAATTAAATTGACTAGTTCATTTTGGGCACTTAAAGAAAGCCGGTCCAAAACCCCACATTCTCTAAGTAAATTGCCAAACATTAAAAAGCCCACCAATGGTAGTGAAACTGGTGCAATAATGCCAGCAATCACACAAATCACAATTGGGAAGATGATTTTAGCCGTTTGTGAGACATTATGTGCTTGGTAGTGCATACGAATTTGTCGCTCTTTTTTGGTCGTGACCGCTTTAATGGCAACAGGTTGTATAATCGGTACTAAAGCCATATAAGAATAAGCAGCCACCATAATCGCTCCTAAGTATTTAGAATGTAAAGTATTAGCCACGAAAATCGAAGTTGGTCCATCAGCTGCACCGATAATGCCAATTGACGCCGCATCATTCAAATCAAAACCTAGCAAAACAGCCATAATAATTGTAAAGAAAATTCCAAATTGCGCTGCGGCACCAAATAAAAGTAGGAAAGGATTTTGTAACAGTGGACCAAAATCAATCATCGCACCGATACCGATAAACAATAATAATGGGAATAGTTCTGTATTAATCCCAGCTTCAAACAGAATTTGAAATGGTCCTTTTTCATTTCCAGTCATCAATACCCCTGAGAATGGAAAATTAACTAAAATCGTCCCTAACCCAATTGGTACCAAAAGTGTAGGTTCATATTCCTTTTTAATCCCTAAGTACATTAAAATACCACCAATGACCATCATTACAATGCGTCCTGGTTCTTGGATAAAGACTTGTAAGCTATCCATTAAAGCTTGCATGACTCTCACTCCATTCTATTCAATCACAATTAACGGATCTCCAGGATTGACCATTGTGTTAACCTCAACACAAATTTGTTTGACAACCCCACTGCGATGCGCGACAATTTCATTTTCCATCTTCATCGCTTCTAAGATCATCACAGGTTGATTTTCTTGGACAGAATCTCCAACATTTACCAATAATTTCAAAATATTACCTGGCATAGGGGCAACCAGTGGCTCAACATCACTTGAAGCTGGACTAGTAGCTGTAGGTGTCTTAGGAACTTCTGGTGTCACCGGTGCTTGAGGCGCAACCGGTGGTGTAGGAGCTACTGGTGCTTGTGAAACAACTGGGGCTTGCGGTGCACTTCCCCCGATTTCCTCCATTTCCACTAAATATTCTTTACCATCAATTGATATTTTAAATTTTCTAAGCATAACAATTCCTCCAACTAAATTTTTTCTTTAATAGAATGGATTTTCCATTGACTTTCTGGATAAATTTCAGCTGCCAAACTCGCTGCAATCAAGCTAATCACTTTGGTATCAGGGTTGACCTGCTTAATACTTTTTACTTGCCAAGTACTATCAGGGGTATCTCCTGCACAAATCGCACTGCTAATGACCGCTGCAAGCTCTCTTTGACTTCCTTCTATCTCAACGAACAATGGTATTTCGCGCCACTGTTCACCTGGTTCCTTATTATGAACTTGTTCGGTAAAAGAAGTTGCTATCTCTTGATTATTTTCTAGCCTTTTTCCTTCTTTTTTTCCGAATATTTTTTGCCACCAACGCATGTTAACCACCTCTTAATGTTAGCGTTTACATTTATATTTAAAAAAATATTTCTCATCAATATTGTAACGCTTTCACAGTTATAATTGCAAGTATTATTAAACCTTTCACATAATTCTCATTGTATTTAAACAAAAAAGAGCAAGGCCTAAACCTTACTCTCCGTTTTCTTTTTTCATTTTGGCAATCATTTGCTTGACCAATATCTCTGGCTTAAACGACTTGAGATGCTCTAGTATATATAAAACAATCACTAAAACTAAAATCGCAAAAGCCATAAACAGAGTCTCTAAACCACTTCCATGGGTAAGTAACAATTGTCTCAAGATGGCGGTAATACTGATTAAAACCAAATAGCGCACCGGAATATGATGATTATCGCGGACGTATCTCAATAGCATCAAAATAATCTCTAAAAGGATAAATAAGGTAGCTACCTCTTCAATCAGATAGTATAGAGAATTGGTACTCTTTAACGGCACAACTTGTTGGAAAATCGAATAAATCGCCTCTCCCATCACAATAATGACGATAACGACCAAAATACCTAACAAAAGATCTACTACTGCACTGACAATTTTTTCTAAGGTGCTGATTTGTTTATCGTTCATCTTTTCCCCCTTAAGCCTCTTCTAAATAATCACGAAAAGCACTGTATACTTCAAAATCTTCCGTAGACAAATAAACATGTAAGACATAATCACGATTATCAGTCATCCACTGGGTAATTGTATTAATAATTAGCGGCATTAATGATTCTAACGGATAACCTGCATCATTAAAGCCAAAAATCGGCAAAACAATCTGTTTTAAATATAATTTGCGCGCTTGATTTAATGACTCATAGTAGCTATTAATGACACATTCATCTTCCTGAGGACATTGCTGATACTTCGGAATAACGGTATGGAAAATATATTTCGTTTTCGCTCCAAATCCCGGAGTTACTTTAACCTCACCAGGGCGTAAAGTCATCAAATCATCATAATAATCTACCAAACGCGTGCCAATTTTTGTTCGCAAAGCATAATCTAAACTATCGGGATCATTCAGATTAAATTGCAAATTATTCACGACACTATCGGCAGTTAAATTCACCACATTTGCATACTCTAAATAGATCTGACTACGCTTCATTGTTTCTTGATTACGCATAAAAATGGTCATAATCAATTCCCTTGCCAAAAAGAATGGCCGTCCATATGGATTAAGCATGATGCCATTGATATTAGGCGTTTTAGCAACCATTTCTAAAATTGAAGATATTGGATAAACAACTCCCTTTATATGGCCATCTTTTTCAAATTCTTCAACATTCGTAAAAGCAACAAAGGCTTCTTGATTATTTTCTACAAACAAACGGAACAATGCCCAAGATTGCCCATCCGTTGTCGTTAAAATTTCATCTTTGGTACCTAAATGATAGTTATGATGAGATTGTTTCGTTTTTAATGGATGAACCGGTAAAACAAACTCACCACCCAAATTCATATTTTGACGAATTGCTTCAATTAGCCCAATCGTCTCTTCAATGGACGGATCATCGTCAATCGTCTCTAGAGCTAAATCAATTTGACGATTATCAATCACTGAATCATCTTCTAAATCGCGCGCAAATTTCACTGTCTCTGACTTACGCAAAATTTTGCGCGTTAATTCTAAGGGCTGAGGCAGATTATCTAAATTGCAATATTCAAGCCTCAATATTCTGGCAATTTTTTCTTCTAATCGATTACCTACTGGAACAACTACATAATCGCCTTCATGGACAAAAAGATTATCTACCACATAATAATTCTGCTGCCTGGTCTCTTCAATTTCGACCAAAGCATAGATATACTGGCTAATTTCTTTATGCAGGTGTGGCAGTGAGGTAAAGATATGGCCTAAAAAAGTACTTCCCTGTAGCATCAAATCATGGATAGCATCTACTAATTCTTTCCAACCAGGTGTAAAAAACATCTGATGTAAACCCCAATAATACTCTTCAAAAGTGCCATCGATCAACTCAATCTTTAAGTAAACATCTGAATCATGGACTTTGCGGCCTTCTTCTTTCCCACGACTATTTTGAGTAGCGAAAACCAATTGAAAACTATTTAACAGTTGACCTAACTCGTGACGTTCGAATTCATAATAAGTTCTTTGATTCACTTCATCGATTTTCTCATAGGTGATCTTGCGTGTACTGCGTCGTAATGTTAAGGTCTCTTGCAAAATTAAATAGGTTTGCTGCGAAGTCATAAAATTAGACGGCATGTAATTATTTAGATTTTTAACTGTAAAAGTAACGGCTTCGATCCCTTTACCGTTTTGTTCAAGCAATTCCGGAATCATATCCAATACTTTTTGTTGGAATTTTCCCCAAGTCTTTGGAAAATAATCATCGGCACCATAGCAAATCACGGAACCATCTTCATCAAAGAATTCTACGTTCCATTTATTTTTCTGTTTGATTTCTGGTCCAGCCCCTTCAGGTAGAACTGGCCAATCCACTAAAGAGGCTTGTCTAATTTCTTGTAACCATTCTTGAGATTTTTGTTCATCAACAACACCGGAATGATAAGTATAAAGACCCGCTAATCTTGAAAAGCTATATTCAAAGTGTTTGTCAACCAAACGAATCTCAATATTAAGCTTTTCATTCGGCGCATTGACATTAATATTCATTTGATTAAACATTGCTATCACCTCTTTCTAAAGATAACATAAAACTAAAATGTTCATTTAAGAAATCAAAATTACAAGTATAATTAAATATCATTTTTATTATTTTTCATTTTTTATGAAAGCGAATCATTCTAGTATAATTCTTAATTTACATTTATGCCACTTTCATTCAATTTTACCATACATTGTTGCTTTTGTTTAGCACCTATTTTTATTAATGTATAGTTTATCGCTATTAAAAAAACAAAAATAAGCCATATTTCTAATAATAATTATCAGAAACTGACTCATCTATTAGGCGCGAATAGTTACTGGTGTACCTGTTGGCAATTGCTCGAAAAACCATTTTGCATCAGGAATGGCTAATTGAATACATCCATGAGAAACCCCACTACCTGTTACTCCTAATTTCAATCCTTGACTCTTGGCATAGGGACCTTTTGCTGTTTCTTTATCGATACTGTGGAATAGATATAAGCCACCATCTTTCCAGCCAACCGCATAATCCGCCCCACCAAATGTAGACCAAAAACTATTGGCACGATAAGTATTCACCGCATAATTTCCAGTAGGAGTAGAATACCCCTCGCGCGCTGTCTGGCAAAGCATCGTATAGATAGTCGTCTCACCACGTTTAACAAAGACACGTTTTTGCCTAATTGAGACTTCAATATTTAACTGATCAACTTTAGATAAATTAGGTTGGGGCCCGCCAGTTTGATAGAAATAATAATCCTCATTATGCATGACTACCTGATCTTCACTCACCCATCCTATGACTTCATCAGGAAAAGCGACTTGATACCATAATTTACCTTGACTCTTCACTGTTTGTCTAGAAATGGCCATATAATGTAAGTATTGTCTATAATTGGGATAAACTGGTGACTTAGGATTCGGATAGAGATAGATTTTACCACTTTGTAGTACAAAATGATTCGTCTTTTCATCTACTAAGACAGCTGGTTCTAAGTTACGCCAACTAAAATTTTGCGTAGAACTTTCTTCAAAGCGTTTAAGTGGATGGCGTAATTCAATATTTTCATCCGTCATCAATGTTAAAGTATTCTCATCATCTTTTGTGGATGAATCTGAAGCTGGCTTTTGCTTACTTAAAGAAGTCGCTAAAACCGTATCTGTAAGGCGTAATTTCGAATAATCTCCCGCCACCCATTTTTCTAAATGTATACCAATTGAAAAAAGTAGTACGACACTTATAAAAAAAAGAGCATTTTTTTTCATATTTCCCCCAAAATTTTCATTCAATAATTTACATTGTAAGAAAGATTCAGTAAAATTACAAGTAAAGTGATGAAGATGTCATCAATCTTTTAAGTCCCTGTTACATAATTTATATGAGAACGGAGGAGTAATTTGACTAAGAAAAAGAAAAAACGCAGATTAAAAAAGAAGTGGCGCTATCGTTTCTCCCTTCTAGGTATTCTTTTACTGTTATGGCTCATTTTTGGACCAATCAAAGGGCATTTACTACATAAACCAGAAAAAAAGGAGACAACTACAGTAACAACCGTTAAGAAAAAAAAGATTCCTCAGCGAAAAGCAGAAGAAAAGTCTTTTGTAAAAGTAACATCTCGTGATATTAATCTATATCAAAATGCCGATGCTACTAGTCAAATTTTAGAAGCTGTATCACCAGGGGAAATTTTTGATTATAAAGGAATGGAAAATGACTTTTATTTAGTGTCTACTAATCAAGGTTTTACTGGCTATGTTTCGAAAAGTGATGCTAGTAAATTCACAAAAAAAATGCTTCAACCCATACATACACTTAAAAATGCAATTATCGTTTTAGATGCTGGTCATGGAGGCGATGACATTGGTGCATCTAGCATAAATAAAAAATACTATGAAAAAGATATGACCATCGCGATGGTTAAAGTAATCAAAAAAGCCTTAGAAAATGCTGGTGCAAAAGTTTACTTAACCCATAATTCAAGTAATAAATATATTTATTTAGATGATGTCACAAAATTTTCAATGGATAAAAATGCCGATGTTTTCTTAAGCATTCACTTTGACGCAGCTGATGTTGATAATCAGTACTCAGGCGTCAAAACTTATTACTACTATAATAAATATCAAAACTTAGCTCAAAGTATCAGTCACCAATTTGATAACCTACCTTTGAATAATTTAGGTATTGAGCAAGGTAATTTCGAAGTGATTCGTGAAACAACCCAGCCATCTCTTTTACTAGAACTAGGTTACCTTAATAATGAAAAAGATTTAGCCTATATTACCAGTAATGATTATCGAGAAAAGATCGCTAATGATATTGTAAAAGGACTTGAAAACTTTTTTAATAACAACTAATCAAAAAAGAACAGTTCATAAAGAGCTGTTCTTTTTTGTGAGGTGTAACCCTCATATTAGGAAAGGTTTATACCATGAAACAACATTTTTCACATCTTTAGCCATCACAATCTTCGTTATTCATTTGATTTTAATGCATCAATCATATGAATATGTTTCAAACGAAAATGCGTAATCACCATCACAATAATTGTAAATAAGATTGTCATACTACTTGCTAAAAGATACGCACTCGCATGAATTTTAATCGGGAAGATGACTGGGTTAAAAGAGACTTGATATAAAATAAAGCCTGTTAAAAGATAACCAACACCAAATCCCAAGATAATTCCCAAAATAGTGAAGATAATATTTTCACGCACAATATACATCGTGACTTCCTTGTTATAAAATCCTAGCACCTTAATCGTGGATAATTCTCGGAGTCTTTCTGAAATATTGATATTCGTCAAATTGTATAAGACAACCAAAGCCAACATTCCGGATAATACCACAAAGATTAATACGATAATATCTAGGTTATCCGTCATTTTCTTTTGCAATCTTATTTGTCCCGTCATTAAGGTAAGGTTGGTTACTTTATTTGTTGCAAGCACTTTTTTCGAAAATTTTTCTTCTTGTGATTTGCTCATCTTGGTTGCTTGAATCAGTAAAGTATTTTTTTGATAGTTACTGCCAAAAATATCTTCAGCATAATTTTTCGTCATATAAATAAAGTTACCAATATAATATTTTGCCACCGCTGCTACTTTTATTTTATATTTTCTACCGTCACTATCTTGTAAAGTCAGCATATCCCCTTTTTGCAAATCATATTCTTTTGCAAACGGATGAGTGATAATTGCCCCTTGATTATTTAAATGCAAAGGTTTATTTCGTAAATCTTGCAAATGAACAAACTTTTCATTATCCTTACCTTCTTCAAAACTCATCACAGGAATAGATTTTTTCCGATATTCCATAGATTGCATTTCAACAGGTAAGATAGCTTTGACATGTGGGTTAGCATATAGTACTTCTTCTACCTTGTTACGACCCTTTTGCGAAGAATCATTTAATGAAACAACACCTTGATAATCTACAATTGGGCCGAAATGTTCATCAATGACGGCTTCTAATGAATGTTTCAAGCCCACACCTGCAACCATCAAACCGCAACAACCAGCTATTCCGATAATTGCCATAATCATGCGGGATTTATACCGAAAAATATTCCGATAGCTGACCTTTTGATTAAAACTAAACCGTGACCAAAGTGGCGTCATATATTCTAACAGGATGCGTTTACCTGGCTTAGGTGCTTTGGGAAGTAAAAGATAGGCTGGCTTTTCGTGTAATTCTTTCACTAAAACCATCGCCACAGCCCCCAATGAAGCGAAAATACAGGCGATAACGGAAAGTAAAATCGCACCGGTTGCATAAGATAAATGTAGCGTATCAAAAATGAAATTCGCAGTTAAAAATAGATTGATAATATAAGGTAAAGAGTTCGTTCCAGCCACTGTACCCAACAAGATACCAAAAAATGTTGCTAAACTCGCATATAATATATATTTTTGGGCAATCGTTCCTTTTTTGTACCCTAAAGCTTTTAGAATCCCGATTTCACGTCGGTTTTCTTCAACCATTCTCGTCATGGTACTAAAGGTAATTAAAGCGGCGATGAAAAAGAAGAACACTGGAAAAACATTGGCAATTCCGTCAATTTGTGTCGTTAATTCCCCATAGCTTTTAATTCCTGCATTTTCATCCTTGGTATAATAGAGGTACCTAGGTGCATCCAACTGTTCAATTTTTTGCTTCTGTTTATCAAGTTGTGCTTGCTGTTTATTTAGCTGTCCTTCTTTATCTTGCAAATCTGCTTGAGCTTGCTTTAATTTTGCTTGAGCCCCTAGAGGAAGCTGAGAGGCAATGGCTATTTGCGGATTAAGTTGCAGTTTGGCTTGCTGCAATTGTTGCTTACCTGCATCAATCTGTTTTTGTGCATCATCAATAGGTTTATTTGCTTGTGCTTGGATTTCTGCTAAACGTTGACTCGGACGATTTTTTAAGGCTTTTTTGACCTGGGCTAATCGTTTAGACACACGTTTTTCATAATAATTTTGATAGACATTTTGCTTTTGTAAATCTGAAAAGGTAAGATAAATGGTGCTATAAACCTCTGCCTTGAAATTCTCTTTAGGTACATAGACAAAATAATCTACAGAACCATTGCCTACCGTACTCGCTCCTCTTTCATTATTCGAAACAAATAGTGGGGAATCCACGAAACCGACTAACTGATATGTTTTTTGACGCAAATCATCCGGCAAATCAAAAGTTAACGTCTGTCCTAAATGATAACCTGCTTTTTTTGCCTTAGCATCCATCACAATTTCATTATCAGCTTTTGGAAGATGCCCGGATTTTACTTTAAGTTGATTGAGTTGATTTTTGTGATAGCTCAATAATTCATAGACTTTATTATTCTTAACATCGGCATCATATAATAAATACCCTGGATCAATCGTTGCTTTTAACTTTTTTAATGACTGAACATCTTTTTTCGTTAAGCCACCTGTTGAGATTACTTGAATATCACTAGTCTTTAAATCTCTTAATTCTTGGTTAGCCGAATTTTGTAAACTAGGTGCCGCTGCCTTTACACCCACAAACAAGAACACACCTAGAAAAATAATCATCATTATGGAGAAAAAGCGGCCTTTTGATTGCTTAATTGCTCTTAAACTAGCTTTAAAATAGGTTCTATATTTCATCATCATCACCTACCAAACAAGTTCATCAATTGATTTTGGATGAGGATTTTCTTCTATTTTTTGCACCTTGGCATCATTAATATGAATCACACGGTTAGCAATCGGAACCAAAGCCGAATTATGGGTAATAATCAAGACCGTATTTCCATGCACTTGACTGACTTGCTGCAATAATTTCAAAATCATCTTTCCCGTCTGAAAATCCAATGCGCCAGTCGGTTCATCACAAAGCAGTAACTTAGGATTTTTAGCCAGAGCCCGTGCGATAGAGACCCGTTGCTGCTCGCCTCCTGATAATTGAGCTGGGAAATTATCCAAACGGTCTTCTAAGCCGACAAGTTTTAACACTTCTACCGGATCCATCGCATCTTTGACAAGTTCTGTTGCCAATTCAACGTTTTCCTTTGCAGTTAAATTCGGCACTAAATTATAAAACTGAAAAACAAAACCCACATCTAAGCGTCGGTAGGTCGTTAATTCTTTTTCATTAAACTTCGCAATGTCTACACCATCCACAAAAATTTCCCCTTCATCCGGTGTATCCATGCCTCCTAAAATATTCAGTACGGTAGACTTGCCCGCACCACTCGGACCTAAAATAATCGCTAATTCACCCTTCTTGACAGAAAAAGAAAGTCGATTATTCGCTGTAATGGTCGTCTCCCCCATTTGGTAATGTTTGGATTCATTTTTCACTTCGATATATTCCATGAAATTTTCCTCGCCTTACTTTTCGATTATTCGTACACAGTGTTGAATTTTTAACACGCTGTTAGTATACTATGGTTAATAAGAAAGCTCAAGAAACAATCTAAAACGCTATGCCATGAACTGAACACATTTTTAGTAACTGTTCATCATCAGAAAGGAAGATTTTTATGGCTGGAACAATTGATAATCGTCGGAGTCAATTTACCAAACAAATCATTCAACAGACCTTTTTTGACTTACTTAAAGAAAAAGACTTAAACAAAATAACCGTGAAAGAAATTGCCGAAAAAGCAGATATTAATCGGGGGACTTTTTATCGCTATTATACAGATGTGCTAGACTTATATAACACAATTCAGTCAAGCTATATCCAAACCGTTAAGCAGGAATTTTCGGAAAGTGATTTAAATCTAGAAAAAAGTCTGACCACGCTCCTCAATTTTGTCAAAAAAGATGAAGGCTTACAAATACTTGTTTTAAAAAGTAGTCAAAGTGATAAATTCACCGAACAAGTCTTGCTTAGCGTCAAAAATCTCTCATTACAAAACTTTGCCTTGAATTTCCCACAAGCAAGTCCTTTTGAATTGGAACTCTCCTTCGCCTTTTTCACTTCAGGAGCCATCTCTTTAATCAAATATTGGCTAGAAGAAGACAGCGATTATCCTATTGAAAAAATCGTGCAACTTCTCATACAATTAACACAAACGGCACATTTTACCAACAATTCATAATGATTTGGTCCAAAGGTGGATGAAATATTTATTAATTTTGTGTATAATAATCTAAAATGAAAAATATGTTAGTAGTTAGGAGTTTAAAAATGAAAGTTACCAAAAGAAACTTTGTCGTATCCATCCTTTTAAGTTTAGTCACTTGTGGCATTTATTCTCTTTACTGGATGGTGATGCTAAACGATGAAATTCACAACATTTATGAATCCATGTATCCCGAAGACTTAGGTACCACTCGGGTTTCTGGCGCTTTATTATTAGTCTTTACTTTTATTACTTGTGGGATCTATAGCTTTTACTGGTACTATAAAATGGGAACCTTATGTAACAAAATCTCTAAAAACAGCAGCAATTTTGATTTGATTTTCTTAATTTTAGCAATTTTCCAATTACCTATTGTCAATATGTGTATTATGCAAAATATCGAAAATAATTTCTTTGATGAATATGAATTCTAAAAAAACAATAACAAAAAGCCAAATACAAAAAGAAATCCGATACCTTTTGATCATTTTAGGTGTCGGATTTGGCTATTATCTTTGGTTAAATTTCACCCATTTAGGTATTCCCTGCCCATTTCGTACAATCACTGGTTGGTTATGCCCTGGATGTGGAATTACGCATATGTTAACTGCACTCATTCAGCTAGACTTTCATACAGCCTACTTGGAAAATCCGTTTTTATTACTAACTTTGCCGTTTTTGATCGGTGAAATCCTCTATCAACGCTATTTACAGCTCACCAAACAAACGAGTCCTCAGTGGAATCAAGTCTTATTATGGCTATATGTGATTGCCTTAATCATCTTTGGTATCTTGCGTAATCTATAAGCACTTAAACAAGTAGTTTCATGCTGCTTGTTTTTTTATTTTAAATCTCGCAAATTTTCTAAATCATTCAAATCAAAACCTAACTCGTCCTCTTGATACATCGAATCATACGCATCATAAGCTCCCAGCAAGTAGCCTACACCAATCTCATCTTCCACCCAAACTGCCTCACCTTTACCTAATTTCAACAAGGAGCAAAATTGATACATTTTACGTGCTATTCAGCTAATTATTTCTTAACTCAAAGACATTATGCATGGAACCGATTAGTAATAAAAAAGAAATGTGGAAGAGAATATATATTCAACAAATAATAACGCATAAAGAAAAAAAGACCCAGGAAACACAATTGTTTCCTGAGTCATCAACTCTAATTAAATAACGAATTATTTAACTGTTACAGTTGCTCCAGCTTCTTCTAATGATGCTTTAAGAGCTTCTGCTTCTTCTTTAGAGATTCCTTCTTTAACTGGTGCAGGAGCGCCATCTACAACAGCTTTAGCTTCTTTCAAGCCTAAGCCAGTAGCTTCACGAACTGCTTTGATAACTTTAACTTTTTGGTCGCCAGCAGCTGTTAATTCAACAGTGAATTCTGTTTGTTCTTCAGCAGCAGCTGCACCACCAGCAGCTGCAACAGCTACAGGAGCCGCAGCAGATACGCCAAATTCTTCTTCGATAGCTTTAACTAAGTCGTTTAATTCTAAGATTGTTGCGCCTTTTAGCTCTTCAACAATGTTTTCAATGTTTAATGCCATTATGATTATCCTCCAATATTTTAAATAATTAATATGTTTTCAAATTGCATCAATTTCTGATTAATTAAGCAGCGATTAAGCCACTTCTTCGTTCTTTTCTGCCACAGCTTTGACAGCGTATGCCACGTTGCGGACTGGAGCTTGAAGAACAGATAGTAACATAGATAGTAATCCTTCGCGGTTTGGTAATTTTGCCAATGCATGGATTTCTTCCAATGATGCCACTTTACCTTCGATGATACCACCTTTGATTTCTAATGCTTTTGCTTCTTTAGCAAATTCATCCATAATCTTAGCTGGTGCGACTACATCTTCATTACTGAACGCTACAGCAGTAGGACCTGTGAATACTTCATCAAGACCTTCTAAACCAGCAGCTTTAGCAGCACGAGAAAGGATAGAATTTTTGATAACTTTCATTTCTACGTTTGCTTCGCGTAATTGTTTACGTAAACGAGTTACTTCATCAACTGTTAATCCACGGTAATCAACGATTACAACAGATGCAGCAGCGTTGAATTTTTCTGTAACTTCTTCAACAATAGCAGCTTTTTTAGCGATAGATGCTTCACTCATTATACTTTCACCTCCTGATTTTGATGGAAGAGTTTCTCTATACGAAAAAACTCTATGCCACCGTAGACATAGAGGGCCCATTGATCTTATCAATAAGTGTCCTCGGTAGGATTTATGAGTTGCCTCACCTACTGTCTTCGGTACAGTTAATTATTTAACCTTGTCCACTTTACCATGATAAAGTGGACAAGTCAACACTTTTTTTCTAAAAATTAGAAACTAGCTTGGTCAACATGGATTCCAGGACCAAATGTTGTTGTAATTGTAATGTTCTTCATGTATTGACCTTTAGCAGCAGATGGTTTTGCTTTTACTAAAACGTCATGAATAGTCTTGAAGTTTTCAACTAATTTTTCGTTGTCAAATGATACTTTACCGATTGGTACATGAATGTTACCGTTACGGTCTACACGGTAAGTTACTTTACCAGCTTTTACTTCGTTAACTGCTTTTGTAACGTCCATTGTAACAGTACCAGTTTTAGGGTTTGGCATTAAGCCTTTAGGACCTAAGACACGACCTAATTTACCAACTTCAGCCATCATATCAGGAGTTGCTACGACAACGTCAAAGTCGAACCAACCACCTTGAATTTTTTGTACTAAGTCTGCTTCACCAACATAGTCAGCACCAGCAGCTTCTGCTTCTTTTGCTTTTTCGCCACGTGCAAATACTAAGACAGATTGAGTTTTACCAGTACCATTTGGTAATACAACAGCGCCACGAATTTGTTGGTCTGCTTTCTTAGGATCTACATTTAAACGATAAGCAACTTCAACAGTTGCATCAAATTTTGCAAAGTTTGTTTCTTTTGCTAAAGCTACAGCTTCTTCAACAGAGTATAATTTAGCAGCTTCAACTTTTTTCAATGCTTCTTGCATTTTTTTGCTTTTTTTAGCCATTAGTTTTCCTCCTTGATGTGGTTATAACGGTAGAACCTCCCACGTGTTTTATATTTTTCAATATAAAGCCAACTGAGAAGCTACGCTAGGGTTTGCAGAAATTATTCTACAGTGATACCCATGCTTCGTGCAGTTCCTTCAACCATGCGCATTGCAGCTTCAACAGATGCAGCGTTTAGGTCTTCCATTTTCAACTCAGCGATTTCTCTTACTTGATCGCTGGTAACTTTGGCAACTTTAGTTTTGTTAGGCACACCTGAGCCTTTTTCAATTTTAGCAGCTTTCTTTAATAATACTGCAGCTGGTGGTGTTTTTGTAACGAATGTGAATGAACGGTCTTCGTATACAGAAATCACAACCGGAATAATTAAACCTGCTTGATCAGCGGTACGAGCATTGAATTCTTTAGTGAATCCCATGATGTTAACCCCTGCTTGACCTAATGCAGGACCTACTGGTGGAGCTGGTGTTGCTTTACCTGCAGGAATTTGCAATTTAACAATTTTTTCTACTTTCTTTGCCACGAGACATACCTCCTTGAGTCCGTGATGTGGTTAATTGGAGCTCAAAATTTCTCCTCCCACGTAATGTACACTCTTTCGTGCACACTGTAATAGTATAGCGTAAGATTTTACAGTTTTCAACTATTTTTTCAAAGTTTTTTCAAAAAAATTATTTCCAAAGTATTTCTGCGATTCTTTTATCTACTTTTGGATTAGCATGAAGCGCTGAATGTTGGGCTAAAACCCCTTTAAACACAAAAGTTTCAACTGGTATTTGCTGACTTGATAATAATTGATTGACGGCGAGGGCTGAAGTAAGTGGCACAGTACCATCACTTAAATCAGACGCGCTTAATTGTCCAGCAAATAAGCTCACTTGGACATTTTTAGGAAAATTGGCAATATTATTTTGAAAATCTTGATACCTAGGGCTAATCTGTGTCGGCCCTTGTTGCAATAAGCCATCCACACTTTGTTCATTTGAAGTATCTAAAAATTCATTAAGCGGTGCTGCAATCGAAATAAAATGCTCAACCATCGGCAGTTCGCCTTGATTTTGATACGTTTCTAAAAAGTGAAATAAGCTTACCCCACCCATTGAATGTCCGACTACATTGACTTTTTCAACATGATATTGGGTTTTAACAAATTGTAGGGCTTGGTAAATCCATTCGGCCTGATTCCATTCATTGTTTTTATTATCAGCAAATAATACATTTATGAGTACTGGTTTGTCTGCTTGTTCAAATGTCCCGGATGTCTGAATCGTGCCATCTGTATTCACGGTCAAATCCAGCGTATGTGTTGCTTGGTAACGGGAAGAAAGGCGTTGAATCATTCCACCCATCGAGTGTTTGGTTCCACCATATCCGTGAAAAAATAAAGTGACAGGATAGGCTTTAACTTCCTTTGGTGTCGTAGTGACTTGTTTCTGATTAATATGCGCTGCTTTTGGTGCGTTTTCTTTATGACTTGGCCAGAAAAACCAAAGTAAAACAATCATCACCCCGACTGCTAATAAACCAAGTATGCGATAAAGTTGCTTTTTCATGATTCCTCTCCTTAAATGCTTCTCAAAGATTAATATACGCTAGATTACAACACATGCAAGAAATAGCCAGTAATCTTAAAAAAATCTTTTCTATATGATAAAAACGAATTTCCAAACAACCACCATCAGTTGCTTAGAAATTCGTTTATGTTCATTATTTTTATACAATCACCGTTAAACTTGCGGCAAAGATAATAAGTACCAAGCCTAAAATTGTTACAGTCATTTCTTTTTTGGTTTTTGCTTGTTTTAAGAAATAAATCCCTGTTAGAGTCGCTAATACTACGGATGTTTGTGACAAAATAAAACCAGTAGCCAACCCATTCATATCTGGTTGAGCAGAAATCAAATATGTTAATGCAGCAAAAGCAAAGAAGAAGCCTGAAAAAATTTGTTTATAAGAGACTGCTTCTTGTAATGCCAAAGGTTCGTTTGATTTAAAATGATTGTAAAAGTCGTAAACTACAGCGACTAAAACCATACCAATCGCTTGTGGTAAGAAAGCTTGCATCCCAGTTAAATCAGTTGCTTGTGGGGCAGCAGAATAGGCCCAATAACCGATTTCACCCACAGCTAAAATCAATACCGCTTTTTTTAAATGGGCTTGATGTTCAGTATTTTTATGTTCGCTCCAAACCGTCATCCAAGCACCTAGAATAATTAAGACTAAAGCTAAGGCGCCAATGATTTTATCCATTGCACTTGGCCAATCACCTAAAGCAATGACACCCCATAAAGAAGCCCCTAGTAATTGAAAAGCAGTGGTAATTGGCATCGCACGTGAAGAACCAATTAAAGTAAAACTATAAAAAGTCAAAATTTGTGCACTTGCCCAGCCAATACCCGAAAGAATCGCAAAAAGTAAATCATGTCCAGTTGGCAGTGCGATTCCTTGCGTCATATTAAAAATAAGGGCAAAAATCAAGGTTCCTAAAGTCGCACCTAAAATCTGATTACTTGGACGTCCACCAAATTTGGAAGCAATCGTAGGGAAAATCCCCCAACCAATCAATGGCCCTAAACCAACTAATAATGCTACAGTGTTCATAAAATCAAAAATCCCTTCTAATAATTAAAATACTACGCCGCTTTCTAGTAAGATATTGGCATATGGTGTCATTTCACCAGTTCTGATAAAAGCATGACAACGATTTAAGTCTTGTTTCATTTGACTATGTGGAATAAAGGCAACTTCCACTTCTGGCATTAGTTTCTGAATTTTAGCTAACATATTTGGATTGTATGTTTTGATTTCTTCTGCTAGATAAATCTTTTGAACTTCTAATTCTGTTAAGACATTTTCCAACACATCGATAAAACTAGGCACACCCTTAGTTACCGCTAGATCAATCTTTTCTGTAGTCATTGGTACTGGCATACCTGCATCACCAATACTTAATAAGTCAAAATGCCCCATTTGTGCAATCACACGTGAAATATCTGAATTAATAACTGTTGATTTTTTCATATTACTGATCCTCCATTGGTTTCATTTCATTTAAGTAAGGAATGGATGGTTGCGCACCAAAGCGTTGAACTGTTAACGAAGAAGCCTGGTTCCCATATGAAATAGCTGCGCGTAAGTTACTTAAATCTCTCTTCAACACTGTACTTAAAGCACCGATAAAGGTATCTCCTGCAGCGGTTGTATCTTTTGCTTCAACTTTGAAGGCTGGCACAATGCCACTTTCACCATGCACATCATAATAAGCACCCTTACTACCCACAGTAATAATGACCCCTTCAATGCCTAAATCATGAAGTTTTTGAGCAGCTTTTTGCATACTTGCTTCATCGGTAATTTTAATACCAGTTAAGATTTCGGTTTCCGTTTCATTTGGAATAATAATATCCGTTAATCGTAGCAATTCTTCCGGCACTTTTTCCATAGCTGGCGCAGGATTTAAGATTGTTTTTACTCCGGCTTTTTTCGCAATTTCAAAAGCTTGAATCGTACTAGCTAAATGACTTTCAAATTGAGCAATAATGAAATCACTCTTTTCAATGATTGCTTGATGTGCTTGTACATGCGCTGGTGTGAAAGCATTATTGGCGCCTGCGTGGATCATAATACTATTTTGTCCTAAGTCATCCACCATAATATAAGCCTGACCCGTCGCTTCTCCTTTCACATTGGCCACCGCATCCAAGTTAATTTCTTCCTCACTGAGCAATTCCAACATCAACTTACCTGCTTCATCTTCGCCAACAGCCCCGATGAAATATGTATTCGCACCTAGACGTTTGGCTGCTACTGCTTGGTTCGCTCCCTTGCCACCACCTGCAGAAAAGATTTCCTTTGTATGCATCGTTTCACCAATTTGTGGCATATGACTTAAGCGAATCGTACGGTCTAAATTAATGCTTCCAATAACTGTAATCGCATTCATAATTAAAAAAGCTCCCTTACCTAAATATTTTTATCCGGATAATCGAGTTGATTAAAACGTTTTATTAAAACGTTTTAAAACTTTACAAAAAGAATATAGCACACTTTGTAAGCTATTTCAAGTGTGCTGTTGTATTTCTTTTTATTAATTCTACAGGTAAGACTTTTCTCGCCCAGGCTTGCTTAGGATCACGAATCCGTTCAAGCAGTAATTCCGCAGCTATTTGACCTAATTCAAAAATCGGCTGTGAGACGGTAGTAAGTGTAGGCGTGACGTATTCAGACATTGGTGAATTATCATAACCGACGATACTATAATCATCAGGAATCACTTTACCTAAATGCTTCAACTGATACATCAACCCAAGCGCAATCTCATCATTTAAAGCAAAGATAGCACTCACCTCTGAAGGAATGATTTGTTCAGCTGCTTGCTTGCCACCTTCACGCGTTAAAGGCTGATTAACAAAAAGAAATTCTGGATAAACCGTCTTAAAACCTTCTATCCGTGTTTGAATATTGCTCGGTGCATCTTGTGGACCAATCAAGGCTACTTTTTCATGGCCAAGTTCGCGCAGATGATTTGCAGCTAACATACCCCCAATAAAATCATCCGTTGAAAGTTCATCGCTTCCCCCTTCAGATTTCTTTTGGTCCAATACAATATAGGGAACTTGATTTTTGGTTAACTGCTCTTTTAACGTTTGATTAGAAACTGTCGAACTCGCAATGATAAAACCATCCACACCACGGCGGATTAATTCTTGTAGATACTCGCTTTCTTTTTGCACACTAAAATCAGCATCGCAAAGCATCACAATATATTTTTGCCCATACACTACTTTTTCAATTCCTTTTAATAATAAAGAAAAAAATGGATTGGTAATATCTGGAATCATCACCCCGATTGTCTTACTCTTTTTCATCACCATGCGCTGAGCAAAATAATCAGGCTGATAATCTAATGAATTTTTCGCATTCATCACTTTTTCAACCGTTTTGGGGCTGAATTTTTCTGCATTTCCATTTAAAATCTGTGAGACTGTCGCAATGGAAACCCCTGATGTAGCGGCAACCTCTTTAATCGTGACTTTCTTTTTCATGACACAACCTCATTTTCACAAACAATCTATGTAATAATCTTGATTGATAAGCCCTGTATGTCCCTTTTGTTCTCGGATAAAGCCTAAATGCTCGCTATCTACCTCAGTAGCACTTGGCCATCATTTATCCAAAACACTTTCTAAAAAAAGCGATACTCACTGAAAGTACCGCTTGTTTATGAAATATTGTAAGAAAGGCTAATCTTAAATATTATCGACTTGATCAAAATCTAGTTCAGCGCTTGTTGCACGACCAAACATATCAATATTTACTTTTAATTTTTGTTTTTCATCGTCAATTTCAACTACTTGACCTTCCATACCAGCAAACGCACCTTCAATGATTTTCACCGTATCACCTAAGCTTACTTCTAAATCAGAAGTACGTGTGCTCATACCAATAGAGCGTAAAATTGAATTGATTTCTTCTGGTAATAATGGTGCTGGTTTACTTCCTGCGCCATGACTACCAACAAAACCAGTCACACCAGGCGTATTACGAACGATATACCAAGATTCATCTGTCATGACCATTTCCACTAAGACGTAACCTGGGAAAGTTTTATGAACGATTTCTTTTGACTTACCGTTTTTGATTTCTGTTTCTTTTTCTTCAGGAACAACCACGCGGAAAATGTAATCCCCCATACGCATGCTTTGTGCACGTGATTCAATGTTTGCTTTTACTTTATTTTCATATCCAGAATAAGTGTGTAAGACGTACCATTGTTTTTCAAAAGTTTCCATTGTTTTCTCCTATCTTTATATACTCTTATTTGCAACCTAACAAAAAAACCTCAGGCCACCTGAAGTTTATCTACAGACACAGTATAGCAAACTTTACAAACAATTGCTATACCAATCAAGCAAAAAAGCGAGCCAAAATCGACCCGCTTTTCGATTATTTCAAAATCAATGCTAATAAATTTTCAATGACCGTATCCATCACAAAGAACATCACCGTAAAGATAATTGAAGTTTCGATTACGACAATGGTATCTTTACGTAATTGTTGTTTGGTTGGCCAAGTCACACGTTTCATTTCGTCAATCACGCTTTTAATAAACTTCATGCCACTTACTTCCTCCTACTTAGTTTCACGATGTAAAGTATACTGATTACAATATTTACAAAACTTATTAATCTCCAAGCGTTTATTGGCATTTCTACTCGTACTAACCGCTTTAGAGTAATTACGTGAACCACAAACGGAACAAGCTAAGGCTGCTTTTTTGACTGCCATATTCATCTCACCCTTCCATTTGAAATACATTACTGCTAAAGTATCACGCTTTTTACAAACTGTCAACCAATCATTTCAGGAATTAGCGACTTTCTGACAAATCTTCTACATCAACCACGCGGAAATGTTTGCTTTCTAGTGCCTCAACAATCTTATCACAAGTTTCTTTATCAACCTCTTTTGGTAGTGTAAATAACGTGCGACGGACAAACTGTTCATTTTCTAAATCAAGGGTGATACAACTCGCAATGCTGGCATACTTAGAAATAATCTTACCAATCGTCGCAAATTCCCCACGCTTACCAGAAGAAGCCACCGTCAAAACATAGCTTCCTTGATTGACATTCCATGACTGAGAAAGCATATTTAATAAAGAACTGTGGGTTAATATCCCATAAAACTGATTTTGTTCGTCCAACACAGCAATATAAGGTAATTCTTTAATGGTAAAGAAAACCTTAAAGAAAGAAGAATTTAAGTAGATAAATTTTGTCGCATTCTTCAACAAATAAGTAACAGGTAGATTCATATCGCCACCATTTGCAATATGACGATATATATGCATTTTATAAATATTTCCACGGAAAATACGGCCGGTTTCATCCAATATCGGCACACATCTAAATCCTGATTCTTCAAGAATATCCAACGCTTCTCTTAAAGTATTAGTTTCTTTGACAGTTGTTAAATTTTCTTTTTTATAAACCATAGATTTTAATAACATCGAAATCACCCTAACCTTCTATATTCTATTCTCATTATACTATAATTTCAGCAAAAATGGGAATGCTTCTTTGCGATTTTCAAGTTTATTGCTTTGTATTATTTTTTCAACATGATATAATACCTAGGAATGATTTTTTAGAAATGGAAGTTAAGTATGGAATTATTTTATCATTTATTAGTGAATCCTAATTCTGGCGGTGGTCAAGGGCGGATAGCTGGTGAGCAAGTGATTCAATATCTAAAAGCTGCCAAACTTCCCTACAGTGCCCGTTTTACCACCCATCCTGATCATGAACGCCGCTTAATCCAAGAAATGGCCGTCCATGATTTAAAAACTTTTGATGAAAAAATGTCCCCAGATGAAGTCTACCCATTATTAGTCGTGATTGGCGGTGATGGGACGATTCATCAGGTCGTCAATGAATTATATCGACTAAATAAGCAAATTCCGATTGCCTATATTCCAGCTGGTTCTGGGAATGATTTCGCTCGTGGGTTGGGATTAACACGTGAGCCTATTACGATTATGAAACAAATCATTCAAAATAAGCAACCAAAAGAATGTAGCATTATCTACTATAATGAAGGAATTTACCAAGAAGAAGGATTAGCATTAAATAATATAGGGATCGGTTTAGATGCTGCTATTGTCTATGAAACCAATCACTCGAAAATCAAAGGACTGCTACAAAAATTTAATCTGCGTTCTTTTTCTTATTTATCATCTGTTATCCGTACTTTGATGAAACAACGCCCTTTTCCAATTTTGGTCGAGGTAAATGGCAAACAATACAGTTTTCCCAAAACATATCTTTGCACGACATCTAATCATCCATACTTTGGCGGTGGTGTCCCTATTGCACCCAATGCATCAGTACACAACGAAAAGGTAGACTTGGTTATTATCGAAAAACCTTCTTGGCTGAAAGTACCCTGGATTGCTTACCATATTTTTCGAAAAACACATTTAAACAAGAAGTTTTGCCACTATTTCCAAGCCAATAAGATAAAAATCGTTTCGACCATCGCCCAACACGGACAAGCAGATGGCGAAGAAATGGGTGAACGCAGCTTTGACATCACCTTTACTATAAAAAAGCAATTATTCTGGTATTAACCTAAACAAGTAAGTGAACTGTCGCTTACTTGTTTTTTTGCACTTAAAAAGCCCGACTACCTTGAAATAGATAATCGAGCTTTAAATTTAGGCAATTTTTTCTACTGCTGGTTTGCTGCCATCTTGAATGAAGTACACTTTATACCAAGTTAAGAAAGTGAAAATGGTCCAAATCTTACGGCGTTCATCCACTTTTCCTGCAAAGTTATCATCTAATAAACGTAAAATCGCTTCTTGATTAAAGAATTCTTCTACAAAATCAGCGCTAAATAATTCACGTACATGTTTGTAATATTTTTCTTCACGTAACCAGTCCTTAATTGGCACAGGGAAACCAATTTTTTCGCGATTATACCATTCTTCTGGCAAATGACGACTCGCTGCTTGACGGAAAGCAAATTTCGTATTTTCTTCATTAATCAAATATTTAGACGGTACTTTTTCAGCTGTACGCATTACTTCTATATCAAGTAATGGTACTCGTAATTCTAAAGAGTGAGCCATTGACATCTTATCTGCTTTTAACAAGATATCTTTTGGCATCCATTGGTGAATATCTAAATACTGCATCTTTCTGATTTCACTACGATCAACCACTCGACGATAATTTTCATCGACAATTTGTTTCACAGTTGGGCTCTTTTGATACTTAGGTTGAAGATAACGAGTAGTTTCCGCTTCTTCAAAGACCTTCGCTTGCCCAATAAAGAATTCTTCAGCTGGCGCAAGGTTGGTATACATGTGGAAGCTACCATGGAAGTGTTTGTTCTTCAACTTGCTAGCAATAAAGTAGCGCGCACGTTTTGGTAACTTCTTCAAGCCATTCGTAAACACGCGGATCGCTTTAGAACGAGTGAAGAAACCATAATTGACATAACCGGCAAATAATTCATCGGCCCCTTCTCCACTTAATACGACGCGCACATCACGACTAGCTAACTCTGCTAAGAAATACAAAGGTACACAAGAAGGATTAGAATCTGGTTCATCTAAGTGATATTGGATGATTGGGAACATCTCAAAAGCTTCTTCCCCTTTAATCACAGTTGAGGTATTATTTAAGCCAATCATATCGGTTAATTGACGGGCTTGTACGGATTCATTGTAGCTTTCATCGCCAAAACCAATTGAGTAAGAATGTTCTGGACGTAAAACACTAGTTACATAACTTGAGTCTACCCCACTAGAAAGGAAAGAACCCACTTCAACATCAGCAATTCGGTGTGCTTCAATAGATTTAACTACAGTATCGTCAATCAAATCCACCGTCTGCTCTAAAGTCATATCTTGTTCATTGTCTGCTACATCCCAATATTGTTCGATTTTTAATTCACCTTGATGGTAAGTGAAGTAATGACCCTCTTTAATCCGGAAAACTCCTTTAAAGAAAGTTTCATCTAAAGCAGAATATTGGAAAGTCATGTAAGGTTTTAAGGCTTCTTTATTCAATTCTTTGACGAAATCAGGATGTTTTAAAAAGCTCTTAATTTCTGAACCATACATAAACGTGCCATTCATTTGCGCATAATAAAATGGTTTAATACCAAAATGATCGCGAGCACCAAATAAAGTTTGGGTTTTCGTATCCCAAATGACAAAGGCAAACATCCCACGAACTTTTTGTAATAACTCCGCACCCCATTCTTCATAGCCATGCAGTAACACTTCTGTATCAGCATGGGTTTTAAAGATATGACCTGCTTTTTTTAGTTCTTCACGTAAAATACGATGGTTATAGATTTCACCATTGAAGGTAATTACTTTAGTCCCGTCTTCATTATAAATTGGTTGACTACCACCTTCTAAGTCAATGATACTTAAACGACGAAATCCAAGTGCCGCGCCTTCATCGACGTGTTCCCCACTACTATTAGGACCACGGTGAATAATTGTATCCATCATCGCATTGACAATTCGTTTCTTTTCTTGTAAATCGGATTGTTGGTTAATAAACCCTACGATACCACACATATGAATAATCCTTCTTTCATCTATTTCAAAAAGTTATTAACTAAAATTTTCAATCGACTTCAAGTATAGCATAGATTCTAGCACGTTTCATTAATTTTTCATCGACTTTAGAAAAAATAAGAAAAAGAAATACACACCTTCAACCAAGAAAATGTGTATCTCTCAAGCTTATTTCATAAAATCATACGGACTAATGTTTTCCATTCCTATCATCGGATCAATTTGGCCACTCTGAATGACTGCAGCAGTTAAATATTCAGGTAATGCGGCTTGCTCTTTTACTGTTGCTAGGTCATTCGTGCTACTTTGGGCTAAATCAGCTGCTTTTTCTTCAACAATTGATTTTTCAGCCACATCAGTCTCTGTTTCATAGTAAAGCCCCTGAGTCTCTTCGACAGCAAATAAATCCATCACTTCACTAGCTGATTCTTTGACTTTAAGGATTGGCTCACTGACTGGTGATTGAAAAAGTTGTTCTGGTGCTACTTGATTTTCAGTCGTTTTCTCTTTAGCTGTGCGGGGCGGTTTACTTTCGACTTCTGCATGAGAATCATCGCTATACATCGCATCCTCATATTGCTGCACTTTCAAATACATCATGTCTGTCATCTGATCGTGCTCTAAAATTCGTTTAGCCAAAGTAGTCTGACGGTTGGCGGATACATGGGTTACACAAGTTTGAAAGGCCTCGACCTCGCCTAGTAAAATCAAACGCTCTTTACTCCGAGTCACCGCTGTATACAGTAAATTTCGCTGCAACATCCGCGAATATTGGCGCACCATCGGCAAAATCACCATATTAAATTCACTACCTTGGGACTTATGAATGGAACAACAATAAGCCAGCGTAATCTGATTCCACTCATTACGCGGATAAGTCACTTCATTACTATCAAAAGCAATCACCAACTCATCCATCTTACTTTCGGCATATTTTGCTTCAATAATACCGACAATAATCCCCATATCGCCATTAAAAACATTAAGTTCCGCAGAATTTACTAGCTGTAAAACTTTATCGCCAATTCGATAACTCACTTCATTAAACTGCACTTCTTTTTTTCCAGGAGTCAGTGGATTTAAGATTTCTTGCATCATTTTATTTAAAGCATCGATTCCTGCCAACCCGCGATACATTGGCGCAAGGACTTGAATATCTTGTGAAGTAAAGCCTTTCTCCTTCGCTTTTTGGACAATTTGCGAAATGACCCCTTCAATTTGACTCGCCTGACAAGGAATAAAGCTACGGTCTGGCTGTTTTGCGACAAAATTCTGTGGTAGGCGTCCTTCTTTGATTTCGTGTGCTAAAGGAATAATGCTCGAGTCCTCTCCTTGGCGATAAATCTCGGTTAATTCAGCTTGAGGAATCGCTGGTACACTCAATAAATCATGTAACACTTGACCAGGACCTACAGATGGCAATTGATCCTTATCACCAACCAAAATCACCTGCATATTTTCATTAATCGACTTAAAGAGCATATTGGCCAGCCACGTATCGACCATCGACATCTCATCAACAATCAAAAGGCCGCCTTCTAACTCATTGACTTCCACTAAAGGTTTGCGCTCTTTACCGTTTAGACCTAACAAGCGATGAATCGTCCCACTTGGTAAGCCAGTTGTTTCTTTCATCCGTTTAGCAGCTCGTCCAGTCGGGGCTGCTAGAAGAATCGGAAAAGTCGTCTCCGTATACTTATGAGTGGCTAAATCAAGCTCATTTAATTCCGCAAATAGCTGCACAATTCCATTCACCACTGTGGTCTTTCCTGTTCCCGGACCACCCGTTAAAATAAATAAAGGAGAAGTGATTGCCGCATGAATCGCCTCAACTTGAGAAGCGCCATAAGTTATTCCATTTCGTTTTTCGACTCTGCGTAAGGCTTTTTCAATTTTTTCTTTGGGATAATTGATTTCTTTTTTACGATTCAACAGATGATTTATCGAGGTACTAATCCCATATTCCGAGAAGAACAAACTATTTTCATACAAATTCATCCCGTCTTGTTGGATAACCCCTTCTTGCGTCATTTCCATAATCACATTGGCTAAATCATTGGGCATAATCTCGACTGGTCGGCTTTCTTCTAACAAACGAATAGTTGATTCCAATAACTCCTGGGCCGTCACATAAGTATTGCCATTTTCGATACAAGACAGAAAAAGCTGATGAATCACGGCTGCTCGCAAACGTTCTTTACTATCATCTGCTATTCCGAGTTGACTTGCTAGATAATCAGCACGCTTAAAGCCAATCCCATCAATGTCTTCCACTAATTGATAAGGATTGGTTTCGATAACCTCTAAAGCCTGATTATGATATTTTTGGTAAATCGCAAAGGAAAGCTGACTCCCAAAGCCATACTTGGATAAGCCGACAATCACTTTATCCATCCCATGATTTTGGGCAACGACATCAGCAACCATCTTTTGTTTGGCTTCCGTTAGACTGCTCACTTGGGCTAAACAATCCGGATCTTGAATAATCGTCTCAATCGCGTCTTCACCTAAAGCATCGACAATATTTGCCGCTAACTTCTTCCCAATCCCTGGAAAACGATCACTGGAAAAATACGCAATCAAGCCATTTTGTGAAGTGGGCTGACTTTGTGAATAACTCTGAGACTGAAATTGTAACCCATATCGTGGATGCGTCACTAAAGAACCCTTAAACTCATAACTTTCCCCTTCTTGGATTTGTCCAAAAGTACCCGTCACGACGATTTCTTTTTCCGCAAAATCAAAGTCTTTCTCCTGAATTTTCACTAGTAAAACTTTGAAAAAATTACGCGGATTCTCAAAAAATGTAGCTACAATTGTCCCGACTAATTGGTTATCCACTGTCCTCACCTCACTTTTCAGCTAAAAAATTCGTTTCATTCCATACCTTTAATTGATAAGGGAGTTCGCCTGTTTGTGTCTCTAAAATGGTTAAACTGCTATTTTTCAAGCTCCCTAATTCGCGTAATTCACTCAACGGTTTGCCTATCAACCAAGGAATACTTGCCGCAAACGAAGCCCCATGACCAACAAACAGTACCGGACCTTCATTAAGATGTGCTTTTGCTGCCGTTGTGACCACGTTTTCGATACGTCTTAATAAATGTCCGATGGGTTCTCCATTAAAAGGCGTTGGATCATATTTATCCAGTCGTTTACGCATTTGACTCGCTTCTGGGTACTCTTGATTCACCTCAGTAAACAAACGTCCCTCTAAGCTGCCAAATCCCATTTCACGTAAATCATCCGTTTCAATAATCGGCACATTTGTCTTAAGATGTTTGGCAATCTCTTTGGCCGTTGTTAACGCACGAGGCGCACTCGAAGCATAAATCGCCGCAAATGGTACGTCTTTCAGATACTCTCCTAATTTTTGAATCTCAGCGTAACTTTCTGGTAAAAGTGGCGAATCTCCTTCTCTACCTTGAAAGCGACCTTCTAAATTCCATTCTGTCCGTCCATGTCTTGTGAAATATAATTGCATACTGACCCTCTAATCTAATTTATCATTTTCATAGTGATGACTTAATTCTAATCCTGGAAAAGCTTGTTGGCGCAATGCTTCATAGATGATTAACGCCGCCGTATTAGATAAATTCAAGGACCGCACATGGGTATCATTCATTGGGATACGCAAACACTTCTCTTCATTTTCACGCATAAAACTTTCCGGCAGGCCCTTGGTTTCTTTTCCAAACATAAAGTAGTGATCCGCACCATCATTGAAGTTCACCTCACTATATACCTTATTGGCAAACTTCGTAATTAAATGCAAATGCGCCTCACTTGGTAAAGCCTTTAAAAATGCTTCTAAATTCTCATGATAGGTAATGTCCACACTGTGCCAATAATCTAGACCAGCCCGTTTTAAATGCTTATCATCCGTGCTAAATCCCAGCGGTTCGATTAGATGCAACGGGGTATTCGTCGCCGCACACGTTCTAGCAATATTCCCGGTATTGGCCGGAATCTCTGGTTCAAACAATACAATATGATTCACTTTATCTCTGACCTTTCTCAATCTATCTTATCTATTCTTTATCTCATTTCTCAGCGGTAGGTAAGCACGAAAATTTCTTCGAGGCTTTCCAAGCTGCTTTGCTACCTTCTTGACGGTGCAAATCGACTATTCCTTCGACGTAAGACATTCTCGTCTGGGAAAGTCTTTACTTCTCGGACTTTCCCCACGTTCTGGACAGACCTTATCCGCTCGTAGCTGATCAAGTCGCCTCACATCCTTGGGTACACGGCGTTCAGCAGCTAGACATTGTGAAATTCGCCCTACCGCTTGAGAAAATCTCCTTTCATCCGATTTTCTCAGCGGTAGGTAAGCACACGAATTTCTTCATGTCTGAGCAAGCTGCTTCACGACCTAAAAAAAAAACGTAACCCACTCGGTGTCTGGCACTGCGAGAGGCTACGTTAGTGAAGTATTTTTCACTAACTTTTATCAGAACAGGATACTGATAAAAACCAATGAAAAGCAACTTGTGTATACTATATCACTCTCACTACTTCTTGGCAATAGAAAATTCAAAAAAACTTCAAACTTATCAAATATTTTTTCAAAAACAGCTTCAAACCCCTAAAAAAATTAGGTAAAACCTACAAAAAATGTAGAAATCGTAAAAAATGACCATTTTAACAGCTGCTTCTTTAGCGTTAAATTGTACTATTTTTCAGTGTAATTCAAACAATTTAAAATAGCAAATTTTGCTTTATTTTGTGTTCCCTTTTTCGTGATTCTTCCAAAAATTTCACAAATTTTGTTTACTTATATTTTTTGAAAACAGACGATTCTTCTACTAGCAAAATTAGCTAGCTTTTTTGACTCATCGCAACTAAGAGGTCTATCGTAATTTTTTCAAGGGGTGCTTGTTGTAAGGCCTGCTTGATAACTGGGTCTACTTGCCATTCCAAAGGCGACATTTCCAATAAAGATAATCGCAACGCTTCTGGAATATCAAAAGTATACTGTACCTTTTCAAATGTCGTATCAGGATAGGCTTGCAATAATTTTTCGACCACCGCTTTATTGGAATAGTGCTGTTTACGCGCATCATCAGGATAAAAAGCTTGCCGCAACTCTTTTAGATAATGCTCACCAGGAATCACCTTTAACAACTTCCCACCAGGAGATAGGATACGGTCGAACTCGCGATAATTCGAAGGCGAGAAAATATTTAACAACACATCAAAAGACTGATCAGCAAAAGGCAAATTCGTCAAGTCTGCCACACACCAAAATGCTTGATCAAATTGCGTGTGGTTACTTGCCTGATAAATCCCTTCTTTGGCAATATCAAATCCCACTGTCAATGCAGGTGTTGCTTTTTGCGTTAATTTGGCCAAGAAACTCCCCTCACCGCAGCCAATATCTAGCACTTTTGCTTGGTTGAGATCTTTCGCTAAAACCTCAAGCAATGGATCATACATGCCACCTTGAATCATACGCGCGCGATGGGCAAAAAGCTTGGCATCATAATCACTCTTTAGCTGCGACTTCAAAAAATAGAGCGTCCCTTTTTTAGAAAGATCAAAGCGATGATGCTGAGCACAAACTAACCCACTTTCTGTCGCTTGCATTTTTTCATGACAAATCGGACAAGCAAACACCTGCGCATGGGCTTTTAGAAAAAGTTTCGCGCGATCAATTTTCTTTAACATTCACCTATTTCCTTTCTAAATAAAAAATATTTTACAGATTTGCCGCATTTAAGCAAATTTTCTTGAAAAACCTACCTTCCAACTATACCACACTGCCAAAGCCTCTAGCAATGTTCCCCAAGTATTTTCACCTATCTTTGCATGAAAAAAGCCTATCTTTGACTTCAATCAAGATAAGCTGTTCAATCTATAATTCTAGCTGATAAATATAGTCGGTTTGCGGATCATCCCCCATCCAAAACGTGTGGGCATCAATCTGATGGAAGCCATGCCGTTGGTAAAATTTTAACGCTTTTTCATTATGCTCCCAAACCCCTAGCCAAACTTTTTGCTTGCCTAACTTTCTCGCCTGATCTAGAGCAAAAGCAAATAACTCCTTCCCGCAACCTTGACCTTGAAAAACTTGCTTGATATAAATCCGTTCCACTTCCAAACTGTCATCTTGCTGATATTCCGTTTGCGCTTCCGCTAAATTTAGCTTTAAAAAACCAGCAATTTCGCCTTCTTTTTCTGGAAAATAAAAGTATGAATGTAGCTGATTAAACTCTGCTGTTAGCTTTTCCACGGTTAAATTTCGTTCTAAATAATCTTGCAAATCTTTTGGCGTATTTACCGCAGCAAAAGTCTCAATAAATGTTTGCCGGCTAACCTCACATAACACATCAATCTCTGACCTTTTTACTTCACGAATCAAAAAAATCACTCCTTTTTACTACTTAACGCCATTATACTTAGCATACTTAACTTATTCAATTGCCATTTTACAGCAAAATGCACCAAAATATGTTAGAATACCAAAGGAAGAATTTAGAAAGGAAGAAAAACATGTCTACTTTAATTAAAGAATTTTGTGCAGAAAACTATACGGATATCCCTCTAGCCATTCACCGCGGGGCTAAACGTATCGAGCTTTGTGATAATTTAGCAGTTGGTGGTACGACGCCAAGTACTGGAGTCCTAGAAGAAGCAATTAGTTATTGTAATGAAAAGCAAGTCCCTGTGATGGTCATGATTCGCCCGCGCAAAGGACATTTTATCTATAATGATATCGATCTGAAAATCATGCATACTGATCTGATTGAAGCAAAAAAACTCGGTGTCGATGGCGTGGTCTTTGGTTGCCTGACTCCAAGTAACTGGATTGACGAAGAGGCGATGGAAGAACTGATTGAAGTCGCAGAAGGTTTGCAGATTACTTTCCACATGGCCTTTGACGAAATCCCAGCCGAACGCCAATTTGAAGCCATTGACTGGTTAGCTGATCACGGTGTCCATCGTATCCTTACCCATGGTGGTCCGATGAGTGAATCTATCTCAGACACACTCCCACGCTTAAAAGAACTGATTGACTACGCAGCTGATCGCATCACCATCTTACCAGGCGGACAAATCACTTACGAAAACGCCGAAGAAATCGCCCACCAACTTGGCATTCACGAACTCCACGGCACCAAAATCGTAAAACTAGCAGAATAACCCAACCAACCAAACCTCCCCAAAAATCACTCAGCTTGGGGAGGTTGGTTTACATCATTCTCAAACAGGCAATGCAAGTGGATATTGATTTAGCAAGTTAAGTAACCATATTGATTTACATCATTCTCAAACTTATTAAATATTTAAAAGAGCATGATGAAAGTTAAGTAACCATATTGATTTACATCATTCTCAAACATAACCATGAGCAAAAAAGTAGAAACAATTGTTAAGTAACCATATTGATTTACATCATTCTCAAACTAATTCAGTTGCCATTCACTTCACCTCCTCGTTAAGTAACCATATTGATTTACATCATTCTCAAACGTGATATACCTCATACATTTCACAAAAGTTGTTAAGTAACCATATTGATTTACATCATTCTCAAACTATAAGATTGAGAAGATTGCCATGCTCTGTGTTAAGTAACCATATTGATTTACATCATTCTCAAACCCTAATAAATTGTTAATGCTTAGCACTGCTGTTAAGTAACCATATTGATTTACATCATTCTCAAACCTACGCGCAAAGCTTATGTAGCATTGGATGTTAAGTAACCATATTGATTTACATCATTCTCAAACTTATGATTAGGGTATAAATAGGACATGAGTGTTAAGTAACCATATTGATTTACATCATTCTCAAACGGAACACAAGGAGAATCGCCATATAAACATGTTAAGTAACCATATTGATTTACATCATTCTCAAACAAGTGGTTGGGTTAGTGGCGGATTAAATGTGTTAAGTAACCATATTGATTTACATCATTCTCAAACTTGTGGTCGGTGATAGTTTCCGCATGGACTGTTAAGTAACCATATTGATTTACATCATTCTCAAACACATTCAACGTGGATTGTGGACAATTGATAGTTAAGTAACCATATTGATTTACATCATTCTCAAACAAGATGGCTTGTGGGTGCATCAAAAGTTTGTTAAGTAACCATATTGATTTACATCATTCTCAAACATTCTGAAGAGCAAATTCTGAACTTTTTAAGTTAAGTAACCATATTGATTTACATCATTCTCAAACATTTCCATCAAAGTACAATCGCAAAAGACCGTTAAGTAACCATATTGATTTACATCATTCTCAAACACCAAATTTAGGATATATATGTAGCTCTAAGTTAAGTAACCATATTGATTTACATCATTCTCAAACTTGATGAAAATGTATTAAGTATTAGAAAGAGTTAAGTAACCATATTGATTTACATCATTCTCAAACAATATAATCCTCTATTGAACCATATTTAAGTTAAGTAACCATATTGATTTACATCATTCTCAAACGGCATTTATCGTTACTTGATTTAGCCTGTGGTTAAGTAACCATATTGATTTACATCATTCTCAAACCTCAAATTCAAAAATGAAGATGCCATCACACATCAAACAATATAGCCCTTAACCGATGATTCTAATAAATTTCAGAACCATCTACATCAATAATATACCATTTATACGAAAAAGAATAGTTTAATTGATAACTATTGATTAGCAATATTTTTATTTGTTCATATTTTGCAATTTTTTCAAGTTCTACTAATTGATTTTCGGATAAAAAACTCGATAAATTAACAAAAATCAGTATTTTTTTTCTAAGTAATCTTTGGGATAATTGGACAAATGTAATTAATCTTTCAAAATAATTCGTATCTTGAAAGTCAAACTTAACTTGCATCATTTTTAATAAACTACTCACTTCAAGTTCTTCGCTATATTGAAGCGGATAATCATTACTTTCTGATATCCGCTCCATTAATTTCACCAGCTCAGACTTCACAAAAACATAATTTTCGTATAGCTCGCCTGATTGAACAATATCTTTGATTTCCTTGAATAACTCATTGATAAACTTCTTATCGTTATAGTCTATTTCTAAAGGTGATAGAATTAAACTCATATCTTTCTTAAATGATAAAATCTCATTTTCATCCGATAATACAAATTTTCCTTCATTACCAATTACTTGTTCTTGCAATTCTGTTATATAATTTAATAGTAATTCAGGAGATTCGATTGTCCAAATACAACAAGTTTTATCTTCAAAATCTATTTGCATATTAATATCTGGGTGTACTATTTTCATAATATTACCAACCTCTGATCCGAGTCTAGTACTTCACTTTTATACTCACCAACAATATATTCCATTTTTGAAAATTGCTTCTCAGTTACCGTTAGAAGTTGAACTAAGCCATCTTCTGGGCGATTTTTCTTTACTTGTTCCACGACAGACTTTGCAGCGCTTTCATTCAAAACCATTTTACAATAGACAGATTCTTGTAACATAATGAACCCATCTTTAATCAAAAATTTTCTAAAACTTCGGTAATCCCTTCGCTGTTCTAAACTTAGTACAGGAAGATCAAAAAAGACAAGTATACGCATAAATCTATAGCTCAAATTGATAAAATTTTATAGCACTCACATTATTATCGCTTAATGCATCTAAAACACTCTTACAATAAATTTTAATTGCATTATTTAAGTATTGTTTTCGACCATCAATATAAATTTCCTTATTTAATAAATCTATCAAGTCTGTTTTGTGTTCTTTAGTAAATTCATTAAATGGCAAGAATTTTAATACTCGTTGATCGACAATTGGACGAAAAGGTTCCATTAAATCACTAGACAAATTAAAGTGATTAAACATATTATCATGAAATAAACCTACTTGCGTTAAATAACCACAAGATACAATTTCTCTATTAACAGAAGATAATAGTATTGAATAACCATAATTCAAAGCCGCATTTATTGCAGTATCACTTGTTCTAGTAAAGTCCATACCAAAAAGTGCATTAAAGTAGACTTTGGCAGCATGGCCTTCTCGATTGCTTTCATCGTTCCAAGTCATTTCTCGAACGTATTGATTTAAAAGTGAGGCTTCATCCTTTCCAAGCATTTGTAAGAGTTCTTTTTGTTTTCGTATTTTTTCTGTGACTATTTCCGTCCAAACCGCTTCTTTAATTTCTTTCTTCCACTGGATTTGTTGACGAATTTTGTTACTTGTATCATGACTACCATAATAAGAAACTAGTTCAGATGACGGATTCCATTTTTCATCACAAAATATCACCTTTATTTTCTTTTTCGTCAGTTCTGCAAGTAGACAACAAGTAAGTGAAACAGCCGTTGATGCAATAATCAACGTGCTGATTTCACTAATATTAACTTCTGTTTTATCCTTCTGTCTGACTACCATTCTCCCTAAACGATAATCTAATTTTGCAGGCTGAGAAATGACTATCACCCGCCAACTCATAATGATGTCAACTCGATTTCGTGTTCAAAAATTCCACTAGGAGATTGATGAATAATACTCATTTTATCATACTCTTTTAATCCTTTAGTTATACTAAGTCTCCCAAATTTACTTACTCCTCCAATTAATTGTAAATCAGGATATACCACATTGCATTGAAACAGATGAAGCAATTCATAGATAATCTTACATTTTTCTTCTTCATCTAATTTTACAAAATTTTCTCTGAAGCCCACTAACTCACTGTATTTTTTACTTAAAACTTGATAAATTGATGCATTTACTTTATTTATTATTACATCATACATTTCATTTAAATCACCTAATTTGTCTATTTCAAATTTGCTTAGCCTATGATTTTTATTTATTGATTTCTTTCTAACAAAACTCGAAACAGCCTTCAATTCTTCAATATATTTATTTTCTAACAACAGCGGAGAATCAACAATCACTACTAGTCTCATATCATTGAATCTGCTTGGAATTCTCACCAACGATCCATTATATCTAAACAACGAATTGATTAGCACTTTTGGTATCAGAATCTCAACATCAGTCAGGCCTCTATCTTTTTCAATATATTCTTTTAGTAATTCATTATTGTTTTCAAATTGTTTTGATAAATGTAGTGGTACATATTCAAACGAGCGTACAACTTTACCACGTTTTTTAGATTTGACAAATGTAAAGTATGCCCCTGTAGCCTTGTTATATCCACCATATTTAGATATATCCGTTAGACGTTCATCGCTTGACTTAATTGGAACTTGTCCTTTCCCTTTCTTCATCAAAGTAAGGTCAAATAATTGTCCATCTACTTCTTTAACCATTCGACTGATTAATACAGTATTCCGGCGAATAACTTTTTTAACAGTTGCAATAGTACCAAGATTATTTTCACTTTGACCAATCCACGCAACTACTCCATTAGATTCAATTTTGTTAGCTTTTTGGAGTAATTTACGCAAATTGTATTCCTGATTTGCTTTGTTTTTAAGGAATCGATATGGACTGTTGGTAAATTTCGTATGATAAGCATTCCCTACTACAATGTTCAAATATGCATCATGCGCATGGTGACAATCGTTTAGTTCTCGTACTTTAAGAATTTCAAAATCTTGACGGAAATTAGAAACGTTTTTGGCTTTAGAATACACAATTTCACTTTCTGGGAACCAATTACTTAAAATTTCGGCAACTGCTTTTGTACTTTGACGGGTTTCAACTAATTGACGAGCGATAAACCCTGCTAATTCTTCATCACTAAATGGTGTTGAGCGGATTAATCTCTCATATTTCTCTTTTGTAATAAGTCCTTTACTTACCAAAGTATTCCATAATGTTTTCACTTTTTCATTATCGCGAATATTTTTATCAATTGGATAGTGATTTGATTTGTAAGCATTTAAACTTTTTTTAACTAATACAATATTATTGAAGCTATCATCCATCGTTTTTGATTGAGGATAAATATGGTCAATATCGTAATTACTATTAGCAGAAACTAAATTTTCAAAATCAATTGGTTCACCTGAATACATACATTTACCAAGTTGAGTAAAGTATAAGTATATTTTCTTACTTCTAAGTTGTTCTTCAGTTAATGAGTTTAATTTCTCAAATAAATGTTCATATTCTTTTGCTTTTTTATAAACTTCAGATAGTACTTGTTTGCGAGATTTGGTTTTCTTACTTTCTTGTTTTTCGCGAGCCATTTCGATAAATATTCGTTCCGGATCATGCTTCATTACTTGTTTAATATCCTTAATAACAAGTAATGTTTGCCAAATTTGACGTTTTACAGCAGGAGAAACATATAAATCATTAACAATTCGATATGAAATGGATTCTAAGTCCACTTTAGGATTTTCTTTTTCAATGGCTTCTACAAAATGATAAGGTTCTGCCAATAATTGCATTAAATTTGCTTGTGTTTCATACATGCACTGAATAATGGTACGTAATTCCCCAGTTTCTTGATCAACAGAAGTAATGCCAGATAAGAATCTTTCTGAAAGTCTACCCCAATCACGATAATTCAATGTAGCAATTCTATTTAACGATTTATCATCAATAAAAGGATACAGTGCAGCAAGGCGTTTTTTCAGAAGCTTTTTATCATCGCCAAACAAGGTAATATTTAAGATGATATTTTCCATTTGTGCTTCTGATAAATCTAAATGACCAAGCTTTTCTTTAAAGTCACGGTAGGCTGTTAAACTTGATTTTACATCATCAGCTAATCCTGACAACTCATCATCGTCTGTAATAATTCCCTCTTTCAGCAAATATTTTTTTATTTTTTTCAGCGTGACTTTACGATTTTTCTTAAAGACATTTTCATATATATCTTGTTTAATCTTCACATCAAGCGGGCGACCATCTAAACGCAGATTATTCAGTTCGCTTAAAACTAAATACTTACTATATAGAAGTGAATATTTTGGTAGGACATCTTCATTTACAAGATAAGTACATTTATTAGTCATACGGCGGATAAACTGTTCTGCACTAGCTTCTAAATCTACTTTATCCTCAAAATTCCAAGGATAAATTTTTCCTTCTTCTTTTCGAACCATCCAATTGGTGCATTTTCCATTTTTTACTACACCATTTAATGAACCTACATAGTATGGAATTCTAAACTTAAATGTCTTAATAATCTTATCACGGTTTTCCCTTAGCACAGGAATTCGATTTTCCAAATTATCAAAAATACGAGTTAATTCATTTAACTTCACTTGATAAGGAATAACACCATTATCTGAATTCACCTGTAATGGTAAATATTTATCCACTTCAATTAATGATTCAATTTCACTTAATTTAGTTAAAACAGCTTCATCTGAAACTTTCTTCTTAATTGGTTCAATTACTTGTTTTTTAACATAAGAATAAAAATCATTTCTCTTTGTGCGTTTGACTTCGAGCTCTTTTTTCTTGCCATTAATCTTTGTATGACCTATATACGCTGGATAATTATTCGCAACATTCGGACTAACAAAAACCTCTTGAAAAACTTTACGATCTAAATATTCTTTTACTAGAGACTTTAATTCGAGCAATTGTTCATGATGCATCTGATAACTATTAACTCTTGCTTCAGCTAAAGAACTGCTATCTCCTAAAATATCAGTCAGTGTCTTCCAATCATATAATCTCTTAGCAGCCTCAATAACAGCGAATCTATCTTCCAAAGCTTCTTGAATACCGTCAATTTTATCTTCCAAACTTGAAGATGCAAATTCTATTTTTGGAGTTTCAATTTCTTTCAAACTACTATCATCAAATAATTCTGCTAAATTGGTACTGCCACCAGAAATTAACGAGCAAAACGCTTTTTCAGCTTTTGTTTTAGCACCTAAAGTATTAACAAAAGCTTTTTACGTTCCCCACGACCTAAATCTCTATTATAAATATTTTTAATGTCTTCAACGTGGCTTTGTAACTTCAATTTCCAGCCATCTAAAAATGTTTCGAGAACATTATCTAGTTGTTCAAGTATGTCATTAATATCTTTAACATTATTAATATCTCCACTATGTAGGAAATTGCCACGATTTTTCATATAATAATGTAACGCCAAATAAACCAATCTAATATCAGGTGTATCTGAGGTAGTCATTAAATAGACAATTAGATGATTAATAGTAGGAAATTGTTTATAGTATTCCTTATCTGTATAATCTTTATCTACAAATAGCGCATATGGTAATTCTACTTGTTTTCCATCAAGAGTTCTTTTGTCTTCAACAACATATCTACTTTCTTTCATTCGATGGAAAAAACCTGGGTCAGTTTTCAAAACTTCTTCACCCAAAAGTTCTTGTAAAATTTGAATTCTTTGTTTGCGACGATCTTGCCGTCTACGATTTCCTCTAGTTATTCTTCTTTCTTTCGCAGTTTGAGCAACATCAAAAGTTCGCACACCCCATAAATCTTTACCTTTTCTTCTAACAAGATGATAGTTTTCATCTGTAACAGCCCAACCAACTGAGGCACTTCCCATATCTAACCCTAAATAATATTTGTTCATATTATCACTTCTCCTTTTAAAAAATATATAACAACTAATATCGTAAACCGTTTTCAATTCAATCAAATTATACCCTATATCTTTATTTTTTAAAACAATAATTATAGAAAAAGAGCAAAAAAAAAGCTCGCATAAAGCAAGCTAAAAATCTGCACAATGCAGTCCACAAATGTGGTATTTTCGATAAATCGTTATTTGAACTTATGATGTAAATTAATATAGTTCTTAACTGAATTTAGTGTACAACTTTATTAAAACGATGTCAATATATTTTTTGAATTTTCACTCGTATAATTTTCTAAATTTTTCTTTTTAATTAGGTTACGCATTTCTCTTTTTTATTACCAAATTTTGATTATTTGTTATAACGATTTTGTAGGGATTTTTTCCCTAGGAGATCTGGCTAGTTTGAGGCTACAATATCCGCCAGCACCGTTTGTATGATGCGAAGGGCCCAAAAATAATCAAATAAGCATATCTCACTCGAAAGGATTTGTTTTCTTTCGAGTTTTTTTATGCACCCAAGCACGCCTGACAGCATCTTCTATCCTCGCCTTCGTATACATTTCCATCTCTAGTCCCATCGGCAGCGACTTTATCTTATGGTATAATTATTTTGTAGTAACAATTTATGAAAAATATTGGAGGTTTTATTATGGGTATTATTAAAGCAGCAATTCAAAGTGCCACATCGACATTGGCAGATCAGTGGCTAGATATTATTGAGCCAGATACAATGGACAATACCACGCTGATGTGTAAAGGGGTATTAATGTCCAAAAATAAAAAACGTGGCAGCAACACGAAAGGCTCCGTCGATTATATTTCTGATGGTTCGATCATTCGTGTCTATCCAAATATGATGATGCTTTTGGTAGATGGCGGACAAATTATCGACTATACCGCGGAAGAAGGCTACTATAAAGTCGATAATTCCGCGGCACCATCGCTATTTAACGGCGATTTTGAAGGTGCACTAAATGAAAGCTTCGAGCGTTTCCGTTTTGGTGGAGTGACGCCAAGTAAGCAAGAAGTGTTCTTTATTAATTTACAAGAAATTCGCGGCATTCGTTTTGGTACGCAGCAACCGATCAACTATTTCGATAATTTTTACAATGCGGAATTATTCGTGCGCGCTCATGGTAGCTACTCCATCGCGATTACCGATCCGATTTTATTCTTCAAAAATGTCGTTCCTAAAGGGGTGACTCGCTTAACAATCGATGAAATTAACGAACAATTCTTAATGGAATTTGTCAGCGGTCTGCAAAGCTCAATCAATCAACTTTCGGCCCAAGGTGAACGCATTAGCTATCTAGCTTCTAAAACGGCGGAACTATCCAAAGTCATGAACCAAAACCTTGACGAACAATGGAAATCCCTACGCGGCATCGAAATTGTCTCCATCGCCCTAGCCAGCATTTCTTACACGGATGATTCACAACAACTCATCAATATGCGAAACAAAGGCGCGATGTTTAATGATCCGAATTTGCGTGAAAGCTTTATGCAAACCAGTATCGCTCAAGGTATTGCGGATGCGGGCAACAATCCAAACGGGGCGGCCAATGCTTTCTTTGGCATGAATATGGGGGCGAACTTAACTGGCGATTATTTATCCCAAGCTTCTCGCCAAAATCAAGCACAAGCCCAACAAGCTGCACAAAAGCAACAAACCGCAAACACCTCAGCAGCGCAAGAATCCAGTTGGCAATGTCCAAACTGTAACCAAGAAAATACCGGCAAATTCTGCAGCAACTGTGGCACGCCTAAACCAACGCCAACGACAAATACTGGCATGAAGGTGCGTTGTAGCAAATGTAAGAGCGTGATTGAAATTACCAACGCCATGCCTAAGTTCTGCCCAGAGTGTGGCCAACCCTTTTTAGCAGAAAGTCTCGATTAAGGAAGTGAAATTATGGAAGCTTTAACCCATCGCTGCCCAAATTGTGGCGGGGCCTTAACGTTTGAACCTAGCGACCAGCAATTTCATTGTCCCTACTGTTTGAGTGTCTTTACCGAAGAAGAAGTCACTACCTTCGAGCAAAAGCAAAAACAAGCCAAGGCCTTCGCACAAGATGATGTCAATACCCAATCGCAGACCACCACGCAACCAAATGAAATAACAGAAGATGCCTATGATTTATATAGCTGTCCAAGTTGTGGCGCCCAGATAGCCTGTGAAGCCACCACGGCCGCAACTGAATGCTATTTTTGCCATAGCCCGGTTATTTTAAGTGGTCGTTTATCCGGGGATTTGCTGCCGGATAAAATCCTGCCTTTTAAGATAACTAAAAAAGAAGCGCAAAAGCAATTTATCAACTGGGCGAGTCGTAAATTTTTCGTCCCACGTGCCTTTTTCAATGAGCAGCAAGTCGAAAAAATGACTGGTGTGTACTTTCCTTATTGGATTACTGAGGCCAAGGGAGAAGCGGAAATTAGCGGCAAATCAACGACCATTCGTGTTTGGCAAGTAGGCAATGTCGAATATACCGAAACCAAGCGATACCATGTCCATCGTAAAGGCAAGTTTCATTTTAAAAACCTTGTAAAAAATGCCCTAACGAAAAATGTGCAAAAGAAAATGGTCGAAGCGGTCCAACCTTTTCCACTTGAGACGATGCAAGACTTTCATTCGCAATATTTATCAGGCTTTTTAGCTGAAAAACGCGATATCGAATTTGACCAACTCAAAGCCAATGTCCGTCACGAAATGGGAAATTATGCCTTAGAAGCATTTGAAGATACGATTGCGGCTCAAACTAGTTTTCAGCCTGAAATCCAAGAAAGCAAGGTCCTCGCCATTGATAAACAATATGTGCTGTTGCCGATGTGGCTAGTTACCTATAAAAATCGCGCTTCATCCAATAAAGTGTACTATTACGCAATGAATGGCATCACCGGAAAAACAGCCGGAATCTTACCTTTAGATTCACTAAAATTAGGACTGGTTTCCGGAATCAGTGGTGTGATTGTGACTGCGCTATTATTGTTAGGGGGGTATTTCTTCTTATGAGTACGAACCTATCTATCAAAAAATGGACGCTTTGGCTAAGCATGATTTGCGGATTCATACTATTTTTCGCCGGAACCACTTCTCTTTATGCGCAAGAAAATACCTATGTCAAAGATGAAAACAATCATTTATCCGCAAGTCAGCTTGATAAATTAGCCAAAATTGCTGAAAAAATTAAGTCTGAAAATCAAGCCACGACTTTGCTAGTGATTACCGATACACCAACGGATGATGTCGAATATTCGGCCCAAGAGTATCTTTACAACACTGTGGGCAAAGATGGCAATGGCGCAATTTTTTACATTGATTTGGCCAACCGTAACTTTACTACGGTAACATCTGGGAATATGATTGATTTTCTAACGGATGCACGCTTGGAAGATATCAATGACAAAGTGACCGAATCGCTAAAAGACAATAACTTTGACCAGGCCGCAACTGATTATTTTGAAACGGTACTAGAAGATGTCAAAGCGGGGATTCCTCACCATCATTATCGCATCAATAAAGATACCGGAGAAATCACTTATATCAAGACGTTGACCCCGTTAGAAATTGGCATTGCGATAATCGGTGGAATCGCGACTTGCTTAGGGATTTTCTTCACGGTGAAAGGACGCTATCAACTACGCATTGGTGGACGTTATCATTATGACCGTCAAAATAATGGTATGATTGATTTAGAGATTAATGATACAGATTTAATTGGTAGTTTTGTCACTACCCGCGTCATTGAAACCCATGACAATGATGATCATGATTCTGGCGGCAGTACCTTTGGCTCAGGTTTTGGCGGCGGAAATTTTGGTGGTGGAGGCAGTCGTTCGTTTTAGACCTTGTAATTCAAAATTTTAGTACAAATCCATAAAAACAGCAGCATGATGTCGGCTGCTGTTTTTTTGTTTCCTCCCCTTGCCTTCTTCACAATCTTGGTTAATCTGTGTTCAGTAGCTAGACATTGTGAAATTCGCCCTCCCGCTTGAGAAAATCTCCTTTCATCCGATTTTCTCAGCGGTAGGTAAACACACGAATTTCTTCATGTCTACCCAAGCTACTTCACAACCTTGAAAGACGGTGTTCAGTGGGTAGCTCCTGTGCATCTAAGCCGGCCTGTTTAGGAAAATCTTAGCTTTCTCGGTATCAATCAACTAAATACTCGGAAAATTCACCCTCCTGCTTAAGAAAATCTCCTTTTATACGATTTTCTTAGCAGTAGGTAAGCACACGAATTTCTTCATGTCTATCCAAGCTACTTCACAACCTTTATTCAAAGTGCTATACTGTTAGTCATCTAGAGTTTTTGCGAGCTCTCTGCTGGTGAATAAAAGGTTGGTTAGGTTTAGGTTGCCTTTTATGAGCTAGTGAAATACAAAAAAATGGAGTGGTTGAAATGACAACAATTGATTGGAATAACCTTGGATTTAACTATATCAAGACTCCTTGGCGCTATCGTATGTATTGGAAAGATGGTCAATGGAGTAAAGGAGAATTGACCGAAGACAGTACGTTACAAATCAGTGAAGCATCAGCAGCTTTACACTACGGCCAACAATGTTTTGAAGGTTTGAAGGCTTATCGACGCAAAGATGGTAAGATTAATCTCTTCCGTGTCGATGAAAATGCTAAACGTCTAAATCGTAGTGCAACTCGCTTATTGATGCCAACAATCCCTGAAGAAACATTTATCGATGCCGTCAAACAAGTAGTCAAAGCCAATGAAGATTTTGTTCCCCCTTATGGCACAGGTGCTACTTTATACATCCGTCCACTACTCATCGGTGTCGGTGATAGTATCGGGGTCAGTCCTGCACCAGAATATATTTTCACGGTATTTTGTATGCCAGTCGGACCTTACTTCAAAGGTGGCTTGACCCCTACGAACTTCATCGTTTCTGAATATGACCGGGCTGCCCCTCAAGGAACGGGTGCTGCCAAAGTCGGTGGAAACTATGCCGCAAGTTTATTACCAGGTAAAGATGCCCACGATCGAAAATATTCAGACTGTATTTACCTTGATCCTGAAACCCATACAAAGATTGAAGAAGTCGGTTCTGCTAACTTTTTCGGAATTACAAAAGATAACAAATTTATCACACCTAAATCACCTTCTATCTTACCAAGTATCACCAAGTATTCCCTATTATACTTGGCAAAAGAACGCTTAGGATTAGAAGCAATTGAAGGGACAGTTAAAATTGATGAATTAGATCAATTTGCCGAAGCCGGTGCCTGTGGAACTGCCGCCGTTATCTCTCCAATCGGTGGTATCCAATACAAAGATAACTTCCATGTCTTTTATAGCGAAACCGAAGTCGGACCAGTGACTAAAGCCTTATATGATGAATTGACTGGCATCCAATTTGGAGATAAAGAAGCGCCTGAAGGATGGATTTTTGAAGTAGAATAATAGAAAAAGATTGGTTGTCACGCACAGCCAATCTTTTTTATAACAATTTTTTTACAAATAGCATCTAGGTCTAAAGTCTAGTTGACAAATCACATAAAAAATCAGTATAGTAGATTTAAGATTACAGAAAAGAGGTAGAAAAGAGTTTGATTCGCATAAATATGTTCTCTTCAGCGGAGAAAGTCAAAGGTCAAGGAGTGGCTAGTGCTTACCGCGAGTTGATTAATATGCTAGAAAAAAGATTTAGCGATACATTTATCATTCGTATCAACAATTATCAAACCTCTGATATTTCGCATTATCATACCATCGATCCGGTCTTTTATCTTTCCACCTTTTTAAAGAAAACTCGTGGCGTGCGTGTGGGCTATGTGCATTTTTTACCAGAAACATTAAAAGGTAGTATCAAATTATTCCGCCCAATCCAAGCAATCGTTAACTGGTATGTGACTTCTTTTTACAAGCGAATGGACCAATTAGTCGTCGTCAATCCTAGCTTTATCGATGATTTGGTGCGTTTTGGCTTAGAACGCGAAAAAATTACTTATATTCCTAACTTCGTATCTAGTCAAACCTTCTATCCACAAGAAGCAAAGACTAAGCAAAGTTTCCGCCAAGAGTTAGGCTACCAAGCAAATGATTTTATCGTGCTAGGGATTGGTCAGATTCAAGAGCGTAAAGGTGTCGATGATTTTATCCAGCTTGCTATCGATAACCCACATATTCAATTTATCTGGGTCGGTGGCTTCTCATTTGGGATGATTACCGATGGCTATAACAAGTACAAAAAAATCGTCAATGAACCACCTGCCAATCTGAAATTCACTGGCATTGTCGATCGTGATCAGATTAATGATTATTATAATTTGGCAGATTTGTTCTTACTTCCTTCTTTTAATGAGCTTTTCCCAATGAGTATTTTAGAAAGCTTCAACTGTCATTTGCCAGTCATGTTGCGCAAATTAGACCTATATGATGCCGTCATTGCGGATAAATATATTGAGACACGCGATGTGAATGAAATGCACGCCAAGCTAAACGACTATTATCAACATCGCGAAAAGTTACTACCTTACATTGAAAAATCCAAACAAGCGGCCCAATTTTATTCAGAAGACCATGTGGCGCAAATGTGGTACGAATACTATACCGGCCTCTTAGAAAATAAAGAAATCAACGAACTTCCACCTTTGTAAACAATACAATTTGGAAGTTTTTTTATACGCAAAAAACCACCCACCCTAAACTTAGGATGAGTGGACTGTACATGATCAATTATTTTTGATTGCTCGTATTTTCTTTTGCAGTTTCAACCTTTTTCGCTTCCCAATCTTTCAAAGCTTTATCATATTGTTTGGTTGTGACTGCATCGCCTTGTAATTTCAAGTTTTTATATTTTTGATTTGCTAGACCAACCCAGCTGAATTGACGAGTAAATGGCACTTCTTTAGATACACGAGGCGTTGCACCAAATGCTTGCACTGGAATTTGTAAAGCATTGGCAGCTAACCATGCTTCAGCGTCGGCATAAGCCTCATAACGTTTTTCGATTTGGTCATTGGCTGTGATGGCATCAGCTTTATCCAATAAGGCATCATATTCTGTTAAACCAATTTCTTTTACAACTGCTGCAGATGAATTATCTTTAGCAATTTCAGATGGTTCTAGCCCTAAGTTTTGCAATTGGGCACCTGTACGTGAATCATAAATATCTAGATAACTTGATGGATCTTGATAGTCAGGTCCCCAACCAGAAGCAGTCGAAATATCAAAGTCTTGTGCAGCTGCTGTGGTTGCTTGATAAGTAGCCGCATTATAAGCATCATCATTTAATAATATAATATCGATTACTACATTGTCGCTACCTAATGCACTTTCAACAGAGTGTTTCAATGATTTTGCTTGGTTCACTAACATTTCTGAAGTTTCTGCTTGTGGTAAGTCTAAATGAATTGGGAATTTCACCCCTTGCGCTTCTAATTCAGATTTCGCTTTAGCAAACAATGCTTTAGCTTTATCCACGTTATACCAACCTTCTTGACCATCAGCTAATTTCACATCGCCAAAAGTTTCAGGATCTAAGGCACGTAATTTTTCTTGAACCACTTCACCGTATGTCTTATCGCCTACCATTACGAATTCAGAAGGCGTTAAGATATTGCGGATACCTTTTTCAGAGCCAGATTTACCAACGTTTTGTGCTAAGTAGTCAGCTTTATTTAAGGCAAATTCCATCGCCAAACGGAAATTCTTATTCAAGATAGCTTTTTTCGTATCTGCTTTTTCTTGTTCTGTTTTCTTAGCTGTCGCATTGTATGATTGACGGTCTAAGTTAAAGGTTATATTATAAGTGGTTCCCATTGGTTGAGAGTAGAAGACATTATCGCCATATTTTGCTTCCACATCTTTATAGCCACCTGAGTTAGGGAAAACACGCGCCATTGAGTAGTTGCCTTGGTCAAATTCTTTAAATAATGAATCTGGGTTACTTCCATCATAGTAAGTGAATTTCACATTGTCGATATATACATGTTTTTTATCCCAGTAGCTATCATTTTTACGATATTCGATAACAGATTTAGCAGTGTTATTTGCTAAGATATAAGCACCATTATAAAGGATGCTATCAGCGCTAGGTTGACCGAAATCTTTGCCTTTTGATTTTAAGAATTCTTCATTAATTGGATACATAATGCCGTAAGTTAATTTAGAATTCCAAAATGTTTCAGGTTTCGATAAGGTATATTGTAAAGTGTAATCATCGACTGCTTTCACACCTACTGAAGCAAAGTCTTTGGTATTCCCTTTAATGTAGTCATCCAATCCTTTGATACTATCTTGAACGACATAAAGCATTTCAGATTTCACTTCAACCGCATGTTTTAAAGCAGTTACGAAGTCTTGTGCTCTCACTTCATCATAGTCGTTGCCTTCGCTGTCTACCCATTTCACACCTTTACGTAAATGGTAAGTGTAAGTTAAACCATCTTCACTCACTTCCCAAGATGTGGCTAAAGCTGGTTTTAAGTTCCCGTATTGGTCATTTTCAAACAAGCCATCCACAAAGTTGGTAAAGTGGTCTGAGTTGGTATTACGAGCAGAGAAAGTATAGTCTAAACTATTAATATCTGTGCTATACACATAGTTATAAGTCGAATCACTCTCCCCACTACTTGATTTTTTGTCGCCTGAACCACATGCAGCTAACAAAACAGTTGAGCTAAGCAAAAGTGCAGAAACAACTACTTTTTTCATTTTATTGTTCATCGCTTCGTTCCCCTTTCATATTCTCAATTACGCGATAAAGCATTTTCATCATTAAGATTACTTAAGAAAATTATAATTTTATGTTTTCTAAAAGTCAACAAAAATGAATAATATCTAGTTATTAAAAATCTTTAGAAAATTCAATATAATAATATTTTATGCGTTTTCTATATTCTCATTAAGTTATCATAATCATTTTAATTTTTAAGGTAAATTTGTTAGATAACTAGCACTCGTACAGATATCAGTACGCCTTTTATTCTCATAAACAGGATATTAATTATTAAAATTTAACTCATTATCTATTCTTTTATGGGTAGAAAATTCAGCGGTATTTTTCCTCAACTGTCAAAAAACATGATGCTTCAATTGCCTCCTCTTATGAAAGTAACAACTAAAATCATTTTAATCTTACAACTTGACCGAACGAATATTCTTGTATTATACTTCTCAGGTAGGAATTTGAAAGGAAAAGAAACATGTATCAAAAATTTACCATCCCGCACTCAACAACCATCAAGTGCTTCATCCTCGCCCATCGACAAGGCGGTGGCAAAAAAGCAATTATCCAACGTTGTCATGCTTATCTGTCACCCAAGATTCAGCAAAACACACGAGATTTGATTGCATTGCGGAATCAAAAACGACAAAGGGCGAATCAAGCACCGGTCAACGCCAAAGAAACACACCAAATCGAACAAATTCTAAGTATCCAAACCTGCGATCAGATTCTATCTCTATACGAAGAAGCCGAAAATCTACAAGGCACGCTTGGTAAGCAAAAACTTTACCAACTCTTTGAAGAGCGCAGCCAATACCTAGAAAAAGTAGAGAAAGTATCGTAAAAAAACAGCCTATCCGAGCAGTATCGAGTAGGCTGTTGTTGGTTTATCCTTGCTTTTTGAAAAATTCCTGAAAGACCGGCCGTAATTTTTTGCGATAGTACGACCGATTTTGGCGCGAACCTTGATTTTTTGCCAAGAGACAATTTAAATATTTTTGATGTTTATCTGATAATTCTTCACAAAATTTATCCAAATAAAGATGAAAATCCGAATCATCCTCAAAACTCAAAGACTCAATAAAAGAAAATAATTGCTCATCCTCACAAGCATCTTCATGTAAGGTCTTCTCATGACGGATACAATCCAAAATCCGCCATTTCAAATGCTGATAGATGTACTGCAAAGGACAATTTAACTCAAAATCCTCCAATGAATCATATTCACAGGCCAGCTTCCATAAGGCGATGCAAACCTCTTGAAAGTAATCGTCATATTGATTATGCGTCGGATAAATATGCAGATTCCACAGCACTTTTCGCTCCAGAGATTCATATTTTCTGATGACATCACTTGCAAATGGTTTACTTAAACGGTTATTATTCATTTTCTCACTCCTTATTTTGCATCCATCCCCCATCTGGATAAGCCGGCATATCCGTTAGCGAAACTTCACAACATTTTACTTTCATCTATAATAACGTTTTCAAAAAGTAAAATGTCAAAAAATTCTGCAAACTTTTTTCAAATTTTTTTCTATTTGCTGTAACCAAGTCGCTTCAAAAAAAATATTTAACTTCACTTCTCACAATAGATTTTATACACTTTTCACATGCAAAATATAAGATTATTATATACATAATTACCGATTATGAAAACACTTTCTTTTTAAATAATTCCTTTTTCGATAAAACAAGCCGATTCGCTCCAAAATAAAAAATTTCGCCACTAGTTTATAAAATACACATCATTTCAAGCCATCAATTAAATCAATTGATATAACTACACTATTTTTAATTTAAATAATATTATTCCTATTTTATTTAGCTATTTGATAATCTATCTTTTGTAAACATTGAAAATTATCAATAACTCACCTATTTTCTCCTTGTGTAAATAGAAAACGTTCTCAAAAGTGTACGATAGATATATTTTTCGTTTTCTAGTGGGTACGCTTCATTCATTGAAACTGTTTATAAAATAATTTATCGACTTATTCTATATTTTTGTGGTAAATAGGCATTTTTTCATGATTTTTTTGGACCTTAGTGTTAGAATAGATAGGTCACAAAATAGAAAGGATGATGTCAATGAAACTCTTGAGACGCTATTTTTTCTTCATCTTTTTATCCAAAATCTGGTTAGCCGGTATTTTGACATTAGGATTAGAAGCCATGACCAAGCACTATCTACCACAAGAATATCTCTTTGTGGTGACTTCATGGTATCAGACTGTGAGCCTCATTTATTTGGCATCTGTCGTCTTATACGAATTATTCTTACTGACCACACAAGGCAGCATCTTATCCTTGGTTCATACGACAAATTTCGTGGCATTGATTTTACTCTCGCCATTTAATACATTAGCTGATCCATATAAACAAGCCCTACTCATGACAAATGGCCATCCAATTCTCAATTTCATTTTACTGATTGTCATTTATCTGGCCATTCGCTTTCACTTTATCCAAATTAATTTTACGTTGGTCCCTGAATTATTCAATCATCCCGAGCAGTTTCAGCGTTTGATGACCGTTGAGGAAAAGCAGACCCTACAAAGCGCTTCTCACACGGTAAAACAGATTTCTTTTCGCTTCACCAATCCGATGATGAGCTTTTTATTCACCCCACCAACAGTCAGCAAAATTCTAGACCAACCTTCACAATAACGAAAAACCCACTCGCCTACTTTTTTGGCAGTGGGTCTTTTTATTATAATTGTTCGCCGTTGGTCGCTTCATACTATCACTGTCCTTTCATTCTAATTCTCAAGTATTTCAATCGATGAATTTCAGATGCATAAATGACAATCAAATAGCCATCTTTTTCAATTTCTCTAGTACATCTTCACTATTCCCCTTTTAACATAAACGGGCAATTCTTTCCAACACCCGATTATTAATTGCTACGATTCTTACATGTTTCTGATTAATTCTTTTAAGTCCACGGGTAATTTCTCAGATTATTTCTATTTACTTCTTCTTTTTGTTTTTTCTATAGACTTTTTTTAGCCAGATTTTGAATTCTTCATTAAATACACGTTCTTTTTCTTTCTCTTCTTCAGTAAGTTCTCGCTGACTAATGATAATGGGGAAAGTTGTATTATTCCAGCGCGGATCTGTGTATTTTTTTAATGAACATCCTCCTCGTATCTATATTCATACCAAAATACATTTAACACCCTTCCTTTCGTCTAACTTGTAAACATCATGCGGGAATCAGGCAAATAATTTCATAAAAGAAAGTTGAACTATCAATATACACTTCTAAAAATCCTCATCTAGTCTAACATTTTTTTATTAACACCATTTATTTCAAAAAATCCTCGTTACATAAAGAGGACCAAACCGAACTCATGAAATTCCAACTATTTTGTGTATGAAAAAGCGCAAAAATATTTACTCTAAAGGGCCGAAATATTCATCATGTAATAACATAGCATACTCATTTACTGTCTCTAGTTCTTCTTTAGTTAACATAGCAAATGGATTTACTTCTTCTCTATCATCATCTGTCCAAACTTTATTAGGGTCCAAATTCTTTTCGTGTGTTTTTCTTATGAATTCTATTAAGTCACATCCAAGTTTTTCAGACACTGAATCATATACATCCATCGCTATCTCACCTCGATTTTTCACAACGAATTATGCGATTTATTCAAAACATTGTGTACACTATTCTTATATTCAAACCCATTTTATCATGTAAGGACTTACAATTTAACTGGTAATTATTTAGGCCTTATGCGACAATTCACTCATATTTATAAATAAAACCTCCCTCACTATTAGCGACATTTCACTAATCGTTGAGGGAGTTACTTTATTCGACTATATTTAACTTAAATTTCGTCCATGGATGTAAAAACTGAAGTAAAATCTGCTCTTCTTCTACTATATGTGCGACATGATTTTTACGAGCATCATGATGTGGCGTAAGGACAATTTGCAGTTCGTTTTTATATTGCATGAAATCTTCATTACCCACAACGATATCACCAGGCATAAATTCATGATGATAAGCTCGTACTGGATTGGCCTCTGATTTGTACAGCACACGGGTCTGGGTCGATCGTGCTACTCGTTCATTGATATCCCCACGGCGAAAATGCTGAGAATAATCAATAATTTGTCTTTCAATTGGTAAAATATGATGATCAAGTACACAATCAAAAGTCAAACGATATCGATCTAATTCGGCTAATGATTTTAATTCTGCTTCACTAGCATATGCATCGCCAATAATGACTGTATCAACCAAACCAGAATAAAAGAGAATCTTGGCTTGCGTCGTTATTGGTAATTTGCGACACATTTCCAAAGTAACCAAACCATCATTAATTGGCCAAGGCCCTACATTACCGGATGGGCTCGTAATAAATGCAGCAGTTTTCAGTCCATATTGTTTAAACCGCTGACTACATTTGACAAAATAATCATAAGGTAATCCCGTGCCTTCTTGAGGATAGAAGTTATGACATCCATATAAAAATGGCAGATTGGGTTGATATGAAATAATATTGTCTAAATACTTCACATCATTACTCATATTCAACTCAATCACTAAAGCTTGCTCATTAAAGGAAAGTAAAGCCTCTTTATTGCCATCAAACCCTTGATCTAAGCGAATACCACGTGCCCCTAATTGTTCAAAGAAAGTCAAATCATCATAAGAAATCCCTAAAACACTAAAAATTCGTGGAGAGACATCTAATATCACTTCAAAATTTAATTCACGGGCATAATGGATAGTCTGCTTAAACTTTTCAATTAATTTTTCAGCATCAGAATTGATTTCCAACATACTAATAAATAGTCTTGAAAAACCATATTGATGTGCTAATTTGAGATAAGCTAAATCTTCTTCTAAATCACTGTAATTCGGATAAATTGAAATTCCTAATTCTCGATACATTTCTTCACCTCATTGTGCTTCAAACATGCTGCACAAGGACTAATCGTTTCTTGTACTGGCTGAATCTCAGGCAAATCCTTTAGACATGCTATTAACGCTTCTTTAACATAATCATTTTTTAAGAGCACACTTCCATGAAACGCCACTGAAAAAGGTAGGGATATTCTTTGGTGTAAAGTTAGCAATTGGTTTGCAAGTTGTTGACCTGCTAGCTGAAAAATCTCTACCACTTCTGGATATTCTTTAGCCAAATCAACCAAAATCAAACATTTTTGCGCAACTTCTCGACGGTCCAATGAATAAAAATAACCCACTAACTCTTTGGTGCTCTTTAGATTCAGATGTCGCAAAAAAGCTGCTTGATCTTCACGTAACTTTTGACTTGCATCAAAATCTGACAACAATTTGATAATATAGGTCTTAAATATCCAATAGGCACTACCTTCATCGCCCAAAAGATAGCCCCAGCCACCAATCTGAATGACTTTTTGTTGCAAATGTCCATAGATGACCGACCCCGTACCTGCCAATACAATCACGCCATCCTCGTTACCAAAATACGCCTTACGCACCAATTCCACATCTGTTTGAATCTCTAACTTACCTTGAAACGTTGGATAAATAGCGTAAATACGTTGATAAAGCGTCTCTTTGAAAGTATAGGAGCCCCAACCAGCAATGCCAATTTGGATATTCTCGATTGAAGTTAAGTAAGCTTGAGGGATAGTTGCTAACAGTTCAAGTAGGTTTTTGATAAACAATTGATCATCTAGCAAAATTGTAATTCCTTGATTTTCATTTTGAAAGACTACCTTACCTGATTGACGATAAAGTATCAATTGATTTTTGGTGCCGCCACAATCTATCCCTAAGCAATACATGATACATCCTCCAAATCTATTCTTTTACTAGTCCTTGTTCTTTTTCTAACTCATTCTTATCATAAACCATCACAAATGGATAATAAATAATTACTGACAAAATGATTAAGCATACATTTAAAACAATCGCACGCCAATCGCCACCAGTTGCTAAGAATGCGCCAATTGGTCCAGGCAAAGTCCATGGTGCAGTTACGGTTACCTTATTTACCAATCCAAGTGAAGTGACAATCCACGCAATCGTACCATTCACTAAAGGTGCAATAATAAATGGTGGAATTAAAATTGGATTTAAGACAATCGGTGTACCAAAGACTAAAGGTTCGTTGATATTGAATATAGCTGGTGCCAACGCGGTTTTCCCTAATTTAGAAGCATATTGAGATTTTACTTTAAAGGCTAATAAAATCGCCAATCCTAAAGAAGCACCCGAACCACCAATATAAATAAACCATTGATAGAAAGGTTCAGCCGCAATATTTGGTAAAGCTTGATGATTTGCTAGTGCTGTTGTATTGCCTTCTAATAATTGCAACCAAATCGGACGCGCAATGGAACCTACAATAGAAGCCCCATGAATCCCAAATGACCAGAAGAATTCAGTTAAGAAGACTAATAGCCATACAGAAGGTAAACTATCCGCGGCATTCACTAATGGACCGACCACTGTGGCAATTGCAGTATGCCAACTAAATTTCAACCAATAAGTAATACAACCCATACCTAAAATAATGATTAACGTTGGTGTTAAAGCTTCAAATGAGCGCGCAACTGCTGGTGGGACTTGTTCAGGCATGGTAATTTTGAATTTTGAACGATCGGTTAAACGATATATTTCCACCGCAATAATTGAAGTGATGATAGCGACAAACATCCCGCCACCACCTAAATTGCCCATCGGTAGTACAAAACCTGCCACACCTGCTTTTTCAGCCAAATCTGGTGCAATATTAACCGGTGTAAAGGTAAGTAAAAAGGCAGTTGCTGCTAAAATTCCACCAGATAAGGTGTCTAATTTATAACTTTTAGCAAGACTATGTCCAATACCAAAAGCAGCGTACAAACTCATAATATACATCGTCATACGATAAGGTAATAAAATCGTTGCCGCATTTTCAGATAAGAATTTGTAGAGTCCCCAAGATTGAGGAATAGGTGGAAAGGCAACAATCATAAAAAACGAACTCACAACAATTAATGGTAAAGTGGCTACGATACCATCACGAATGGCACGTAAATGACGCTGATTTCCGAGTGTTTCCATTGGACCAGCTAAATGATTCTCAATAAATGCAGTAAATTTTTCTAACATGAAAATTCTCCCTTCTATTGTCTAGGTTTTGGGGTGATTTTTCCCAAGATGACAGGCTTTTTAGCCCCAGTAACTGCCGGAATATTATTTGCTCTTCTTTGTAGCGTATAATACCCCATCAATGCAAAGCCAATCGCCTCCTTCGCTTCACTAGAAAAGCCTAAATCTTCTTGGGTATAAATCGGAATATCTGGAAAATAATGCTGTAACTCATTCACCAAGGTCAAATTATAGGCTCCTCCACCAGCTAAAATAATTTCTATACACTGCTTATCGTCAACAAGCGGAAAAATCTCTCGTTGATAATGAAGATATATCGTATAAGCGGTATATTTTGTTAACGTATAGATAAAATCGTTGGCACTAACCTGTGGAAAGATTGCAAGCAACTTGTCAAAATAAGGCTTACCAAACTCTTCTCTACCAGTACTTTTAGGAATATTTTTGGATAAGTAAGGATGCCGACACAGAAATTCAAACAAATCATCAGCCAATTTGCCTTCTTTAGCATGTATTCCTTGATCATCAAAATCTAGCTGATAAAAATGTCGCATCGCTTCATCAATCAACATATTTCCTGGTCCAGTATCAAAACCAAAAATAGACTGTTCACTACCTTTCATTGGTAAGTAAGTGACATTCCCTATTCCACCAATATTTTGCAATAAACGAACCTTATCTTCTTTTTGAAATAGCAGTTGTTCACTAAAAGGAATCAGCGGTGCACCCAACCCACCTGCAGCAACATCCATGACGCGAAAATCAGAAACCACCGTCGTATTTAAGGTATACGCCATCTGAGCGACTTCCCCCATTTGTAAGGTGTGCGCATTAGTCGGATTTTGCGTTTCATGCCACAATGTTTGTCCATGAGAAGCGATAAAATCAATTGTTTTGATTTGCGGAGTAGCGGCTAGAATCTGTTGACAAGCTTGTAAAAAATAATCACCTAAATCCTTATTTAACTGACTAATCTGCTGAATATCTATCTTTTGCTTGCTACACACCGCTTTGATGCGATTTTTCATTTCCTCAGGATAAGCTAGACAGGTAAAATTCAGCAAACGAACATGCAGTTGCGGTGTTTCCGTAATTTCAACCAAAGCCGCATCCACACCATCTAGACTCGTTCCGGTCATTAGACCAATCCCAATCATAGCTGCACCTCAGTGATTATAGCCTGACCGACATGACCATGTGTCAGCTGCAATCTTTTTTGTGCTTCTTGCTTATCAATCTGTAGTAACTGCATCAAAATTGCGACTTTCAGATTTTTGTCAGCTTGTTCGTAAATTTTCTGTGCTTGATCACGTGTAACATCGGTTGCTTCCATTAATATCCGTAAAGAGCGTTCTCGTAATTTCTCATTTGTCGGCTGTACATCGACCATCAAGTTTTGATAAACCTTGCCGAGTCCAACCATACTTACTGTAGAAATCATATTTAAAATCAACTTTTGAGCGGTCCCAGCTTTTAGACGTGTAGAGCCCGTCAACACTTCAGGCCCGCAATCAACTTCTATTGTCGTTTGAGCAACTTGTTTAATGGGTGAATCCAAATTACAAACAAGGCCAACCGTCTGTGCACCCATTTCGTTTGCATATTTTAAACCACCAATAACATAAGGGGTTCGGCCACTCGCTGCAATCCCAATCACTATATCTTGCTTAGTGAGCTGGATACTTTGTAAATCAGCAGCACCTGATTGCTCCTGGTCCTCAATATTTTCATGGGCGCGAAACATCGCATCATTTCCACCAGCAATCAAGCCGATAATTTGATGATCACTCGTTCCAAAGGTTGGTCGACACTCGACAGCATCCAAAACACCTAAACGACCACTAGTACCAGCACCCATATAAATCAAACGGCCACCCTCAGCCAATACCTTAGTCACTTTTTGTACTACTTCAGCAATCACTGGTATCACTTCAGCAATGACTTCAGGCACACGTCCATCTTCATGATTCATTAATTTCAACGCATCTTCAGTCGACAATTCATCAAGATGAAGGCTTTTAGGATTACGCTTTTCGGTACCGAGCCCGGATAAATTCAAGTTTTCCATCACGAATCTCCTTTCAAACGCTTTCTTATGATATAATTATTATATACCTAAAGAAATTTCATTTCAATATATTTATAAATTTTATGAAATTTTGTTTCAACGAATAATAAGAAAGGTGTATCTATATGAGCGTACAATCTAGAATTCACTTACTTGACAATAAATTGACGGATGTAGAAAAAAGAATTGCCGCATATATCTTGGCGTATCCGGATGAAGTCATTAATGCCACTGCAAAAGAAATTGGCGAACAAACACAGTCTAGTGCTCCAAGCGTGGTTCGTTTTATAAAGAAAATCGGCTATAGTTCCGTAAACGAATTCAAACTGTCTATCAATAGTGAAAAGAATGAAAAACGAGATCAAAAGTATGATGATGTTAATTTGGCTGACTCTTTTGAAGTAACCAAGCGCAAACTATGCAATAACGCGATTTTAACATTGGAGGAAACTAGTGAAGTACTAAAACAAGAACAAATCAAAACTATTGTCCACTTATTAGAAGAAAAAGAGGTCCTATTTGTTTTTGGAATTGGTGCTAGCTCTATAATTGCTGAAGATATCTATCAAAAATGGGGACGAATTGGCAAAATTATTTTTTTTGAAAAAGATTTACATATTTTAACTGCCATGCTTTCTAGCCACCAAGCAAATAGTGCCATCTGGTTAGTCTCAAATTCTGGTCAAACTCGCGAAGTCGTTAAAGCAGCCCAAATTGCTAAAAAAATTGATATCCCGATTATCGCCCAAACTATGCTAGGGAAAAATCCATTGTCAAAACTTTCCGATCACCTCATCCAAACTTCTATTCCTAAAGAAGCTTTTCTGCGCAGTGCTGCAACGAACTCACTTTTTGCCCAATTACTCGTTGTCGATACGATTTTTTACAACTTTTTACAAAACAACGAACAATACTTTGAAAAAATCTACAACAGCCGCAAGTTAATTGGGGTCTATGATATTTAGTGTTGTTACTCAAATGGGGGATAACACTGAATATCTTTTTTTATCATCAAAATAATAGAAAAAGACATCTGTTTCCTCTATAATTAAGTCGACCAAAACCTTTAAGGAGT
>SKEB01000114.1_pt1 | contig 106748 bp, 99 predicted proteins | sample 4826561 | NCBI WGS metagenome assembly SKEB01 (sample SAMN11008820, study PRJNA524170) | human gut metagenome | biome: Human fecal sample; material: Feces; isolation source: fecal sample from pouch patient p17 | host: Homo sapiens | place: Israel: Tel-Aviv | collected 2016-03-29 | reverse complement strand
CTTCATTTTTATCTACGGTGAACAAATCATGGACAAGCTGGGCAACAACATCATGAACGTGATCACCAAGTTAATGGGGCTGATTTTAGCAACCATCGGCGTCAAAATGCTGATTGTGGGTGTGCAAGCCGCCTTCCATCTTTAAAATAAAACGCACCCCCAAAGTCGGCTAGTTCGTGAGCATTAACAAAGAATCGGTGGTTATGCATGGACATGGTTACCAATTACCTATTAAGCAGCGCAAACTGACTTTGGGAGCACGTTTTGGCTCTATTATTTAAAAATGTTTTTCACTTTAATTTTATTATCAATCAATAAAGAACGGCGTTAATTCGCCGTTCTTTTTATTGGGCAAAATTTTGCATAGCGTTCGCAAATTTCACAGCTTTAGCCAATACTGCCCTCCATCTGAAACTTAATCAACCGGTCTAATTCCACGGCGTATTCCATTGGCAATTGCTTGGTGAAGGGCTCCAAAAATCCCATAATGATTAATTGAGAGGCGGTCGCTTCGTCTAATCCCCGACTTTTCAAGTAGTACAATTGGGCTTCAGAGATTTTCGAAACATGGGCCTCGTGTTCAATCGTGCCGTCGCTCGTTTCAATGTCGTTAACTGGGAAAGTATCGCTGGCACTGTCTTGATCCATCAAAATCGTATCGCACTCGACGTGGGACTTAGCCCGTTTGGCCGCCTTTGTGTACTTAATCAATCCTCGGTAGTCCGCCCGACCGCCGTTATGACAGATTGCTTTTGAAACAATCGTACTATGGGTGTTCGGCGCTAAATGGATCATTTTGGCGCCGGTATCCTGGTGCATGTTGGCACCCGCCGCCGCAATCGACAGCATTGAACCGGTGGCGCCCGCGCCCGTTAGATAAATGCTGGGGTATTTCATGGTGACCTTTGAACCTAAATTACCGTCAACCCATTCCATGGTGCTATTTGCTTCGGCCTGGGCCCGCTTGGTTTCTAAGCTGTACACGTTCGTTGACCAATTTTGGATCGTTGTGTAGCGACAATAGGCGTCCTTTTTAACGAACACTTCTACAACTGCGGCGTGCAGACTGTCCTCCGCATAATTTGGCGCGGTACATCCCTCGACATAGTTAACGCTGCCGCCTTCATCGACGATAATCAGGGTTCGCTCAAACTGGCCCGTCCGGCCCGCGTTAATCCGGAAGTAGCTTTGGATCGGCACGTCGGCATGCACATTTTTCGGCACGTATAGAAAGGTTCCACCCGACCAAACGGCGGTATTCAAGGCGGCAAACTTATTATCACTTGCGGCAATTAATTTACTAAAGTACTGTCGGACTAGTTCCGGATGCTGTTTCAAAGCTGAATCAGTATCCATAAAAATGATTCCCTGACTTTCTAAATCCTGTTTGAGGTTGTGGTAAACCGCTTCGGATTCATACTGTGCCGCCGAACCGGCTAAGTACTTTCGTTCAGCTTCTGGAACCCCGATTCGTTCAAAGGTAGTCTTGATTTCGTCGGGCACGTCCTCCCAGTTGCGAGCAATGTGATCCGTTGCTCGCTGGAAATATTTAATTTCGTTCAGATCAATCTCACTAAGGTCGGGTCCAAAGCTCGGCATGGGCATGGATTGGTAAATTTGGTAGGCCTGTAACCGCAAGTCTAGCATCCATTGGGGTTCGTGCTTCGCCCGCGAAATGGCTTGGATGGTTTCCTCGTTAATTCCGACCCCGGTTGAAAAGACCGGCTGGACGTCATCCATCGGTCCCCATTCGTCCTTAAAATTTCCTGGTTGCGTTGGATTGACTTCATCCATCAAAAACTTCCCCCTTCTCCTTTAAACCTTCTGCAAGCGCGTGCCACGCTAAGGTACCGCACCGCACCCGCGTCGGAAACTGGTGCAAACTAGCGAAAGCCGCTAAATCCCCCAGCTGATCGAAATCACAATCCTTTTGTAACACTAAATTTTGGAAATTTTCCCAGAGTTGGCGGGCATCCGCTAGCGTGCAACCATTTAATTGCGCAACCATCATACTTGCCGATGCCATGCTGATCACACAGCCCGTCCCCGTGAAACCCAGTTGCTGGATCCGTTGCGCGTCAACTTCGGCATAAACCGTAATCTCGTCGCCACATTCGGGATTGCGCAACGCCCCGACACAATTTGCGTGGGGGACTGTCCCGTAGCCCACCGGGTTCTTGGCATGATTTAAAATAATTTTTTGGTATAACTCTTGTAAATTGTTCATGATAAAATTCGTCCCACTTGTTCTACCGCGTCCACTAAGCGTTGCAGATCGGCAACCTGATTTTCGAAGGTAAAGCTCGCCCGCACGACGCTGCTAACGTTCAAAGCTTGCATTAATGGTTCCGCACACAGGTGTCCGGCGCGCACGGCCACTCCCGAAGCATCTAAAATGGTGGCCACGTCATGGGCGTGGTGTTTACCGACGTTAAAGCTAACCGCTCCCACCCGTCGTTGATAATCTAACGAACCGTAAATTTTAACCTCCGGCACTTCCTGGAGTTCGGTAAGTAAAAACTGCATTAGGTGTGCTTCATGTTTTTGAATAGCGGCAAAGTCCTGTTTTTCTAGATACTTCACGGCCGCTCCTAGCCCTAATACGCCAGCAACGTTAGGGGTCCCCGCTTCTAAACGGATTGGTAACGGCTGAAAAGTTGCCGAAGTTGGCGTAACCAAGTCGACCATTTCGCCACCAAAACGGACCGGCTCCATCTCCTCTAACCGAGCCAGCTTGCCATAGAGCACCCCAATCCCTGTGGGGCCAAACATTTTATGCCCGGAGAACGCGAGAAAATCGGCATCCATGGCGGTAACGTCAATTGGCAAGTGGGCGACCGCTTGGGCAGCGTCCACCACTAAGACTCCGTCATACTGATGGACTAGTTGAGCAACCTTTGCCACGTCAACCACCGTCCCCAGCACGTTGGAAACCATCGTGAGCGCAACTACCTTGGTATGCGTATTGATAAGCCCTGCTAATTGAGCATAATCCAGGTTACCTTGCGAATCCATTCCCACCATTCGCAAGTGCGCTCCAGTTTGGGCAGCCACCCGTTGCCAAGGCACTAAATTAGAATGGTGTTCGAGTACACTGACGATAATTTCGTCATCCGGCTGCAACCGCGGCTGTGCATAGCCGAAGGCAACTTGGTTTAACGCGTCGGTAGTCCCGCTGGTAAAAACGACCGACTCTGGTTGGGGAGCATGCAGCCACTGGGCGATTTGTTCGCGAACCGCTTCATAAGCGCTGGTGACCCGGCCCGCAAGCTGATAAATCCCCCGATGGACGTTGACCTTGTTAAACCGGTAATAGTCGTCAATTACCGCTAAAACTTCCTCTGGCATGGGGGTGGTCGCCGCGTTATCCAAATAAGTTAAACTTTGGTAATTCGTCATCTTAGCCAACCTCCCCGTTGCGCAAACACCAAATCGGTTCCATAAAGTTATCAATTAAAATTTGCTTTGCCGTCTCCATCGGCAGTCCCCGGCTTTGTAAGTAGTAAAGTGCATCTTCGTCATACTGGCCGACACTAGCGGCGTGGCCGGCCCGGACATCGTTTTCGTCAATCACTAAGACCGGGTTAACGCTGCCCTTAGCGTGCGGTTCTACGGTCATTAACCGACTTTCCTGGTCCGCGTCCGCATCACTGGCCCCGTGATCAATTTGGCCAATGCTCGTAAAGTTGACCCGGGAATTTTCGTACAAAACTCCCCGCATGTTGATTCGGCTAAAAGTATGTTGGCCCAAATGCTTAATTTGTCCACGGATGCCCACCCAGTCATCTTGGTAGCCGTAACGCGCCAAGTTAAGGGTTGCCCGACTGCCGGTTCCAGCAAGCGTTACGTTTAAATCACCTAACAGCTGGCCCTTCGTTTGTGGCCACAAGGACCAATCGAGGTTAGCATCCCGAGCACTCACAAAATCACCTAGCAATAAACTTCGGGTAGCCTGGTGGCTTTGCGTGTCGGTGATGAGTGTCAAATTGCTTTCGTCCGCTAAAGCCCCTCCTATCAAACAGTTAGATTGCTGCACCTCTCCCGCTAAATCTAGCGTTAGCTTCGTGGTCAACCGACTATGGACCCCTAAATCAAACCAAACTGTCCATTCCACGGGAAAAGCTGAGTCCGTTCGCAGGGTTAAGTTTAGCGCTGGCGAAATTTCCGCGTGATCCGGCAAACTGATTACCACACCTTGGAGTTGGTTTTGCAAGTGCTGTTGCACAAATTGGTTGTCCGTGGAAGCTAGTAATTGGGGCAGACCGGATAGTTCCGCTGTCGCACCATTAATGCGCCGGACCGTACCTCCCGCTGCATTAATGGCTTGCAAAGCTTCCGCATTGGCCTCCCAGTCCCAAGCGGCCCTGGTAGAATCCGGCAAGGTAAAAGCTGCGAGGTCATACCGAATTCCTAAAATACGGGGATAGCTAGCGGTCGCCGTTTTATTCAAGGGAATCGCCATGGCTGGTTTCACTTCCTAACGTTTCCTCTAATTCAGCGTAGCCAGTCTTTTCCAGATCCGTAGCTAGTTCGGGGCCGCCGCTTTTAACAATCCGGCCGTCCATCATGATGTGCACCACGTCAGGCACCACGTAGTTCAACAGGCGCTGATAGTGTGTGACCATCAAGCAGCTAAAGGTGGTACTGCGCATTGCGTTGATCCCCTTCGCCACAATTTTGAGGGCGTCAATATCTAATCCGGAATCAATTTCATCTAAAATAGCCATCTCGGGTCGTAACATCATCATTTGCAGGATTTCGTTACGCTTTTTTTCACCACCGGAAAAATCGGCGTTAAGCCCCCGGTCCGCATATTCCGGATTAATTTCTAAAAATTCCATGTTCGCTTTAAGCTGTTTTAAAAAAGGCAGCACGGCAACCGGTTGGCCTTGGTTACGTGCGTTTAACGCTGCGTGAATGAAGTCGGCGTTGGAAATTCCCGCGACCTCCATCGGATACTGCATCGCTAAAAAGACTCCCGCCCGGGCCCGTTCGTCAACGCTCATTTCCGTGATGTCTTGCCCGTCTAACCAAATTTGGCCATCTACAATCTCGTAGAGCGGATTTCCCATAATCGTTTCCGAAAGCGTTGACTTCCCAGTCCCGTTAGGTCCCATCAACGCGTGAATTTCTCCCGGATTAATTTGTAAATTAACCCCGTTTAAAATGCGCTCATCACCCGCATTGACCTTTAAATTTTTAATTTCTAACTTACTCATCAAATTCTCCTACCTTAACGAAGCAATTTATCCCAAATGACGACTTGGTTTGCGGCTAACGATTTAGGCACGTCGATAATTCGTTGGTTGGAACTCCCCCGAAATTGAAGCGTCAAATCTTTTTTAGCTTCTAAAAACCGACCGTCCACCAAGATATCTAGTTCGCTTAACAATTCCAATTTATCGTAAGATTCCTGCATCAGTTCGTCCCAGGTGTAACCGGTCCACGACCAAATGTCCTTGTCGTGCCCAAATTCTTGGCGCACCCGCCGGACTAGCCGCAAGCAAACCTGCGTGTTTAAGAAGGGTTCTCCGCCTAACAAGGTCAGCCCCTGTACGTAACTTTGCCCCATGTCTTCGATAATTTGGTCTTCTAATTCCTGCGAATAGGGGCGTCCGTAATGGAAATTTTGCGCCGCCTTGTTGTAGCACCCCGGACAGTTGAATAAACAACCCGAAACGTACAAACTGCAGCGAATGCCTTCCCCATCAACCATGTTGAACGGCTTATAGTCGGCAATGTATTCTAAACTACGGTCCTTCGCCAGCCATTCTTGCGGCTGGGGATTTCTCGGTGACCGTACTCGTCGTTGTCTAACCACGTTTTCACCCCTATTCCATATTTTTAACCCGTGATGAAATTTCTTTATGCCGTCCATGAACCATTGGCCGGATCATTGGGTTTCCTAAGTAACCACAAGTCCGTTTAACCACGTCACAAGTTTTGGGGTCGCGGTTCCCACATTGTGGGCATTCAAAACCGCGGGCCGTGGGTTTAAAGTCGCCATCGAATCCACATTTATAACAGTGGTCGATCGAAGCGTTCGTTCCTAAATAACCCACGTGGTCATAAGCCCAGGTCCAAACCGCTTCTAAAGCAGCCGGATTTTGTTTTAAATTTGGGTACTCACAGTAGTGAATAAAGCCGCCGGCCGCGTACTTCGGGTACTCTTCTTCAAAAGTAAGTTTTTCAAACGGAGTCGGATTTTTCCGGACGTCGTAATGGAAACTGTTAGTGTAGTATTCCTTGTCGGTAATGTCCTTGATCTTGCCGAATTTTTCAATATCATCCTCACAGAAGGTATCCGTCAGGGATTCGGCTGGCGTGGAGTAAACGCTGAAATGGTAGCCGTACTCTTTTTCCCAAGCTAAGCACTTTTCGTACAGGTACTTCACGATTGAAACCGTGAAATCGTGGGCCTCCTGATTATCTTCCCAATCGGGACCGAAAAAGGCGGTTCCCACTTCGTACAATCCAATGTAACCTAACGATATGGTCGCCCGCCGGTTGTTAAACAGTTGGTCCACGTCGTCACCATCCTTGAGGCGGGTTCCAAAGGCACCGTGCTTATACAAAATTGGTGCGTTTTGCGGTTGGGTATCCCGGCAACGTTTAATTCGGAAGAGTAAGGCTTTTTTCGCCAACGCCACCCGGTCTTCCATAATCTCCCAGAAGACTTCTCGGTCACCCTGGGCTTCAATCGCAATCCGTGGCAAGTTAACGGTAACGACCCCTAAATTCATTCGGCCACTATTAACTTCTTCGCCATCAGCGTTCTTCCAAGCTTGTAAGAAGCTCCGACAACCCATGGGCGCCTTAAAGTTTCCGGTTAATTCCACAATTTTGTCGTACATTAAGACGTCGGGGTACATCCGTTTAGTTGCGCACTCTACGGCCAACTGTTTGATATCGTAGTTGGGATCCTCCGGATTTAAATTTATTCCGCGCTTAATTGAAAAGACCAACTTTGGGAAAATTGCGGTCCGGTGCTGCTTGCCGAGCCCCTTAATGCGGACTTTTAAGATTGCCTTTTGAATTTCCCGTTCGATCCACGAAGTTCCCAGGCCAAATCCCACCGTGGTAAACGGCGTTTGTCCGTTGGATGAAAACAGCGTGTTAACTTCGTACTCTAACGCTTGCATTGCGTCGTAAATATCTTTCTTGGTTTTTTCCTTAGCAAAGGTCTCCCGTTGTTCGGGGAGCACCCATTTTTCGGCTTCCTTCAAGTGCTTTTCGTAATTTAATTTTGCGTAAGGCGCCAACATTTCATCCGTCCGGTCTGACGAACAACCTCCGTATTGGCTCGATGCCACGTTCGCAATAATCTGCGACATCTGGGCGGTTGCCGTTTGAATTGACTTAGGTGACTCCACTTCCGCATTTCCAATCTTAAAACCATTCGCTAGCATACTCTTGAAGTCAATCAAACAGCAGTTGGTCATTGAAGTTAGCGGTGAATAGTCCAAGTCATGAAAATGAATGTCGCCGCGCAAGTGGGCCTTTGCTACGGTCTGCGGCATCATCGTTAACCCAAATGATTTGCCGACCATTCCGGCCGTTAAGTCCCGGCGGGTGCTGAAAATATTACTGTCCTTATTAGCATTTTCGTGAACTACCGTATCCCGTCCATCAAATAACTGGCTTAATTTATTTTGCGGGTCAATCGCGGCCTGCCACTTGGCTTCATCGGCTTGCCGATATTCAGCATATTTTTCCCACAAGTCGTCCCGTTGATAATCATGAAGGATCACTTTGAAGACTGCCCGAATTTGTTCTACCGTTAGCGGCGACGCCATTTGCGTTAACTGTTCTAAAATTGCTTGCGTAATTTTTTGCCGTTCAACCTCGTCCGTGGTTAATTGATCAACCACTAGCGCGATTTTATAGGGGTAAAATTGCATCCTTTCCCCATCTGCTTTAACTACTTGTTTTTGACGTAATTCAGTCCAAGCGTCGGTTGCGATTGCTTGCGAATTGATCATTTTAACCACCCGTCCTTTTCTAATTTTTTATTCCAATCTCGTTCAATTCTCGCTATAATAAACAACGTTATTATTTTCTGTTTATTTAAAGCTGTTTGATATTCGAAACTGGCTTGATTGGTTTCTCTTCACATCATAGATTACTCCGATTTTGCAAAAAGATAAAGGTTGAAAACACAAGATATATGTGCTTAACGAACGATTAACCACTATATATGGTGCATGTAACGTAATTTAAAATAGCAATTAAAAACCTGGTCACCGCAGTTTAGTTGCGGACCAGGTTTTTAGATTTAAATTATTTAATGAGAATATGATTTAAATGAATATCTTTATGCCATTATATAGATTAATCAAAATCACTATTAATAACATTGATTGAAATACCAATTCAACATACTTGGTGGTAAGAAAATTACTCATCGAGGCTCCAAAGTATCCACCAAGAATTGCAGCTGGAATTATGAACCAAAGACGTGATAAATTTACATTACCAATTCCAAGTACCATGACAATATTTATCAGTTTAGAACCTTGAGAAAATAGAATAGTACAGATTGAATAAACGGTAGCCTCTTTAAGAGGAATTCCAAACATTAAAGTAAGTAAAGCTACATTAATGGGACCTCCGCCAATTCCTAGAAAGCTTGCAAATAACCCTAAGATTAATCCACAAACAAAATACCAGTACCATCCTTTTAAATTCCAAGGTTGCCATTGTAACCTAGTGTTTAAAAACGCAAAAAGTATTGTACAAACCGTTATAATAATCTGGATTAGCAACACACTATCTTCATTAGCTAATATTTTTAAAAGCATAGTTAACAAATTACTACCTAGAATTCCGCCAAAAATGGATCCTCCAGCAATCCAAGCAATAAACTGCCAATTTATCTTAGAACCGGCTTTACTCTGCTTTATAGTTGCAACTACTGACATTGTAAAGACAGCAATAGCTGAGTAAAATGAAATTGCTGCTACCGAATCTTGTCCTACCATATCAAAGATGGGTTTAATCAAAACTCCCCCACCCATTCCAGAAATTGCCCCTAACGAATTTGCGATTAATATCACTAGGAAATAAATTATCCCTATTTCAAACATTAATGCACATCGCCCCTCTTGATTTCTGAAATACCTTAAATAATGTTTCTCACTTGTCCATTATTGTCGCCCAAGATTTTAATAGCGCTTTCATAACTTACACTTTTTTTACTCATTATAATAGCCGCTGCCACATTATTTTTTGCTTCTTTCAATAGCGTAGATGCGTATTCTCGCTCAATCTTTAATATCTGAGTCAGAATTTTTTCAGCTCTGTTAATTAACTTTTCATTTGTGGGCTGTACGTTAATCATTAAATTTTCATACACATAGCCCATCTTTATCATCACACCAGTAGAAATCATATTAAGCACCATTTTCTGTGCCGTCCCCGATTTCATCCTAGTAGAACCTGTTATGACTTCAGGGCCGACAACGGGACTTATCGCAATTTGCGCAATATCTTTCATTTCGTTATCGTCGTTACACGTAACCGAAATTGATAACGCACCAATTTGATTTGCGTAGTTTATACTACTAATTGCATATGGTGTTCTACCGCTAGCAGCAATTGCAATAACTGTATCTCTTTCACTAAGCTTAATGTTTTTCAAATCATTGATTGCTAATTCAGTAGAATCTTCTGCACCTTCAACAGCTTCAAACATCGCTCTCTGTCCTCCAGCGAGAATTCCAAACGCTCTTTCCGGCGGAACACTATAGGTTGGTGTAAGTTCGATAGCATCTAACGCTCCCAATCGTCCAGAAGTTCCAGCACCTATATAAATAATTCTCCCCCCTTGGTCAAATCTCTTTGCAATATTTTCAATTGCTTCCCCAATCTTGTCAGTTTGTGTTGCAACAGCTTCCGCAACCTTGTGATCCTCTTCGTTAATTAATTTTGCAATGCCTTTACCATCTAGTTGGTCAATGTGCATACTATTTTTATTTCGTGTTTCAGTAACAGTCTTTTCCAAAAGAATCCTCTCTTCTCTAACTCCTCTTTAGTTTCGATACTATTTCTCCTGTCTTTAAGCTTGTATTCTTTACATTTGACAAATCTTCTTTGACCACTTCAGAGAAAAGTATATCCGTAACTAATGTGGAGTGTATTCTTGATGCCATTGATGCCAGTCGAACAAGATGTTCCGTCTGTGGTATCAATAATTGTATATCCGTTGCTTTCGCTAACGGCGAATGTTTATTACTTAAAATGCTGATAATTGGAACATTTCTCTTTTTAGCAGCTTCTGCACCGATAACAACTTCTTCTGTTACCCCTGAATATGAAATAGCTATTATCACATCATCTTTTGTGCTTTGTTGGGTAAACTCTAAGTTCATATGTGCATCCATGTCGAAAAATGCAGTTTTCCCATATCGATTTAACCGGTGGTATAAATCATACGCAATCAGACCTGATGTCCCTACACCAAGCAAATAAATTCGTTTAGCATTTTGTAGTAGCAAGCACGCTCTTTCTAAAGCAGCAATATCTAAAGTTTCTTTTAATGACTCTACAGAATCTCTATATAATTGCAAAATTTTCATCTCTAAAGACTTAGTATTATCTTCACGTCCAATTTGTAATTCAATTGACTGCTCTTTGTATTGGACTTGTTGAACAAGGTAAGCTCTCATTTCGTCCATGCCTGAATACCCTATGCTTTTCACAAATCGAATAATTGTTGCAGCAGATACTCCTATCTTTTTTTCTAACTCCCTACTTGATGAATTAATAACTTCTTCAGGATGTTTACGCATAAAATCAGCTACTTGTTGTTGTCCTTTACTCATCCCAGTGTACTTTTGTTCAATCCGATCGAATATGATAATAATCACCTACTTAATTAGTGTAGTAATGGATGCATCGCTTTCTGTTGGTACCATTTGGGCCGTTACTTTCACGCCCAACTCCAACATGCTTTTAATGTCAGATATATCTTGATCATCCAAATAAACTGAAGCTTTTATTTGTTTTGCACCCTCGTGAGGAGCTACGTTTCCCACATTTACTCTTTCCAATTCTACACCACCTGCTACTAATTCCTTCATATCTTTAATATTATTAGTTAGCAGAAATACGTTTTCGTTATCATACTTCCCATTTTTTAAAATAATTAATGCTCGTCTAACCGAAGCAATTGTCAATTTAATACCTTGAGGCCGTGCCAATTTTAATGCACCAATCTGCATCTCACTCTTCACCGCTTTATCATTTACTACTACAATTCGATCAGCCTTAACTAATCTTGTCCAAATTGTTGCAACTTGACCATGAATTAATCGTTCATCAACTCTTGCATGAATAATTGCCATAATTTCCTCCTAAAACAATCCACCAATTACACTAAAAATATTCTTCAAATTACCTAATAACATTCCTAATGCTATTAGCACAAATATTAATTTAGTTGAGTTCATTTTCTTTTTGCCCAATAGCCAATAGGAAAACAGAACAATACTTAATGGTAATAACCCCGGCATAATTTGATTCAACATATCTTGCGCATTAAGAGTTACTTTTCCCATTGTGTATTTGAAGTCAAGAACGTACGTCACAACGGCAGGAATTAAAGCACCTACAACAGTCAAACCTAGGATAGAAGCTGCATTAGTCAACGTCTTCATTTGATCAGCAAATTCTGTAGCTAACTTTGCACCTTGTTTATAACCAATATTGGTAAATAAATACCGAACCCAAAGTAATATTCCTCCTCCAATTAAAGGTAATAGTAAGCCAATAGGTGAACCGGATAATGCCATATATGAAGATACTGAAAAGACAATTGTTCTAAAAATTGCTAGAAATAAAGTATCACCTACTCCTGCAAGTGGCCCCATCAGACCGGTTTTTAAACCTACAATTGCTTCAGCATCTTTCATTCCTGTTTGCTCTTCCATTCCAATATCTGCGCCTATAATCAAATGCGACATCGGTTGGCTGGTATTGAAATATCCAAGATGTGTTTCTAAAGCTAATTTCATTTCCTTAGATTTATCTTTATATAACTTTTTAATAACTGGCATCATTACCCATGAATAGCCTAAGCCTTGCATCCGTTCGTAATTCCAACCCCACTGCAAGCCAAACAAGTTACGCCAATAAACCTTTTTGATATCTTTCTTCTCAATCTTAGTCATTGAATTCCACCTCTTCATCTGCGTATAATTCATCGGATTCATTCACTATCTGATTATTGACACTATCTTTACGCTCCTCATTATGTGAACTAGCTTCTAAATTTTGTCCAAATGTTAAATATAAGCCTGCCATAGCTAATCCAATTAAAGCTACTCCTAAGATTGAGAATGTTTTACTAAAGTAAGCCATAAAGACAAATCCAATCACGAAAAACGGCCAATATTTTTTAAGTGGTAAATAGTGCATTAAAATTGCAATCCCCATTGCGGGTAAAATCATTCCTGCTGCCTTTAATCCCAGCATGAACCATTGTGGTATAAAATTATTAATAGCAGATACAACACTTTCGCCAAAAACTAATCCAATTACAACCGGTATGATTCTGGACAACATCCATGGTAATGTCCCCCATACATTTTGGCGCTCTACACCTTTCCAATTACCTTCCGCTGCAAAACGATCAGCCCGATGTTGAAAATATGTATTTGACATTCTAGCTAAAATATCTAACTGCGTTAATAAGAGGCCAATTGGTACTGCTAAACCAATTCCATATTCTGCCCCCTTATTAGCAATAATTGCATACGCCGTCCCCATAATGGAACCCGTTAAGAAATCTGGTACGGTAGCTCCTCCATAAGTAGCCACACCTAAAGTCATCAATTGTAAAGTTGCCCCAACAATCAAGCCAGTTTTTAGATCTCCCATAACTAGACCCGTAAATGCTCCACCAAATAATGGCGAATATGGACCTAATTGCAGAGAAATTTGGTCCAATACAGCAATTGCTACGTAAACACTTAAAGCAATAATTACCGTTACCGAAATCATAGCTAAATACCCCCTAATTTTTAATATGTGGTCATTATATATGTAAACGCTATCTTTTGCAACGTTTTTTCTTTTATTTATAATAATTAACAAAATAAAGAATAATCGTTTCATAAACACATATACTAATTTAGTATCTACCTAAACTTATTTATCAATTTTCACTAAAAAACTGGCCCAAATAGGCTTATTTACCTATTTGAACCAGTTTTATTAATCCATTATTAAATTGAGTAGCGCGTTAAACCTATTGTGCCGTGTATCCGCCGTCCACCACAAATTCGGAGCCAGTCGAGAAGGAGGATTCATCGGAAGCTAGGTACAACACCATGTTGGCAATTTCTTCCGCGGTGCCTAGGCGGCCAACCGGATGTAGTTTCTCCAAGTCCGCTCGCATTTCAGGATACGCATCCACCATTGGGGTGTGGGCGTATCCCGGATGTACCGAATTAATCCGAATTGGGTAATGTTTTTCCGCACAGTACAAGGCTGCTGATTTAGTAAGTAAACGCACCCCACCTTTTGAGGCGTTATACGCGTACAGGTTAGAAATCCCAATCAGGCCCGCAATCGAAGCCATGTTGATAATCGAACCACCCTTTTCCTTCATGTGTCGAATGCCATACTTCACTCCTAACATGATGCCGTCCAGGTTAACCGACAAAATCTTGTGCCATTCGGCAAGTTCAATATTTTCAGCATCGTCAAAGGCTAAAATTCCCGCATTATTAACCAAAATATCCACTTTTTCGAATTTATCAATTGCCGTCCTAAAAACGGGTTCCCAATTATCTTCCACCGCAACGTCTTGTTTGACGAAAACGGCCTTATCTTCGCCAATTTCCTGCAATGCTTCACTTGCGCCAGCAACATCAACGTCCGTGATCACCACTTTTGCACCTTCCCGAACAAAAAGTTTGGCACAGGCTAACCCAAAGCCTTTTACTCCACCAGTAATAATCGCAACTTTTCCGTCTAGTCTACTCATTTCATTGGCCTCCTAAACCTATTTTATTCGGCGCATTCCCTATCAATTTAAGCATAAACCTACCAGTACTAATTTGCAATCGTTTTCACAAACCGTCCTATTACCCCTATTGTTTTTTCAGTTGGGTCCCCTGTCATATCTAACGTTAAGAATAACGTGACTTTATCAATTTGTTCCCATAATTTTTAGGTAGACCATTTGTAGCCAAGTAACCGCTTTACAAGCCGATTACAAAATGCTACGATTGCCTCATAGTAAAAACTTAAAAACAACAATGCTGGGGTGCCGTTTTGGCTGAGATAATACCCATTGAACCTGGTCTAATTAGTATTAGCGTAGGGAGATATTGGATAATAACAGCCAGTTTTTCGTTGCCGAAAAGCTGGCTATTTTTCTGGCTTCTTGTTTCTAAGTAAATTTATTAATTTACTGAGGAGGTTTTTTAGTTATGAATACTAAAAAAGCAAACTGGAATTACTCGTTACGAGACGTAGTCTTTATTGTGTTAATCGCGATTTTTTGTGGGGTGATTTTTTTCGCCACTAATTTATCGTATAGTTTTCTAACGGCAGGGTTGGCCGCAATTGGTCTCGGTCCGCTAGCTAACGACCTGTTACTTGGCCTATGGATGATTGCCGGTCCTTTAGGCATCATGCTCACCCGCAAAATTGGATCCAGTATCATCGCGGAAACTCTGGGAGGTCTGGTTGAAATGCTCCTAGGCGGTCAATTTGGCGCTGGTGCAATTCTTTCCGGGCTCATTCAAGGAATTGGGAACGAGCTTGGTTTCACCTTCACTGGCTACCGCCATTACGACAAACTGGCCTTATTTTTGTCGACCGTCACTAGCACCATCATTACCTTCGGCTGGAGCCTTGCCCAAGAAGGCTATGCCGCTTACCGTCCCAGCTTTCTAATCGTTTTGTTTATCGCTCGGTTTATTTCAATTGGTTTCTTCTGTGGCGTTTTAGTTGCCTGGATCAACCGGCTGGTAGAGCGTTCGGGCATTATGCGGCGGAAGTAGGCATCCAATTATGGAAAAAGTCACAATTAACAATTTAACTTTCAAATATCGGCAGGCAACTCAGCCGATTCTCAAACAACTTAACTTCCATCTAACGGCTGGTAGTTTCAACGTTTTGTACGGTCCGTCTGGTGGTGGAAAATCTACCCTGCTACGGATTATCGCGGGACTGTACCCTCACTTTGCGGGGACAATTATCCAAGGAACCGTCAAACTGGAAGAAAAGGACGTTACCGCCTGGCAACCCGCGGAGCTGACCCAAAAATTGGCGTTGCTCTTTCAAAATCCACGAGAACAATTTGCCATGGACCAAGTCGAAAAGGAATTCATCTTCACCTTGGAAAACCTGGCTATTCCCGCTGATGAAATTGACGATTTAATTACCCAAGCGCTTAGTCAAGTGGGGATTGCTCACTTGCGTCACCGGCAACTCGCCACCCTTTCTGGCGGAGAACTGCAAAAAGTCGCCCTCGCGATTACTCTGGCAACCGGCAGTGACTTAATTTTACTTGATGAGCCATTTGCCAACGTTGACCTAAAATCTCGCAAAGCCCTCATCAAGCTTTTAAAAAAGCTGCAGGCACAAGAAGGCAAGACGATTTTAATTGCCGACCACGATCTCAACGACTATGCGGAAATTTGCGATCACTTATATCAGCTTGATCACCAACAAGTTAGCTTAATTACCGATCCACAACCGATTTTTGCGCGTTACCAGTTAACCACCCGCACGGCGTTCCCGATTCCTAACGCAAACGCCGCTGCAATCCTAAAGTTACAAGATTTTGGGATTGAAAACGGGGGCCGGTATCTACTTCAGGCCGTCCAAACGTCCTTTCCCAAGCAACACTTAATTTTGCTTACTGGTGAAAATGGCTCGGGAAAGTCGACGTTATTCGAAGCAATTGCCCGGCTTCATCCCTATCAAGGCAAGCTTTTTTATGAAAATCGGCCGCTTTCCCAGTTCAACGCGCGAACTTGGGCGAAAACTGCTACGGTAGTCTTTCAAGATTCTGAAATGCAATTTCTTAAAATGACCGTTACAGAAGAAATCGACCTAAGCTTACAGCACGCCCGCGAACCCCAATATTGGACTGCCGACCGTATTCAAGACTGGCTGGAACGTCTCAATTTAGCGGGGTTACAAGATCAGATTGTTTATCAACTTTCGGGTGGTCAGAAGAAAAAGCTCCAAATCTTAACCATGTTAATTTTAGGCAACCCGCTCGTTTTGCTTGATGAACCCTTGGCCGGCTTGGACTTAGCTTCCGTAAGGGTGGTTATGCAATTAATTCAAAAAGCTGCCCAAGTACAAAAACAAACCATCGTGATGATCAGTCACCAATTGACGGGCCTACCAGAATTTTTTGACTATCATTTGGCACTGACCAATCATCAGCTTATTTATCAGGAGGAACTAAATGGATTCATCAGTTAAATTCATTTTAATTCTGGCAATTAGTTTTGAAATTGCCTTTGTTAAAAGTGTTCCTATTAACCTAGTGATTATCATTGGCGGATTAGCCTACTTGCTTTGGAAACGAATTGCAGTGCGCAAACTGGGACTGCTTTTGGTAATCCCGCTGCTTCCTGCCGTAGCAACTTGGATTTCGTTTTATTTAAACGGGACCGGCAACGCGGTGCGGACCGCTTGGATAATGGCTACCCGGGTTTACGCCTACATTGTTTTGGGTGGGGCATTTTCCTTTACCGCGACCGTCGAAAGTCTGCTAGGTTCCCTGGAACAAAATTGGCATTTGCCTACCAAATTCGTTTACGGATCGTTAGGCGCCTTTTACTTCATCCCCCGAGTAAAGACGGCCGTTCAACAAATTAAAACCGCAGCCATGATGCGTGGTGAAGTTTTACACGTCTGGTCCCCCACAATCTTTTTTAAAGCGATTTTACTATCGCTGCGCTGGTCGGATAACTTGGCAATTGCCATGCATTCTCACGGCTTTAGCGAAAATCAGACGCGCACCCACTACCAAACTTACGCCATTCCCCGATGGAACTGGGGCGTTGCCGCGGGAACTTTTTTAGCTTTACAAGTACTGGTTTGGTATTTTAGATAGTAAATCGGGTGTTGGGCCTTTAGTAAAGCCCAACGTACACCAAAAATTAGTTTGTTCCGCTTAACCAAAAATTGACCATTATGCCAAATTCAAGCATAAATGGTCAATTTTTTAGTTAACGCTCATAATTCCTCGACTTTTGTTTCCCGCGCTTATTTTTATCTAGTCTTTTTCTACTTTACCTGGCCAAGCTAACATTCCGCCGGCCACGTTGGTTGCATCAAAGCCCTGGACTTCGAGTACCCCGCACGCGTTTGCTGAATGTCTTCCCGAACGGCAAATCACGTAGTATGGGGTCGCTTGGTCTAATTCGGCTAACCGGGTGGACAGTTGGCTTAAGGGAAAATTACGCACCCCCACCACGTGCCCAGCCGCAAATTCGTCTGGCTCCCGCACGTCCAATAAAACGGCGTTAGTTAGCGGATATTTTTGGTAAAAATCTTCCATTGCAATTGTTTTAACCATTGCTTAACGCTCCTCATGTTAGTTTAAATTGTATATTGACCATGATAGCATTCCCTTTTCTAACTGAATAGTGATTGCCTATTTAGCTAATCGTGCTACCATTACAGTAAAAATCAATTGGAGGACAAGCACATGTTGAAAACTTGCACCACTATTTTAGTCGGTAAAAACGCTAGCCTGACGGGTTCTACCATCATTGCCCGTAACGAAGACGGTGCCGATGATTCTAATGCCCAACGGTTCGTGGTCGTTAACCCCGAAGATCAGCCCCAACCCTATCATTCTGTCCATAGTGATTTAACGATTCCCCTTCCCGACAATCCGCTCCGCTACACCGCCACGCCCGATGCCGATCCCACGTATGGCATTTGGGGTGCTGGCGGCATCAACAGTAAAAACACGGCGATGACCGCTACCGAAACCATTACTACTAACGCCCGGGTACTTAGCGTGGATCCGTTAGTCGAAAAGGGACTTGGCGAAGAGGATTTTCTTACACTAGTTTTGCCGTACATCGAGTCCGCCAAGGCGGGCGTCTTGCGCTTAGGTAAACTTTTAGAAGAATACGGTACTTACGAATCCAACGGAATTGCCTTCGCCGATCGCGAAGAAATTTGGTATATGGAAACCATCGGAGGCCATCACTGGGCTGCAATTCGAATTCCCGACGATGCCTATGCAATTGCGCCGAACCGCTGGAACATCACCGATTTCGACTTTAATTCAGCTGATTGCCTAGCCTCTGCGGATCTCCCGGAATTCATTGCCAAAAATCAACTTAATCCGGATCACGAAGGCCTTAATTTACGACACATTTTTGGTAGTGCCACGATTAAAGACCGGTACTACAATAACCCCCGGGCTTGGTACGTCCACCAATTTTTGGATGATAATTTTGTTGGGGAGCCTACCGACCAGGATTTACCTTTCATTAATCACGCAACCAAGAAAATTTCTGTGGAAGATTTGAAGTTCCTTTTGAGCTCACACTATCAAGAAACACCCTACGACCCTTATGGCGAAACTGTGTCCGAGAAACATTTTCGGCCAATCGGCATCAATCGCAATCTAGAAACTCACATTCTAGAGTTACGCAACCAAGTTCCCGATGAAATCGCGGGAATTCATTGGCTGGCCTTTGGTCCCAACACGTTTAACGCCATGGTGCCATTTTATAGTAACGTCACGGATACTCCGGCTTGCTATCGCGATACCCCCACGGTAGTGAATACCAACTACATGTACTGGATTAGCCGGGTGCTTGCCTTAATTGGGGACGGAAATTTTGCCCTCTACCAAGATTTACAGGACAACTTTGCCCAAACGGTACTTCAAAACGTGCTAAGGATGCAAAAAGAAACGGATCGCCAAGCGACCCCCACGGAAAAAACTTTAACGTCCGCTAACCAGGCAATGGCCGATTTCATCTTAGCCCAGGCTACTAAACTGCTTAACGATGCAATCAACCTCGGTTCCCGCAATATGAAGCTGCGGTTTTCGTTGGGGGATTAGGACGCCACCCGTGTGCAGCTATTCCCGTTAAATATTAACCTTCTATTCAAAAAAGCACTCCAACTTAGGAGTGCTTTTTATGTTGGCATAATTCAATGTTCTACCATTCCTAATCTAGGCTTTCTTTTACAAACGAATTAATAATTTGCAATGCTTCTTGTGCTGAATTAGTCTTCTTGATTAATTTTAAAAACTTACTGTTTTCCTGCAAATCTACCAAAAAGCTAAACAGTGGTTGTATTTTGGGATAATCATCTTCATTAATTGCCAACATAAAAATCAAATCCACATTATGCTTGTTTCCCCAATTAATTTCCCTTTCAGTTTGTAAAAAAGCCACTCTTGACTTGTACGCTGAAAATTTTATTGGATGTGGGATAGCTATACCTCCGCCAATTGCTGTTGAATACATTTTTTCCCGCTTCATTAAAAAATGTTTGTACTCTGGCTTAGTTACATTTTCTTTTTCTAAAGCACTAAGCATCTTCCTTAAAACCGCATCTTTACTTTTTAAATCTTGATGAATAAAAATCAAATCTTGATCAAACAATTTAGACAGTGGTTGATTTTCAGCAGTTGTAATAAAATTTGATAGCTCTTTACTATCATGAGCAAAATTAGCTAAATCAACCTGAACTACCGGTATTTTACTATCAAAAATAGGTACCGTAGATATAATAAAATCAACCGGTTCCATTTTGCCTTTGCGGTACTCTTCGAACGAGTATAGCCCTACAATTTCTATATATTGACTGAACTTGGCTTCTAATTTCACCTTTAATAAATTTGCCGTAGCTGTTCCTGACCCACATACGATAGCTACTTTTTTAGCGCTCAATTTCTGATTATATCTATTTTCCATAGCAGCACCAATATGCAACGTTATAAAGGATACTTCGTCATCATTAAAGGTTAAGTTCAATCGTTTTTCTAAAACATCAATTGAGGTTTTTGTCATTTCGTACGCTAAGGGAAAGGTGGAAATAATCACATCTAGTAGTGGATTCTTCCGAGTACTATCAAAATGATTAATTTTTATAAGCGAGGTAATATGTGTTCTTAAATTATTAATTAATTCTGTGGCATCAGATAAATCAAATCCATAATTATTCCGTATCCTGTCTAAAAAAAGCATTATTGCTTTATTAATCTCTACTTCACTATTGTCTTCTGTATCTCGAATAATTTGTGGATTATTTAGAGCAAAGTGATATTTAATATAGTTTCGCTCAGCACTAGAGATTTGGACATTAAACCGCTGCTCAATTCCAACAAATAATTGGGTAAACTCTTTTTCAATCCTTCCCTTAATTATTGAATTATCAGAGAAGGTGGTTATCTCATTGCCATTTTTTATCCTTAGAATGGTAATAGCTATATGCATAATGATGTTTTTTCGGTTAAAATCTGCAATATCAAAAACTAATTTATCCATAAATTCATCTAAGACACTCTTTAGTTCATCTAAATTAATTTCCTTGAAAATACTCTTCTCTAAATCTGTGAAACCTAAAATATAAGTTTTATAATTTTTATCTTCAACTTGATCGATGAAACATTGTCGCTTTTCAACCTCATCCCCAACGATTGAAAAAGCATTATTAACACGTACGATTTCTAAATGATTCCCTTTAATGGCACTTTTAATCTCTTCTATATAATTGGCAAGGGTACCGCTACTGATATACATGTCTTCCAAGATTTTATAAATGCTTATTGGAACATTGGTCAGCAACAATAAACACATTAACTTTTTTAAACGTATATTAACCGAATCAAACATCACTTTCTTATCAAGTTTTTCCAGATCTGCTTTTAATTTAGCAAGACTTCCAGTTTGTTCTTCTTTTAAAAAATAACCTTTTGAACGATGATGCTTAATTAAAACGTTGTATTTGGTAATATCTTCATTAAGTCGGTTTATATCTGTTCTAATTGTTCTTTCACTTACTTTAAGCTTTAAAGATAAGTAACTAGAACTAATTTCCTTTTGTGCAACAACTAAGATCATCAAAATTTTTTTCAAACGCGCATAAGAAAGCTCTAGCATCTTTTTAAAACTCCTACATCAAATTTATCTAGTGCATAATTTTACAAATTATAAAAGTAACCTATTCATACATTAATATAGAATAGGCTACTAAGTTTCCTAGTATTCAAAATAAACGGTTACAAATTTAGCATGTTTAACGTCCTTTAAATCGCACTTATTTTCTTCCAAATATAAAGGTTCAATAGTATCTTCTTTCAAATCTACTAATTCGACTCGATTAGGTTTCATCCCAAAACTGATTACATCATCCACTGATTCTGTTTTTTTTGCATTATACAGTCTTATAATGTAGCCGTTTCGGTGATTAGCTTTTTTTAAGCTGCTTAATACTAGGTTACCCTTAGTTTGAATCAATCCATTTTCGCTGTCCAAGAAAGGTGTTACTTCATCCATATTAAAAATTAAACGACCATTCAAGAAATCAGCGTATTCATATATTTGTAACCCTGTATCATATTTTTTAGCTGTCATTCCGACGTTGACATTGTCAAAGGTGTCATTTTCAATGTTTAAAGCAAATTCAAATTCCATTTGCTTATTAAGTTCGGCGTTGGGGGTTGCAATTACTTTCTCTCCAGAAGCTCTACCTGGACGGTATAATAAATCCTCTTTTCCCATCCAACCATACGTCCGGAAGATGGTTAATCGGATATTAGAATAGTTTTCCCCAGTAATTTCATATTCACGTACACCCTTAGGCATTACTGCCACGGTACTAGTCGTGTTAGATAACGCTACGAATGATTGGCAAGTTTCAATCGTAATAGGTTTTTCATTCCACTGGTCTTTTGCCTTTTTCCAAAGTTCCATTTCTTTATGCCGATAAACTGGACGTGCAATCGTTCCAAATTGTTGGTCAGCTATTGAAACTTTAGACTGGATACCGGTATCAAAGTTCACACATAGTCGATGGTCCTTTGGAAGAGAATTATCCACCTTCACTTTAAATTTTATTACTCTTGAATTCTTCTCTAATAATATACTCAACGTAATTGGCATAAACGTGTCGCAGATTTTTTTAGCGCGACTTTCTAGGTTCTTAGGTACTTTAAAATTGTAGCTAATTTTAGCAATTGATAATAAATCAGAATGTTTAACGTTGACTGTATGCTCTTGGTTATAAGAGTAAATCACCATATCATTTTTGGCAGGCGAGTAATTAAATGAGTCCCCGCCATCACCATTTTCTTCTAAAATTGCTTGCTTTAAGTATTCCTTTTTAGCCTTTTTATCTAAAATATCTAGAGTACCATCTTCATTAATTGTTATTTTAAAGAAGTTATTTTCCAGTGAGTTATCAGTACTATCATTTAACGGTTTATTATCTTTAGTTGCGTAGTCCAAATATAACTGTTGATATCCAGTAGCTGGAATTGATTCCGTTTGAAGGTATATTACAGCCTTGTAAACTTTAGATGGCTTAAAAATTTTTCGTGACGGATCAAGCTGGATAGTTTGATTAATGATATATTCCGTTTGGTCTTCGCATTGGACGATAGTATAACCAATTTCTTTACCTTCACTATCTCTTAGTGAAAAATCCTTAGTTGGCGAATATACTACTGTTTTTACCAACTGTTGCTGTTTAACGGTAAGAGGGTTAAATACAGTTAACGTAATTGGGTATTTTGTATTATTTTTAATTCGTACAGTAATTTGTCGTAAAGTAACTTCAACTAAATTAATACTAATATCCCTTGCTTGTTTATAACGCATATATATATCTTCATTAGTCGTATCTGAGACACATGCTCCAATCGAATCATGAGCTGCATTTTCAAACATTAACTTCCAAATATCTTTTACGGCTTCTTTAGGATAACTAATCCCCCAATTTTCAGCCATCGTTAAAATTGGTTCTAAAACGTTCACTAAATAATATTGGATTTCAGTATTCATTTTCTTCAAATCAGAACGAGAAGAATATATTGACTTGTGTATCCGCATATTTTTTCCGTTTGTTAATTCTCCTGAAAGCTCTTCTAATTCAGGATGCTCTTTTTTTACTGCTTCTATATATTCTTCAATCGAGCTCAATTTAAATTTAAAATCTGGGTTATTTTGGTTTAATTTTTGAATTACTTTTGGTAGATCTTTTCTTGCTGGTGCTTGATCAAACCCATTAGGAAAAGCAATATTTTTAGTTGTCGCCCGTTTTACAATTGACTTAAAAGGCTCCGTTCTCATAACCTGATCCAATTGTGATTCATCAATAATACCGCCAATATAATAACCAGATGGGATTTGGTAAACGTTAATTTTACTGCCGTCTTCCCCTGTCCATTGGTATTCCGTATGCTCTACTTCTTCATCCGATACACCTCTCCAAAACATGGTATCTTGAATACCAAATCCTTTGTAAATTTGTGGCATACTGGATTCTTGGCCAAATGAGTCGGGTACATAGCCTACGTTCATATAGTCACCAAATTGATTACAAATATCCATACCTTGTTGTAAATTTCTAACAATGCTTTCACCTGAAATTACAAATTGATCCGTTTGAGTATACCAGGGGCCGATAATCAACTTTTTATCCTGAACTAACTGTTTAACTCGGTTAAAATCATCTGGTCGCCATTTTAAATAATCTTCAATTAGTGAAGCTTGCCCATCTAAAATAAATCGATCATATCCCTTGTTATTTTCTAAATTATCTATAACTTCTGATAGATCCTTTAATAAATATACTTTTGAACGTGACGTTGTAAAATACCATTCTCGATCCCAATGAGTATGCGGAATCACATGTACTGTCTTAACCATATCTACTTAACTACCTCGCAATCAACCAATCTCAATCTTAATATCATCTTCACCAATATCTTCGCCTTCATTTTCGCTAGAAATGTTGAAGTTAGCCACTAATGGTGCAACTAGTCCAATAAATAAAGCTCCAACAAAAATTCCAGCAATGTAGGCAAACTTATTATCTGCTGTAATTATTCCAGGCAGTCCTCCTAGAGGTGGGATGTGGGAGTGCATTCCTAGTAGAACACCCGTAACGGATCCTAGCGCACCACCAATCATGTTGACTGGTAAAAGTTTCAAAGGACTTGTTAGAAAGAATGGAATCGCACCTTCCGTAATCCCAAAGGTTCCCATAATAAGGTTGTTTCTTCCAGCCATAAACATTTCGTCTGAAAATTTACGTCTTGGATAAATAAAGGTAGCCAAAGCATATCCGAGTGGAATACAGCAAATTGCAATATTAGTAATCAAAGCTGGACCATAAATTCCTTCAATAAATAAGATATTTCCTACCATCCAAGCAGCTTTATTAATTGGTCCGCCTAAATCAGTTCCAATCATGGCACCCAATACAATTGCGACAATTGCTCCGTTAGTATGGTTGCTAATCATCCCTTTTACCCAAGCGACTAAACTAACATTAATCCAAGTTAGCGGCCCAGATAATATGACGCCTTCCACTAACGCAACTGCTCCAGTAGTAAGCAACGGCACTACTAATAAAGGAATTGCTGATTTCCAAGCATCACTAACTTGAATTTTTCGACACCATCTTGCCACATATCCAGCAACAAATCCGGCAATTAAGGCTCCTAAGAATCCTGCGTTAATTGTTGATGCCAACTGACCACCAATGAAACCAGCTCCTAACGCCGGCTTATCTCCAATTGCGTATGCAACATATCCAGCAATTACTAAGTTAACTAAACCGATTCCAATCCATCCTACAGAATTAATTTCGTATAAAATATGGAAAATATTGCTTGCGTTTTTGTACTTGGAAAGATCGTTAACCCCCATAGCCATCCCAATAAGCTGAGGTATCCCTACAATCATTGCACCACCAATTACTGTAGGAATCATGTACGAAATTCCGCTCATTAAATAGCCCTTCCATTCGGCTAATAAAGTTTTAGCGCTTTTCATTTTATGATTCCTCCTATACTGAAGCTACGCATTTTTTCAAGACTGCTTTAGGGGCCTTTATACATACGTTAATATCTACACGTAATACCTTTTTCCCTTCGAATCTATCCATTCCAGTAATTTTTTGGTCAGAAGCAATCAATACAAAATCGGCTGCGTCAGCTTCTTCTTGAGTGATGACGTTTACTGGTCCCATAGAGCCTTGTTCCTCGATTTTGACATCGTACCCCAGTTCTTTACCTGCTTTCTCAAGTGCTTTTGCTGCCATTGGTGTGTGTGCTAATCCTGCTGGACAAGCTGAAATTCCTACAATTTTCATGATATTGTCTCTCCAATCTGTTTAGTAATAAATTCTGAAATTTGACCTTTGTCATCCAAATTACGAAGCTTTAGTTTAAAATCATCGTCAAGTAAAGCAGTCGCAAGATTTGATAACATTTGTAAATGAATGGTCCCCACATCTTTATCCGGTACCATTAAAGCAAATACGTCTGTAACAGCTTGATTGTCGTATGTCTCCCATTCAATCCCGGTATTTGATCGAACATATATTATTCCAGGTTTCTTTACTATTCGTGATTTAGCGTGAGGAATCGCAAAACCTTCTTGTAAACCGGTAGAATAATCTTTTTCTCGTTCTTTAAACACATTAAATAAATCTTTTGATGACTGAGTATATTCCAATTTATCTGCTTTATTTGCAATATAATGAATCACATCATCTTTTTTTGAAAAGTTTTTATCTAAGAAAATATTTGTTGACGGTATTACCATCGAGTTATCCTCCTACTGCATCCCTTATGTTGTAACCGATTACATTTTCATTGTAAGTGATGCTTTAGTCTTTGTAATCACAATCAATTTCCACTTGTATTGGAAATTAGAAATATTTTTTATTCATAAAAAAAGCCTTGAATCCGTCATCGTCTGACTAAATTCAAGGCTTTTTGCTTACTATTAACGTTTTAAATTAGAAGCTGGCGTTACCCGGGGTCCGTGGGAATGGGATAACGTCGCGGATGTTTTCCACACCAGTAACGTACATCAATAATCTTTCGAAACCAATTCCAAATCCGGAGTGTTCCGTTTCCCCATATTTTCTTAATTCAAGGTACCACTTGTATTCTTCAGGATCCAAGTTAAATTCCTTAATCTTTTCGTTCAACTTAGCTAGTCGTTCTTCACGTTGGCTACCACCAATCAATTCGCCAATGCCAGGTACTAATAAGTCCACTGCGGCAACCGTCTTGTGGTCTTCGTTTTCCCGCATGTAGAAGGCTTTGATGTCCCGAGGGTAATCCGTGATGAACACTGGTTTTTGGTAAACTTTTTCGCTCAAGTATCTTTCGTGTTCAGTTTGGATATCAATTCCCCATTCAACTTTGTTTTCGAATTCTTGGTCAGCAGCTAACAACTTGTCGATTGCTTCCGTATAAGTAATCTGGGCAAAATCGGCGTCGCGAGTTGCTTCCAAACGGGCCCGTAATTCTTGGTCCACGTTTTGGTTCAAGAAGTCGATTTCATCAGAAGCATTTTCCAAGAGGTAGTTGATCACGTACTTCAACATGTCTTCGGAAACGTTAATTACGTCTTGCAAGTTAGCAAACGCCATTTCTGGTTCAACCATCCAGAATTCAGCGGCATGCCGCGTAGTGTGTGAATCTTCCGCGCGGAAAGCCGGACCAAAAGTATAAACATCCCGGAAAGCCAACGCAAATGCTTCCGCGTTCAATTGACCACTAACCGTTAAGTTAGTTGGTTGCTTAAAGAAGTCCTTAGTAGAATCAACCTTGCCTTCTTCGTTCTTTGGAACGTTGTTAAGGTCTAAAGTAGTCACCTTAAACATTTCACCGGCACCTTCCGTATCACTAGAAGTAATCAACGGAGTGTTAACGTAGACAAAGTTATTCTTTTGGAGGAATTCGTGGATGGCAAAGGCTGCCAACGAACGAATCCGGAAAACTGCGTAGAAAGTATTGGTCCGCGGACGCAAATGTGCTTGTTCACGTAAGAATTCTGGTGTGTGGTGTTTCTTTTGAAGTGGGTAGTCACTGTCTGAGTTACCTAAAACTTCAATTTCAGTTGCGTGAATTTCAAACGGTTGCTTAGCTTTCGGAGTGTCCACTACCGTTCCGACTACTTTTAAGGTAGTGTAAATGGGAGCTTTCTTAATTTCTTCGTAGTTTTCCAACCCATTTTCCATGATTACCTGCACATTTTTAATGCAGGAACCGTCGTTAATTTCCAAAAAGCTAATTTTCTTGGAAGAACGGAGCGTCTTTAGCCAACCCGTTACTTCTACTGATACATCTTCATCATGCGTTGCTTGCGCATAAAGTGATTTAACCAACGTATTTTCCATTAAAAATCCCTCCATTATCTTCGTAAAAAGTCCGCCAATAAAAAAGTCTTCCATCCCGTAACAGGGACGAAAGACTTCGCGGTACCACCCAAAATTCGTTTAAAAATAAACATCTCTAAAAGCACATCTAAAATATGCTCTCCAAACGATAACGTATCGGTCACGTCTAGACTTACTGGACGCTTAATCGTTCAGCCTAGAAACAAAGAAGATGTTTTTCTTAAAAGAATAACTTCTTGAGCTTCCACCATCCTCAATTCGCTTTAAGTTACGGGCTTAAAATACTTGTTCTTCTTACGGTTTTTGATTATATTCAATTAGCTAGCTTCAAGATTAGCATAGAAAATTATTTTTGTAAATTGGGATTTCGTTGTTTTCACGCCTTTAGTGTGCTATTCTATGCTCAAATATTTTCCCGAAACGGAGTATTATATTATGGTTAGTTTCGTATTGCTTTTGGCGATCTGTCTCATCCTGGCGACCGTTTACGTAACCTGGCTTAAAAATGACCGAAATCTCCACCTCGATTGGCATTCGCCACTTTTAATCCCCAAAGTATTTGGCTTTGGGGTGACCTTTAACCCGAATAATTTCTTTGGATTAAGCATGATTATCATCATTATTTTGTTAATTTTATTGCCTTTAATCCAATCACTCCACCTTTTTTAAAACTCGTCGACCCTATAAAATCCAGTTTGCTTTTATAGGGTTATTTTGTCTTTGTGTATCGCGACAATCCCCCAAAATATTAAGCTACGCATAAGGTAAGCAACGCCAAATCGTTTCAGTTCCCTTACTGTGATTTCTGATGTTATCATACGTTACGAACATCAAGAATTTATTTTACAGTTATGTTCTGGGGGGATAGTAACTATGTTATATAAAGATTTAAATGGAAAAGTTGCCGTAATCACTGGCGGCTCAAAAGGAATCGGCAGCGCGATTGCCGAACGCTTTGGGCAAGAAGGTATGCACGTCGTTATTAATTACAACTCTGATAAAGATGGCGCCAACGCCGTACGGGATCAAATTAACGCAGCCGGCGGTGAAGGCGTGGTCGTGCAAGCTGACGTATCAACCGAAGAAGGCGTTAAGCGTCTAGTCGACATGGCCGTCGATCAATTTGGCGACCTAGACGTTTGGGTCAACAACGCGGGGATGGAAAATCAACAACCAACTGCAGAATTATCGTTTGAAAGCTGGAAACGAGTGCTCGACGTCAACCTAAACGGCGTGTTTTTAGGTTCAAAAGCGGCCATTAATTATTTTCTTTCGCATGACAAACCAGGAAACATTATCAACATGTCTTCCGTTCATGAGAAAATTCCGTGGCCAACTTTTGCACACTACGCTGCTAGCAAAGGCGGCGTAAAGCTGTTCAACGAAACGATTGCGATGGAATACGCCGACCGGCACATCCGGGTAAACGCAATTGGCCCAGGCGCGATCAATACGCCAATCAACGCTAAAAAATTTGCGGATCCTGAACAGTTAAAAACCACCACTAGCATGATTCCTATGCAACGAATTGGGGATCCTGAAGAGGTCGCGGCCGCGGCGGCATGGTTAGCTTCTGCTGAATCAAGTTACGTCACCGGAATTACCCTCTTCGTTGATGGCGGGATGACACTTTATCCATCCTTCCAAGGCGGTAAAGGTTAATTAAAATAGGTATTAAAATAACAGCACTGAGAGTTCGCAAACTTCTCAGTGCTGTTTTGGTGACGACTTTTTTAAGGACCCAAAATCGGTAGTTACGCCCAATTTAGGCACAACTACCGATTTGGGGTTAGTGCTCGCAAGCCGCCCGAATTTTCCCACGTCCACCTACTTGTAAACCTGTTTTTCGGATTATTCGATGTGCTTTTTTAGCCAGGCTAAATGGGATGCTTCCCTTTCAACCGCCCGGGACAAAATTAAGTAATGTCCGTAATTTTCCTCAATCGCGGATGGTTCTTCAAACAGTAATTTTTGCCGTTGCTTTAAGTGAGCCACTTTTTGTTCGTGAAGATCCGCCGCCTGTTTTAAAATTTGCTGTAAAAGGGGATCATGTCGGTCAGCGATAAAGTACATTTTAAGTGACGTCAGTTCATCATTTTTGGCCGTAATCGGGGTAGCGAGCCATTCCCGCAAATCCGTTTGGCCCTTCGGAGTTATTGCGTAGTTAATGACTTTCCGATTTTGTTCATCGTCAACCACTTCAATTTGGCCTTCGTCCGTCATTCGTTGTAATTCAGGATACAATTGGCTGTGTGAAACCGTCCAGAACTCGCTAATTTCGTTCTTAAATTCCGCAATCATATCTTTTCCAGACATAACCCCATTCTTATTTAACAATCCTAAAACAATGTACGGTAAAACTCGTGGTCGTGGCATGCGAACTCCTCCAAAAATTAATTACTTGTTAATTCGCTTGTAGTTTTCATCAAAATACTTTCCGTTGCGAATGTCGCTGGTAATGCCATCGTATGGTTCTTCAGAAATAACATCTTCGTTATTTTGTCCAGCATCACCCATGTAACTAATTTTAGCAAATTCTGGAACAACTAGTTTAGGATAAGTTTCATATTTTTCACGAGATTCTTCCATTAAATCAATGTGTTCATTTTGGAAAGTAACCGTGATTTCAGGATGTTCTTCAACCCACTTAGGGAAGAAAATGGTTCCGTGCAACTTACCTTCGTTTGGCATGAAGTCTAACGCCACGTCCGTTCCAGTTGGTTCCGTCCAAGTAATCTTGTAAACACCTTCCGTCAACATTACGATGTCGGCTTCTTGGTCCTTAACCCAACGACCGGCAACCATTCCCCCATGAATTCGATAATCTACCGTATGGTCATTTTTAGCGTACCATTCATATTCCCAACCATTATCGTATGTGTAAATAAAGTGCGTTCCTAAAAAGTCTTCTAAAGTTTTAAATTGTTTTTCCATTATTACTTCACCTGCTTTTGAATGTTATGTCGTTATCGACAAAAGTAATTATATGACGTTATCGACATAAAAGTCAACAATGGATTTCCTAAAAATTTAGTTAGCTCACCCTCAAGGGTTTCTTTAAGGTATGCATGACATCTTTCAAAAATAAAATAGGACCCTCAGCTAATTACTGAAAGTCCCTATTTTTAATTAGTAACCATACTATTCGACATTAAACTATTACTTCAATTTCAGAGGAATGTTTTTAAAACTCCTCGTCACCTTGTGCAACCATGGTGTATTGGAAAATCCCTTTTTGGCCCGCGCTTAAAAGTTCCTTAACCAAATCAGCTTTATCGAATTGGGTCCGGTAAACAAATAGCTGTAACAACATTGGAATATTCGTCCCCGTAATGATTTTTAAATCAGGAAAATCTTTGGTCAACGTCACTAGCGTGTTAAACGGTGTGCCCCCTTTTAAATCAGTTAAGCAAATCGGAGATCCATCTAATTCCGCAATTTCTTTTTTTAACTGGGCTTTGAAATCCGCTAAATCTTGCCCCATTTTGAAATCTACGGCCGCACATTTTTCTTGCTTACCACAAATCATTTCAGCCGAATCCCGCATTGCGGTGGCTGATTTTCCATGCATGCATATTAATACTGATGTCATTAGTTGAGCTCCACTTCTAGTAATCTAAAGCTCGATAGTAGCGCCGAATATCCATTGGATGACGATTGATATGTTCAATATTTACATCAATACGGTTGTTAATTGCATGGAAGACAAATGGTGACAGGGTGCCCCGGAATTTTTCTGAAAACCCTGGTAAATCATAGTCTTTAGTATCAATAATTGTGTAATTTCCACAAATTTCGGGTAGGAATTTAGCAACTCGCTCACTAAGCGAACGTTGACTATCTTCCCCAACATAAACTGTAACTGGCGTATCTCGGTCAACCACTTCAAACATTCCGTGGAAAAATTCAGCAGCTTCAACGGCACGAGTCCGAATCCAATGTTGTTCTTCCCAGTAACACATTGCGTATGAGTAAGTTGCGCCCCATTGGTTACCAGCTCCAACAAAGTAATGAATGTCATCATCATGATGTTGTTGCGCAAATTCTTGAGCAAATTTGTCCGCACCTTCTTCAATATTCGCAATATCTTCAGCAAAGTGTTGGTCCATTTCACTATAAAATTCTTCATATTCCGGAAATTCACCTTTAAGATACATTAAACGATCCGCAACCATGAAGAATTTAAGCTGCTCATTTTCTGGATACGAAATACAATGGGTTACTAAACTTGCTAAATCAGCTTCAGCCCTATCAATAAAACCTAGGATAGTCGCTCCCGCTGCTTTAATTTGTTTTACTGCGTCAACCACTTCCTTAGTATTACCAGTAACTGAAGAAGTGATTACTAAAGTTTGGTCAGTAATTCGGCGATTCCCGGTCGTTAGGTATTCAGCTGCATTTTGGTAAAATGTTTCAATTTCCGATTTTTCTTTCATATGAACTACTGCTTGCATTGAGGATGCATAGGTACCACCAATCCCTAACCAGCAAACGTTACGATAGCCTTGATCAGCAATTTGATCTATTAATTGATTGATTTCACTCCGTAATTTAAGTGCACCTTGCATACCTGCAACTAATTGTTGTTTGTTAAATTTTCTCATGATGTTCTCTCCTTTATTGTTTAATTAGATTTTAGAAGCTGTAATTTGATCAAAATCTGGATAAGCCGAATGTTCTAAATCAACTCCCTTAATTTGGGAAAGTCGATAGGCCATTAAATGGATTGGCACGGTTAAAAATAATGCCGCCAGTAGTTCATCAGTTGCTATTTCAAAAGCTAAATCTCCGGTTGTCAAAGTACTCAAATTAACTTGGTTCGCATAAATTGTGTAAACATGGTTGACATGTTGTTTTAAGAATTTCCTTAATAACTGTGCACGATCAGCTAATTTACCATTCGGCTCTATGAAAACTATTATGTCTTCAGAGTGAAGTCCTAAATATGGACCATGCATATATTCTTCAAGTTCTTTTCCCCAAGCATTATTCCGTACTGCTTCAGTAAATTTGGTTTCTCCCTCACGAGCGACACCGTAAGCTGCACCATAACCGATAAAAGTAATTCTTTGTGCATTACTAAAGTCATCCACATGCTTTTCAACCCACTGATCGCTTTGTTTAATAACCTGTGGCAATTTTTTCGTGATTTCTTGAATAAGTTGCCAATACTTCTCATCCTCTTCAGCCGATATTTTCCCAAATTTTTTCGAAAGCACTAGCGCAATTAAGATTAAATCTAAAATAGTCACACTATATCCTGCACTAACGTATGGCATTTCTTCCACCGGCATTCCCATTTCAAGAACCCGGTTGCTAACTCGTGCCAATGGGCTATCCTTTTCACTAGTTAAGGCGACGACCATTTTTTGATTCTTTTGCAACCGTTCAACTAGCTTAACTACTGAATAACTATGCCCCCCTTGAGAAATTGCTAAACAAAGGGTGTCGTTTTCAATATTCATTAAATAATTTTCTGATATTGAAGGCTCTTCAACTTGAATAGGCATCCCTAGAATTTTGCTCATCAGTGGTAATGCACCAAAGGCCGCATTTGAACTAGAGCCCGTTGCATATATCATTACTCGCTTAAACTTACTTAAGTCCCACTGATTAAGCGGTTTCAAAAATAACTTTTCAACATTATCAAGAACTTGTTGATACAGCTTTGGTTCCAAATGCACATAATCATTAATCGATTTCACTATCTTGCTCCTCTCTATTTACTAACCAAGTAATCCACTCCAAGCACCAAAAATTCCGATTGCCGCAATCAATAACAAAATGTACTGTGCTTTCCATCCTTTTTTATCAAGCCAAAAAATAAATAGCGTAAATAATAACGGCAATATTCCTGGTACGATGCCATCAAAAATCTTTTGTACGGAAGTGGCATCCGCCCCTGTCCCAATTTTCATTGGCATTTTCAAAGTTACCATTGTAGCAACCATGGCTCCAACCACCCCGAGGCCTAAAACAGAAGCACCATACGTTAACTTATCCATCAATCCCGTTTTTTGCACCCGGTCAATAAATGACGCTCCAATGTTATATCCAATAAACAAGCCATAATATCGTGCAATGATTGCCGGAATGTTAAAAATCAGAAGAAAGAGTAACGGTCCTAATATATTTCCCTGGAAAGCTAACGAGGTTCCGATCCCGGTAGCAATAACTCTTAGAGTGCCCCAGAAAAATGAATCTCCAATCCCGCTTAACGGTCCCATCAAAGCAATTTTAATGTTATTAATGGAATCTTCATCAAAGTCGTCATTTAACGCATTTTGTTCTTCCATTGCGATCGAAATGCCTAGCGGAAAAGTACTTAACCATGGAGTAACGTTGAAAAATTCCAAGTGTCGCTTAAACGAATTTTTTAACTTGTCTTCTCTGTTTTGATAAATTTTCTTAAGAGCTGGGGTCATCGCATAAGAATATCCTAAGTTAGATTGTCGTTCGTAATTCCAAGCCCATTCCATGGTAAACGACCGCCAAAAGGTTGCCATTAGATCTTTTTTAGTAAGTAACTTAGAACTCTTCATCTTCATAATCGATTCCTCCATTTTGCCCACTATTCGTAGTTGAATTTCCACTTACAGCTGCTGGTTCAGCATGAAATTTATCTTTAAATGCTGAGTAACCCGTTAAAATCAAAGCTAAACATGCTCCGAAAATTGCGACGCCGGTAACTGGAATCTTCATATATACAGCCAGTGCAAACCCTAAAATAAAGAACGTAATGTTGTTTTTGTTGACCATCATCTTCAAAAGTAACGCAAAACCATAAGCCGGTAGGAGCCCCGTTGCAATACCTAAACCATTAATAATGAACTGTGGGATTACCGCTAAGAATGATTTAATTACCGGGCTACCCAGCAAATAGGAAACTCCTACAACTAATCCAATTGGTAAGTTAATTGAAAAAAATCCTCCAAGAAGATTCATTCGATCGAGTCCCTTGCTATTGCCTTGTTCCGCGTAATGATCTGCTTTATGCACAAAGTACGGCAAAATAAAGATAAAGCACAGATTTTTAATTACTAGCACTAACGAAGCAATTGGGATTCCTAACGTTAAAGCAACCGCCGTACTTTTACCAGCTCCGATTGCAAATGCAGTTCCCAATACGCTTCCTGAAATAATTTCTGGTGGAATCGATGCTCCGATTGAAAAGGAACCTACAAAAGCTAGCTCTAGAGTTGCTCCCATAATAATTCCTTGTTGCACATTACCCATGATTAGACCAGCTAACGTACACATTACTAACGGACGAGAAAGCATGGACGAACCTAAGAAATACTCTCCGTTCCCCAACATAGCAATCAAGGCTAGCAGTAAGGCTGTTAAATAGGCACTCATTTTTACACCTCCATAATTAATCTATTTTTTTGAATTCTTGCCGCTCTTCGCTAGGAACTTGTTGGATATAAACGTCTACACCACTTTGTTGTAGTTGAGTTAATTGTGCTCCCTCATCGTTAGTCAAATTAATTGTCTTAGAATAATTAATTGTTCCTTCGCGTGGCTTTGTACCTCCTAAGTTAAGCTCCCCAATCTTTCCGTCGGTTTCTTGAATTAGTTTGCTAGCGTCGGCAACTGATTCCACAACCACTAGCATTTTATATTTATCAGTGACGCCTGAATTAATTGCTTTAATGCTGTCTTCAATTGATTTCATCACCAACTTTGCATTATCTGGTTTCGCCAATCGAATTGCCGATTTACGAAAATCATCGCTAGCAACGGCGTCATTAGCCACCAAGATAGTGTTTGCTCCCAAACTGTTAAACCAAGAAACCGCTACTTGACCATGTAATAATCGATGATCTACTCTAACAAGTTTTATCATTTTAAATTCCCCCACTTTTAATCAAAGTCTATTGAATATTTAGTATCTAAAGCGCTCTGTAATTTGTATTCAATGGCAACCACTCGTGCCCGATCGTCTAAAAAGGTATTAGTTATTTTAAAAACTGGAAAGTCAGTTGCCACTTCTAACTGTTTACAATCTTCATCAGTAGCTTCCGTTAATTGAAAATCTTGGTAAACATCCTGGACACTCATTTTGCCAGTGTTAACTGCTTCAATAATTGCGGTAACCTTTAATATCTCCGGATCAAAGCCGGGAAAATAATCCAGTGGCAAAATTAACTTTTCATACGTGCGTTCTTCGGAAAACACTAAAAAACTAAGATAATAAATCAATTCATTCTCTTTGATTCCAAAGATTTTTGAATAGTAAACCCCTGCCTTACGCAAGTAGCTTTCCTTAATCTGTGTTTTCTCAGGTTCTAGTCCGGTAGAAGTTTTAATAATTCCGGTCATATCCAAAATGTTTTGCTTAGAAATTCCTGGGGCAACAAATAGTCCCACGCCTTTTTTACGCACAACTTGTTTTTCTTCAACTAGTTGTTCAACTGCCTTACGCACCGTTGTTCTACTAACTTGGTATATCTTTTGTAGCTCACCTTCATTCGGTAAAACTCCGCCCTTTTTGTATACCCCATTTTCAATTTTGCGTTTGATATCAGCGTAAATTTCTTTAAATAGTGTCATTTTATAAATCCTCTTGATAATCAAAAATATTCTTTGCCTTGAAGTGGTACTTGAAGTTACTCCCAATAAGGTACTGCACCGTATGTTCAACTGGAATATCATTTTCTTCGTAGTTAAAACTGTCTACTTGATATAACGGTTTTCCCTCTTCCACTTGTAATGTGCGCCTTAAACTTTCGTCTGCTAACACACACGTGATAGTTTCATAGCCGTACGTGGGTTGAACCCCATAATTTTCTTTTAAGGCTTTATAAAGCGAATAGTTATTAAAATCAAAATCCACTAACTTCTCGAAACGCTGCGCATCTAGATATGCAATTTCAAATGAAAACGGCTGGTTTTTGTACAAACGAAGTCGTTTAAGCTCTAACGTTCGCTTGGTAGTACTTTCAAAAAAGCTTTCTAAACTATTTGGTGTATTAATTACTTTTGCGGAAAGCTGTTGAATTTGTTCATTTGATTCTCCTAATTCACTACTTAACGGGCGCATTCCTAGCAAATTAACATCTATTTTCTTGTTAACCCGAATTCCTTGACGATTTTTAACCCGAATATCACCTTCTTTTTGTAATCTCGCTAACGCATATTTGACAGCGTTACGACTTACTTGTAATTTCTCCGCTAATTCTCTTTGCGATGGCAATTGATCGCCATCCTTTAATTCCATAATCATTTCCCGAAGTAACTCTTCAGTAACGGTTGATGATGAAATATCTTTATACTCCATTGCAATACTCCCTTGGGACTTAAAATGCTGATTTTGTATTTATAAACTTGGTAAAAACCTTATTTTTTAACATGTCAAAGCATTCTAAGTAACATGTTAGTTTATTTTTGAGCCCACAGATAGTGTAAGCGCATTCAGATAATAAGTCAACATTTTTTTCTAAAATAAAAAACAGTGTGGGCTCTTTCACCTCCACACTGCTTTTAAACTATTTAGTAATGAAAAAAATTCAAATTCTTGATTCTTTAAGTTCCATTTTGCTGGACCCTTAATTTCGTAAGTTATCTCTTTTTATTTGTTGTTTCAAGCGAGTCTTACAACATTAATTCCCGCAACTGGTCATAAGAATGTGCCACCGCGGTTGGCTTGATTGGCGCATCCACCGCGATTTGTTGGGGGTTATACCAAATGCTTTTGAACCCAGCTTGATTGGCCCCTAAAATGTCGGATTGCAACCGGTCGCCCACCATTGCGGTATTCTGGAAACTCATATCCGCATATTTATGCTTAATTGGCGCAAAGAAGCGTTCATCAGGTTTAGCATAACCAACGTCTTCTGAAATAAAGCAGTCGATAAAGTATTGGTCTAACTTGGAACCAGCGAGCCGACTCAACTGAGTCTTCTTAACCCCATTAGTTCCCACCATCAACCGAATTCCTGCCGATTTCAAATCCCGCAATAATGCTTGCGCGCCTTCAAATTGGTAGTAGCTAGTTGCCAATCGCTGGCGGTATTCCCGTTCAGCAGCGCCCCCATCGCCATCCACTCCGAGTGCCGCAAAGGTTTTCGAAAACCGGGTTTTCAACACTTGCTCCCGAGGTGCACCTTGCTCGATTGCTTCCCAGACCTGCTGGTTAATTTTTGTGTAGGTTGCCAATCCAGTCGTCAAATCTTGCACGCCATACTTACGTAAGACTTCAGTAGCTTTGATACGTTCACCCTTCTTAAAGTCCAGTAAAGTATCGTCTAAATCAAAAATCGCGTATTTTAACATCCCGATACCCCTTAAATAATTTTTCATCTATCGTAACGGATTCTTTAACATTTAGCAAACAAACGTTTGTGTAAATACTTTAAATTTACTATAATTGTTGATGTTGTTGAAATTATTAAACGTAATTACGTTTAACGGGTTTATTATGAACGGATATAAGACATGGCTAAAGCAAAGAAATTCAAACGTCCCAGAATCTTTTCTAAATCTAACTTAACCGTAGTTGTTTTGGCAATTCTGGGCTTTCAAACTTACCCTAATTTTACCAATCAACAATTAGATATTCATTCAAATACTGATTCCTATGGCGAGGAAAACGCCTCCAATGAAGCCACCTTGATTGAAAATCAAATTGCGGATAGTTTTAACGGTCGCCTGCCTTTTCAAGTTAACTTTACGGACTCTCAGATTATCATTCGGGTCCCTAAGTTAAACTTGTTTGATTTCACCCAGCTTTATGCACCCAACATGGTCCATATTCTGAAGAAAATCCAGGGCGACACACTTCCCCGTTCGTTGAAGAAAATTCGGCTAAGCGTTGGCGACCAAACCCAAGTCTTCTCAATCAGCGCAATTAAAGAGGCTAACTTTAGTACCGAAAAAATTAAGGAATTTAGCCAAGAACAATGGGGCCAAATTTCCAAACAAACCTACCAAGATTACTACCAAAACTACGTCCTTCCCAAAATCACTCGTAAGTAGTAAAAGTACGCGTGACGGACTTGAAAACTTTACTAAGTCCTAACCCAAAATGCTAAGAGCAGGACAAAAGTCGGGTAGTTTACAAGCATTAACAAAAAATCGATCGTTGCCTAAATTGGCATAACGATCGATTTTTTGTTAAGCGGAGCAGCTGATTTCGTTGACGCTTCATTAAAATCAAACACTCAAATCAACTTTTAGTATTATTAAATAGATAATTTTAACGGAACATGGTCCGGGTTGCCTTCAAAAGCACCTTTGGATTCTTCTCGTAGTGGTGCACTGGGGTCATTTTTTCTTCAGGAATTCCTAAGAAATGGTAGACTGCCCGTTGTGCCGCCCGGAACGAGTATTGTTCGGTAAAGACCATGTCAAATGGCATTTCTGCAAATTGGCTGACAAACGCCAAGTTTTTCGAGTGCTTTGGCACTACTTCGGGACGGTCTCCGACAGCTCGCGTATTGAACAGTGCACTAGCGTACGGCATGTAAACCGGAATTACGTTAACGATGCTATCCATGATTTCCTCTTCATGGTAAACAATGCTATCCGTTGCTTGATCAACTTCTGCCAAATGACCTAGTAATTCTTGCAGCATTTCTTTTCCGGTCATTTCAATTACCGGTTTGTCCACATAATCCCCATTTTTACGTGGGAACATGAAGTAGCCCCAGAAGACCGTTTCGTTTTCCTTTTGGGCGTGGAAATGTGGTTGATGATGAACCACGATGGATAACAAATTATTACTGTCTACCCAAGTATTTAAAGCATTCCCCGGTTCTTGTTGGGTAATCCGGCTAATTTGGTTTACCAAATAGTGGTTCTTCGTGGTTACCGTAAAGCTCATCCATTCACTTTGGGCACGGTCGTTAAAGAACTTGTCCGGATTTCCTAGATTATAGAAATGTTCGGTAGCTTGTTTCCATAATGCTGCGCTAGGAGCGTATTCCATATTTTCCTTAATTGGGGTGTTGAAATCACCAATCGATGAACTATCGGTAATCGCGCCGTTGATATCAAAAACGAGGTCATTTTCGTCAACCGTGATTGTGCCGGTTTGCTTATTTTCCCCTACGTCTTCGTACTCTAAGCCAGTAACGATGATATCATCGCGCAACGGAGTGTCCTTGAATTGGAAGGCGGTAATCTTACGGTTGTTGATAAAGGTAACTCCGTGGTCGCTCAAGTACTTACGCATCGGTAGAATGATACTTTCGTATTGGTTATACGGCGTTCTGGTAACCCCTTCAAGGGTGTTAATCCGACTAAATTCCAGAATCATCCGGTTCATGTAGCGCCGCAATTCCATTGCGGAACTTTCCTTCTTAAACGCAAAGGTAGTTTCCCACATATACCAGAAGTTAGTGGTGAAAATGTGCGGACTATCCTTAAACCATTCTGCAATGCTGACGTCGTTAAGCTTTGCTTCTTGGCTTTCAGGCATCATCATTAATTTGGTTAACAGCTTCCGGTCTTGGTTATTAAATTGCATATGCGAATAGTCGTCCGCACCGCCATTATTCCGGATCCCGTTACGCTTATCCATTAGCCGGGCCACGTCATGGGTTGGATGAGCATGGTCAAAGTTTAAAATGTCATCCGTAACCGATTGCCCTGGGTGATCCAAAGACGGCACGCTCCGCAAAACGTCCCACAAGTTTTCGTAGGTCTCTTCGTTAAGCATCCGACCGCCCTTGGCTAAAAAGCCCCGATCGTTAGATAGCCGTTGGTTGCCGTATTCCGTCTCGTAATCCGCAACCGCTGCCCCATCGTTAGCCCCGTGTTTATCGAGTCCGAACATGGTAATTTGATTACCGCTCCAACCACCATCACGAATCAAATATACGCCGGCAGCTAAATTTGCAACTCCTGTACCAATCATAAACGCTTTTCTCATCATCGATTCCCCCTTGTGGAAACAAACCTGATTATTCTTATATTTAAATTCAAGAATAGATTAACACGAAAAGCGAATTTTTGCGAGCGTTTACACTTGCGAATAAAAATTATTTTTTCTGGTACAAAAAAACTGCGAAAACCAAAAAATGCTTTCCCAGAATTAAAAAATTCTAGAAAAGCATTTGAATTACTTGAATTGTATAATGCAAAAACAGGCCTTAAAAGCCAAGTAATTATTCTTTATTAGCACTGATATGATTTTCGTGTAAAATCGCGTTGAAGTCCTTCATAATCCGGTCATCTTTTTGCCATTCTTCCCACGAAGTCATGTTTTCGTCGGGCATTTCGTAGCGTTCCCCGATGTATTTTTCATAATTAATTACATGTTGCGAATGCGATATGTTCAGCTGCATAATCCGCACTGATTTAATATAACCACGCTCGGCCGCTAGCTCAGCGCGACCATTCATCATCATGTTACCAATTTCAATGTATTTAGTACCATCCAAACGGGTAATCTCTTGAATCAAGGTGAATGTCTCATTGCTCTTCATTCTCTCGCCTCCACTTATCTAGTATAAAGCGCGTTACCGACTCCTATCTAGAATTATTATGGCACCAAAAAAGGATCCGGACTTGTACGAGTCGGATCCAGCATAAGAGAGAAAGAGAATTGATTGTGCAGGTAGGAGATGCGCCACTACCTTACAACCATATGTTAGCGCTTACACATAATAATGTCAACCTAAATTTCAAAAATATTCAAATTAAAATTTAGGCGACTTTGCACTGCTCTTCCTCCTATTCTACCGTGACACTCTTAGCTAAATTACGCGGTTGGTCAACGTTGTAACCCCGTTGCAAGCAAGCGTAGTAAGCCAATAATTGAGCAGCAATGACGCTAACCAACGGCATCAACATTTCATCAACGTCAGGAAGAATTACGTCATCCGTATTCTTGGCGAGGCTTTGGCTAGCGAAGGTAATCACCTGTGCTCCGCGTGAGATCACTTCTTCTAAATTGCTCCGGGTGTGATCGGCAGTTTTACCTTGGGTAATGATCCCGATAACCGGAGTCCCTTCTTCAATTAAGGCAATCGTGCCGTGCTTCAATTCGCCGGCTGCAAAACCTTCTGCTTGAATATAAGAGATTTCCTTAAGCTTAAGGGAAGCTTCTAGGGCTACTGCATAATCTAACCCCCGGCCAATGTAAAAGGTGTTACGCGCCTTTAAAAGGGTGTCTTTGGCCAATTGTTCGATAGCTGCCTTTTCATCCACCACCGTTTGAATTGCGTTTGCCACCATGCTTAATTGTCCTGCAATGTCAAAATCAGTTGCCGCATTGATTTGCTTCATCCGCCCCATTGCTACCGCTAGAAGTGCTTCTACGGCAATTTGCGCGGTGTAGGCCTTGGTCGACGCTACCGCAATTTCCGGACCCGCTTCTAAGGTTGCCGAGAATTCTGCTTCGCGCGCCAACGTTGAGTTAGCCACGTTAGTAATCGTGAGGCTTGGCTTTTGCCATTCATCATTTACCCGGACTAAAACTTGCCGACTATCAGCAGTTTCACCACTTTGACTAAGGAAGATGAAGAAGGCATCTTTTTCAATAATTGGATCGTCGTAGGCAAATTCGGATGCTAGCACTACTTCCGTTGGCACCTTGGCAAAGCGTTCCAATAACTTCTTGCCCACTAAACCAGCATGATAACTGGTTCCCGCACCTACAATGTAAATTTTACCGGCTTGGTTTAATTTATCTAACATTGCTTTATCGAAACGAACTGCACCCTTTGAATCAAGGTATTTTTCTTCGATGCGCCGGATTACGGCTGGTTGCTCGTCAATTTCTTTTAACATGTAGTATGGGTAAGTTCCCTTATCAGCATCGGACTGGTCAATGTCAACTTCAAAAGGTTCCCGCTGAATTGCTTGGCCATCTGCATCAAATAGCTCCACTTTATCAGGGGTGATTTTAACCACGTCGCCATCGTGCAACTCCACAAACCGTTTCGTCACGTTGATCATTGCTAAAGCATCGCTGCAAACTACGTTAAAGTCGTCGCCTACCCCAATTAATAACGGGCTCTTGTTCTTAGCTACAAAGAGGGTGTCCGGCATTTCCCGGTCCATTAAAACAAACGCGTACGAAGAATCCTTCAACAAGCTCAAAGTTTTCTTGAAAGCGTCCATGGTCGATAAACCTTCTTTAGCGAAGTGGTCAACTAATTGAACCACTACTTCAGTATCAGTATCGCTTTGGAAAGGCACGTCTGCTAAATAAGTTTGTTTTAACTCCTTGAAGTTTTGGATAACTCCGTTGTGCACGAGGTAAAACCGGTTGTCTGCTGAAAAATGCGGGTGTGCGTTAGCCACGCTCGGAATTCCGTGAGTTGCCCAGCGCGTGTGCCCAATTCCGGCACTGCCGTTCACGTCATCAGAAAGTTGAGCTTCTAAGTTTTGAATCTTTCCTTGCGCTTTAACTAGGTAATCCTTGCCTTGACCATTATTTACGTAAATTCCCGCAGAATCATATCCCCGGTACTCCAATTTTTTCAAACCATTCACTAAAAGTTTGGTCGTATCTGCTCTACCTGTTACTCCAACAATTCCACACATAATCCCTGTTCTCCTAAATTTATCTATTTGTTTTTATATAATTGGTATAATTAACGATTCTTAATATATTACCGCTTAAGGCGATTGTCAAACATTATTTTTCGGAATTGGTATATATCAAATGTGGGAATAGGTATAGCACAAGGGATTAGACCCCTTTAAATTTTTTACCCCAAACTCATTTTATTAGACAATCAAAAACGGGCTAGAGATTTTCTCCGCCCGTTTCGTTTTTTTATTATTTAGTTACAGTCGTTAATCAACGCCAACTTCACTCTTAACTACCGCAACAATCCGGTCAACGTATTGGTTAACCGCTTCTTCAGTAGGAGCTTCCGCCATCACCCGAAGTAAGTCTTCAGTTCCGGAAGGACGGACTAATACCCGGCCTTCGCCAGCCATTTCGTCTTCAACCTTTTTGATAATGTCCTTGATGGCTTGGTTTTCAAGCGCTAATTTCTTATCTTGAACCCGTACGTTAACTAACTTTTGAGGATACGTAGTTACCTCGGCAGCTAATTCGGAAAGTTTTTTACCAGTTTGCTTAACCACGTACATTAACTGGATAGCCGTAAGCATGCCATCCCCAGTAGTGTTGTGGTCTAAGAAAATAATGTGGCCGGATTGTTCCCCACCAAGGTTATAACCATCCTTCAACATTTCTTCCACCACGTAACGGTCACCAACTTGGGTTTTAACCGAATGCATACCGTGTTTTTCTAACGCTTTGTACATTCCGAGGTTACTCATTACGGTCGTTACCACGGTGTCTTCCTTAAGGCGACCCCGTTCACTTAGAAACTTCCCGCAGATGTACATGATCTTATCACCGTCGACGATATTTCCCTTTTCGTCCACTGCGATACAACGGTCGCCGTCCCCATCAAAGGCAACTCCCATATCCGCGCCCTTTTCAACCACGAACTTTGCTAGAGCTTCTGGATGAGTCGAGCCGACTCCCGCATTGATGTTTAACCCATCGGGATTGGTTGCCATCGTTTCAAATTCAGTATTTAAGTCAGCAAAGATTTGGGAAACGTAGCCGCTAGTAGCACCGTTAGCAGCGTCAACCGCGATATGTAACCCTTCTAGGTCGTCCGGAATCGTTTGTTCCAAGAATGCCGTGTAGTTTAACCCACCTTCAGGGTAATCCGTTACGGAACCAAGTCCCTTAGCCGATGGCCGGGGAAGGTTATCTTTTTCAGCATCTAAGAGAACTTCGATTTCAGCTTCCAATTCGTCAGATAGCTTGTAACCGTCCGAACCGAAGAACTTAATCCCATTATCCTCTACTGGATTGTGCGAAGCGGTAATCATCACTCCCGCGTCAGCTTCTTGCTTACGAACTAAGTAAGCAACCCCGGGCGTTGTAACGATTCCCATATCCATTACTTCGATTCCTACTGACAAAAGACCCGAAATCAAGGCGTGTTTTAACAACTGGCCAGAAACTCGAGTATCTCGTGAAACCAGCACCCGGGGACGCTGATCAGCATCCTTGGCGTGCTTAGTTAATACGTATCCGCCAGTTCGCCCTAATTGGAAAGCTAGTTCTGGTGTCAACGTTTCGTTTGCAATTCCACGAACTCCATCTGTACCAAAATACTTCAATTTCATTATTGAAAATCTCCTTCTTTGCGACAAGACCTGTAGTCCGCCGTCAATCTCTTTTAACTCATTATCTAAATCACAAAATCAGCAATTTAATTAGCACAGCTCCCAAGCTAGTTTTCACTTATGAATCACTGTTGGAGCTGCGGATTCCCGTCACTGCTAGTATCATCCACGGACGAACTCTCGTCGCTACTTGCTGAACTCGAAGAGCTTTCTTCACTACTCGACGAGGGTGCGCTGCTTGCTGATTTTTCCGAACTGCTAGAAGAGGACGTAGCTTGACTGCTTGCCTCACTAGATTCCTTAGCTTTTTCTGTTTTCACCTTGGAAACTGGAATAGTGACATTTACCGATTGCGGAGTCAAGACTACATTTACAATGTTACCGTTTGAGTCCAAAGCTTGCAACACAGAACGCGCAGAAACATCCTCTGTAGTGTCACTAGGGACGTTAACGTCGGCAACCACTTGGCTAATCCGGTCAATTTCTGATGCGGAGCCCGTTGCTTGAACCGTCGTTACCGAGGTCTTTACGTTCCCCATCGTATAACCTTTCTTAACCATGTTAGTATCGTAACGGTAGCGAATTTCAAATTTCTTCGTCTTCCGGTGGGCAATTGTTATTTTGGATTTTTCTGGTTGGATTCGGTAACGAATATCCTTACCGAGTCCTTCCACTTGATACTTAACCGTATGCTTACCCGGTGCATAATCCTGCAATGCAAGGTACACCTTAAAATTACGGGTGTTGGTTAAAGTGGTAATCATTGCGCTGGAGCCGGTCAACGTAATTTTAACGCGTTCTTGGTAACCACTAACTACGTACTTACTTGAATCCACATCTAAATCCACCGGCATCGTAATTGTAGCCGTCTTGGTGGACATCAACGCGGTTTTATTCTGATTTGCGTCGGTCCCCGAAACCCGCGTTGAAGTAAGGTGATCGGTCTTTACGTACGCAAAAAGCAAAAGGGCTAAGACTAACGCAATCAACCGATAGCTAAAATTTTTGGTAAAAAATTTCTTCATCTAGTGCCGCCCCCTTTTTCCCTTAAAGAAGGCCGAAATATTTTCCGTAACCGAAGTGAAGAACGGGGTTGGCCCTTCATCACTGGTAATTAATTGAGTCCGGAAATACCGTAAATAGGATTCTTGCGACATATCCCGCAATAGTTCGCCGTCCTTCATAATAGAAACTTCTCCAGTTTCTTCTGAGACTACGATGGTTAATGCATCGGTAACTTCACTCATTCCGACTGCCGCACGGTGACGAGTTCCAAGTTCCTTAGGGATTAAGTTGCTCTGTGACAAAGGCAAATAAGCAGCTGCCACGGCAATCTTACCGTTTTTAATAATCACCGCACCATCATGTAACGGGGTGTTCGGGATAAAAATGTTGATTAACAGCTCTCCTGAAACGTCGGCATCCAGAGGAATTCCGGTTTCAATATAGTCATCAAGCCCGGTTTCCATCTGAATTGAAATCAACGCTCCAATTCGACGTTTAGCCATGTACTGAATCGCCTTATCCAACGCCTGAATCATTTTTTCTTCCGCTTCTTTTTGCGAATGGTTCTTTGCAAAAATCGACCCGCGACCTAAGTGTTCCAGTCCCCGGCGAATTTCCGGCTGAAAGATGATCACCATCGCAATTACTCCCCAATTGATGACCTGATTCATAATCCAGTAAACCGTACTTAATCCGATATACCAGCTTCCCGCCATAATTATAATAATGACGATAATCCCACGAAATAACTGTACCGCTTTGGTTCCCCGCAGCAGCATAATCAATTCATAAATTACAAACCAAACCACGAGTACATCAATAATATTGATGACGTCGCTCCAAGTTAACAACTGGGACCAATTTATGTTCATACCTGTCCCTCCAAATTCATATTCAGGGATAATTATACCAGAGAGAATATAAAGTGACCTCCTATTTGTTGCAGGGGGTTAATTTATCGCACATTTACGCTTCAAGTATGCATAACTGCACTTCACCTGCTTGTCAAATCGGAGGTCACTTCGTTTAAATATTCAATTTATTTTTCTTCACCAATGATCCGGACTTCAGTTTCCAACTTAACCCCAAACTGTTTAAATACCGTGGCTTGCACATGGTGAATCACGTCTAAGTAATCAGTTGCCGTAGCATTCCCGATGTTAATGATGAATCCGGCGTGCTTTTTAGAAACTTGGGCGCCGCCAATCGTGAAGCCTTGCAAACCAGCTTCATGAATTAACTTTCCGGTAAAGTAACCGGTGGGGCGTTTAAACACACTTCCGCACGATGGATATTCCAACGGCTGCTTGGAAGCACGGAGCCGGTTTAGCTCATCCATCCGCGCCCGAATCTTAGTTTGATCGCCGGGACGCAACTTAAATGATGCTGAAATTACCACATCGTGATAATCCTGTACACTGCTGTGTCGGTAGCCAAAATCCAATTCGTGATTATTCAGCCGTTTGATTTGGCCATCTGGCGTTAACACTTCGGCACTTTCCACAATTTCACTGATTTCACCGCCATAAGCTCCGGCATTCATGAAAATCGCACCACCTACTGAGCCCGGAATTCCAGCAGCGAACTCAAAACCGGTCAATCCCGATTGGTAAGCGACTTCGGTGGCTTGAATTAAAGCTGCCCCCGCTTCCGCAATCACGGTATTGCCGTTAACTTGGATATTGTCCATCTTGGTTAAAATTAAAACTAGTCCGCGAATTCCTCCGTCACGCACAATCAAATTACTTGCATTTCCAATCACCGTTAGGGGCGTAGCGGTTTCCTTAGCCCAAATCATCAACTGCTTAGTTTCAGTCACCGACTTGGGAAATACTAGCAAATCCGCTGGTCCGCCCGTTTGTGTATTGGTGTATTTTGACAACGGTTCATCTTTGTAGACCTTAATTTCTGGAAATGCCGCGGTTATTGATTGATCCATCATACTTTCCCCTCTTACCTCGTTTACATTGTGAATCCTCACGATTCATCGAAAATCTCTTCGCTTATTTTATCACTTTCATACTCTGGATTAAACGGTCACATAGCGTATGGGACTTAATCACCGAAGCCGGAGCTACCGGGTTGGGACCGTCATTTTCCACCGCCAGCAAAAAAGCTTCAATTAACGGCGCAAATCCCCGAGTTACCAGCATTTTTTGCCAGTCTGGCGTACTTTGGATCGTCCGTTTCCCGTCGTGATCACGGGTTAGCGTTTGTAAATTTTCCACTCGGGCAACGCCGTGATCGCTAACCACCTCTGCTACTTCAGTATTCGCACCAGCGCGCAAATCAATTTGGGCCACGCCAGAAGCATCCCCGTTGGTTAGTTCGACCTCCGCCCAGACCAACTGACCATCCTGTTCTCGTAGGCGGCCATCCACGTATTCCACTTTTGATGATCCCATTAAAAACTGGACCAAATCAATTACGTGAATCATTAGGTCATAAACGGCAAACTGGGGACTTTGATTTTCCATCACCCGGGTCTTAGTTGCCCGAACTAAATGCGGGGTTCCCAATTGCCCGAACGCTTGGTGCAGTGGCGCAAACCGCCGATTAAATCCACAGGTTAATAACACGTGCTGCTCAGCAGCAATTTGGTAAAGTTCTTTCACCTCCGCCAAGTTTTCTGAAATGGGTTTATCCACATAAACGTGAACCCCCTGTTGCAAAAACTTTTTGATAATCGCGTAATGGGTGGAGGTAGCGGTATGAATGAACACCGCCTGAACGTTTTCCTCAAACAAATCATCCATCCGGGTCGTCCCGTGTTGAAAACCGTACTTTTTTGCAAATGCTGCAATTTTTCAGCTTGCCGGCTGACCAAGTACCACTCGAAGCGATCTTGCAACTGACTATCTACCGGCAAATAAGCCTTTTGAGCGATGTTCCCCAATCCAATTACCCCAACTTTAATCATTGGAAAAACTCCTTTACGCACTAATCTTTATTCGTTAAACTTGACTTAAAATAATATAAGGACAGTGATATTTTTGAACTTTGTTGCCATTGATTTTGAAACTGCCGCGCCCGCGCGGGCAAGCGCTTGTTCAATCGCGCTTACGGTGGTTCAAAATGATCAAATCACCGACGAACTGTACTCTTTAATTAACCCGGAAACCAAATTTCATTGGCGAAACGTTCAAGTACACGGAATCCACGAAGCCGACGTTCAGGACGCACCCACCTTTCCGGAGCTATGGCCGATTTTACAGCCGTTCTTTACTCCCGACCAACTTGTCGTGGCCCACAACGCCAACTTCGACAATAGCGTTTTAAAGAAGACGCTGGAGCGTTACGAACTTAACCGGTTGCCTTACCAAACTTTGGATACTTTGCGGACTTCCCGCAGCTTTTTCCCTAATTATCCTAACCACAAGCTCAACACGCTCTGTGATAATTTGGGGATTGAATTAGAGCACCACCACAACGCCTTAGACGATAGTTTGGCGTGTGCGAACATCTTGTTGTATGAGAAGAAGCAGTTCGGTGCGGACGCCATCAGTAGCTTTATTCGTAAAGTTAGCTAAGCTTACGTGCCATCCGTTTTAAACTCCGGCCCTGATCATCCTTGATCGGGGCTTTTTTAGTTGTAAAGCCCATCTTTTCGTATAGGTGGATAGCCGGCTCGTTATCCGTCAGGACATCTAGCCAAATGGTCGATAAGGAGCTATAATTTTTAGCCCAATATAATGCTTCATCGACTAATAGGGTTCCAATCCCGTTGTGCCAATACTTTTCAAGCACGCCGACTCCCAACTCTGCCTGTCCCTTTTTAGCGTCCGTTTCCACAATCGTTAGCAAGCCGATTGGAGCATCCCCCAACTTTGCCAACAATAAAAAGTTAGTCGGACTTTGCTGAATTAACGCTAAATTTTGTTGAACCAGCTTGAGCTCCAGCTGATGGATGGTTGGGTCAAACTCAATTGAATCCGTCTCCGTTTCTAATTGGTCAATTAGCCTCACGATCGCTTGGGCGTCCTCGGGAGTTCCCTCCGTTAGGTAAACTTCATCTTCCCTATTGGCCATTGATTTGATCCTCAAGGAACTTTTCAAATTGCTGGTACCGTTCGCCGTTGGGTTCGATAGTTAGAAACCGCTGGGTGTTATCGTGGTTCCGGTCCAACCCAATCTTCAAGTATTCTTCGGGCAGGTATTCCTTAATAAACTGAGCCCACTCAATAACGGTAACCCCATCACTTTCAAAATATTCTTCTAAACCAATGTCGTCGGCATTCCCATCTTCCAACCGGTACGCGTCAATGTGATAAAGCGGCATCCGCCCGTCATGGTACTCGTGGATGATTGTGTAGGTGGGGCTTTTTACGTAGCGTTTAATCCCTAAAGCTTGGGCAATGCCCTTCGTTAAGGTGGTCTTCCCCGCCCCGAGATCTCCGTCTAACACAACCACATCGTTAGGATGCAGAAGTTTACCAATCATTTTGCCAAATTCAATGGTCATTTCTTCGTTTCGTAATTGATAAGTTTGCATTTATTTTTCCTCTTCTACGTGTTCTGGTAGTTGCCAATCAATCGGCTTTTCCCCCATTGCTTCCAAAGCTGCGTTAGTTTTGGAAAACGGCTTGGAGCCAAAAAAGCCCCGGTATGCCGATAACGGACTGGGATGCGCAGATTGAATAATAATGTTTCTGGACTGGTCAATTAACTTAATCTTGTCACGCGCGGCCCGCCCCCACAAAATAAAGATCACCGGCTTTTCACGTTCCGACAACCGTTTAATTGCCGTGTCGGTTAGTCGTTCCCAGCCGTGACCTTGATGTGAAAAGGCCTGACCGTTGCGCACCGTTAATACGGAGTTAAGCAACAGTACTCCTTGGTCCGCCCATTTCTTCAGGTATCCGTGTTGCACCGGTTTGACTCCTAAATCATCCTGCAATTCCTTGTAGATATTTTGTAAAGACGGGGGCACCGGCACTCCCGGGCGCACCGAAAAACTTAGTCCGTGCGCTTGGTGAGGGCCGTGATACGGATCCTGCCCTAAAATAACCACTTTGACCTCCGAAAACGGCGTCCATTCGAACGCTTGGAAAATGTGATACATATCGGGATGGATATTTTGGGTTGCGTACTCCTGCTTTAAAAACTGGTGGAGATTTGCGTAATAATCCTTTTCAAATTCACTTTCTAAAACCTTCTGCCAATCGTTATGAATAATTGTTTTCATACCTCAATCTTCCTCGAACAATTTGTTACTTCCATTCTAACTGATTTCTGAAAAAAATGGCGGGGTTCATGTTAAAATTAGGATAAATATATGGATTGGATGTGCATAACATGATTTCAGTGATTGCTTCAGATATGGACGGAACGTTACTTAACGAAGAAATGCAAATTTCACCAGGTAATGCTGCGGCGATTAAAAAAGCGCAGGATGCCGGAGTTCATTTCGTCGTGGCAACGGGTCGCGAATATCGTGAAGCGAAACCCCTTTTAGAGACTTACGGACTTTCCGTACCGCTCATCACCCTCAACGGTGCTGCAATTTTTGACACCGAAGGCAAAATTCTTGATGAAGTGCCGATTACTAAGCCTAACGCGCAGTTAATCATGCACCAACTCGAGAAACGCGGACTTTACTACGAAATCACCACCAACCAAGGCGTGGTTTCCAACAGTCGGACCCGGCGGATTGAAACGGTCTCTCACCTTTTAGAGACCGTTAACCCAGATACGCCATTCAAACTAGCAGTGGCCATGTCTTCTGCCCGGGTAGAATTAATGAACATCCGGTACGTAGATAATTACCAAGTGCTACTTGACGATCCAAAAATTCAAATTTTGAAGCTGGTTGCGTTTGGTCAAAACGGCCAAAAGGGATTACAACCCGTCCGGGAAGCTATTCAACAACAGGTTGACGTAGCAATTTCATCATCGTTTGAAAATAACATTGAAATCAACAGTCCCCGTGCGCAAAAGGGACTTGCCGTACAGAATTTTGCGGACCAACTTGGGATTCCGATGTCCCAAGTGATGACGATTGGTGATAACTTAAACGACGCTTCCATGTTGCGCGTCGCGGGCGTTAGCTATGCCATGGGCAATGCAATTCCCGAGATCAAGCGCCTGGCAAACCACCTCACCGTAACTAACAACGAGGATGGGGTTGGAAAAGCCATCCTGGAACAGCTTGCCGAAAATCAACAATAATTAAAAAGAGGCTAAGCCGATGCAGAGATTCTATCTAAAAAGTCAAGGACTAGAAAATAAAGGTGCTACCACGGTTAGCGATGAAAACCATAATTCCAAATACCTTCTAGTTGGCAAATGGGGCATCAAACGTGATGCCCTTTCTGTTTACGATATGCAAGGCCAGCTCCGAGCTGAGCTTAAGCAAATCGCGGTAGGACTATTACCCAAGTTTAAATTGTTCTTAAATAACCACGAAGTTGGAACAGTGACGACTCCCGTAGGCTTCATTCGCGGGCTCTTGTACGTTCACAACCTTCGCTGGATTATTATTGGAGATACCGTTACCTGCCACTTTAAGGTTTTTCATGGCTTAACTAAAATTCTTGAAGTTAACCGCGTTCAAATCAACGGCAGTGCGTATATTGAATTGAACGTTTTCGTAGAATCCAATACGCCACTGTTTATTTGCTTAGCGGCGATTCTCGACCGCTGGATTCAAAAGCGCCCCCCACTTCGGGAGCCTAAACTAGTTCGAACTTGGAAGATTGAGTCAGACACGGCTGGCTATAATAATTTTTCGAAGGAGAATTCTAATGCAAATCACTAAGGCCACTACTGAAGACATGCCCCAAGTTGTTGAACTACTCAAAATCATTCTCGATGAAATGGAGCTGCCTTTTTATTTGAAAAACGATCCTCAAGAAGTTACTAAACTATTCGTAGCAACTTTCCAAAGTCCCCTATACCAAGAGGCCGCCGACGTGGTTGTTGCTAAAATGGATAACCAAGTTGCGGGAGTCGCCTTTGGCTATCCAGGCGCTAACGAAGAGAAGTTAAAGGATGAATTTCAAAATCATTTTGACCAAGTTGCCCTCGCTCCTCAGCCCATTTACGAAGAAGCTGAAGCTGACGATGACGAATGGTACCTCGATTCGCTAGTAGTTAACCCTGATTTCCAAAATCACGGAATCGGTACTAAGTTGCTTAATGCCCTTCCCGAATACGCGAAAGCTCGTGACTTAAAAATGGTTGGGCTATTGGTTGATGATTTGAATCCTGACGCAGAACGCCTTTACCGGCGAATTGGTTTCCAACTCGACCACCGGCAAATTGTTTCTGGTCACCACTACCAACACTTGAAAAAAGAAGTTTAACCTTCTCAAATTCTCATTAAAGTATCCGAAACAAAAAATAGCTATGGATTATTCCCCTCGATGGAGGGAGTTATCCACAGCTATTTTTTATTATTCACTTATCAATAAACGCCGCCCGTTTAACGGTTCTTCAACGCGCGTTCAATTTCCCGTTGTTGGTCACGTTTCTTCAAAATTTCTCGTTTATCGTATTCGTGCTTTCCTTTAGCAACCCCGATCAGTACCTTCGCAAAGCCGTGCTTAAGGTAAACTTTTAAAGGCACAATCGTGATTCCTTTATTTTGGCTAGCTTCTTGTAACTTTTGAATTTCTTTTTTGTGCAACAAGAGCTTCCGATTTCGCAACGGATCGTGATTAAACTGATTACCTTGCAAGTATTCACTAATTTGCACGTTCATCAAAATTGCTTCACCATGGCGAATTTGCACAAACCCGTCTCTGAGGGTGATCCGGCGTTCCCGAACTGATTTGATTTCCGTGCCGGTTAACGCAATTCCCGCTTCCATCGTGCTTAAAATGGAATAATCATGGCGAGCCTTTTTATTTTGGGCTAAAGCTTGATCCTTTACCTGTGGTTTTTTAGCCATACGAAACCCTCCTCTTTATTTTTTGTGAGAAGTATTCTTAGAAAAGCGTTTGACGTTTTTATCTTTGTAGAATGGTTTGTTGTTGGAATTATTCGAACGTTGCCCGTTTTGCCGGCGATTTCGGTTACCATTCCGTTGACCACCCTTATTACGGTTGAAGGATTGGCGTGGTGGCAACTTAATTTCGCTAGTTGGCGTCTTTTCCGGATGCAACAACTCAAAGTCCACTTCAGCCTGGTCCTTTTCCACCCGCATTAACTTCACCGCAACTGGTAAGCCAATTTGGAAGGTCCGGTGGGTGTTACGGCCCACTAGCGCCATTTGATTTTCCACGTATTCGTAGTAATCGTCCTTCATGGTACTAATATGGATTAAGCCTTCAATGGTGTTTTCCAATTCAACAAAAAGTCCGAACTTCATTACGGAACTAACCATGGCGTTAAATTGTTCACCAATGTGGTCGCCCATGTATTCAGCCTTCTTCATACTGTCAACATCGCGTTCCGTATCGATTGCCCGTCGTTCAAGTTGGGAAGTATGTTCCGCAATTTCCGGAATAATGTCTGCGTACTTTTCTTGAGCGTCTTTTCCAGTACCATCTTCCGCATAATGGCGAATCAACCGGTGAACAAACAAGTCGGGATACCGCCGAATTGGCGAAGTAAAGTGGGTATAGTACTTAGCTGCTAACCCAAAATGACCTAATGACCTAGCATCGTACTTCGCTTGGCGCATACTCCGCAATAACATGACCGAAATCATGGCTTCTTCACGAGTTCCCGCAACTTTCTTGAGGACGCTTTGTAACATCTTTGGTTTAAGATCCTTAGTGCTTCCCTTAACCACGTGGCCAAAGGTTGATAAGAATTCGAAGAAGGTTAACATCCGTTCGCTATCTGGGGTTTCATGGACCCGGTATAGGAACGGTACGTGGGCGTCGTAGTAATGCTCTGCCACCGTTTCATTAGCAGCCAACATGAAGGATTCAATCATCCGTTCTGAGGTTCCGCGTTCCCGCACCTTAATATCAATTGGGTGCCCATTTTCGTCGACAATGATTTGTGCTTCGTTGTCGTCAAATTCAATGGCTCCACGTTGTTTACGGCGCTTCAACAGCAGCTTGTGCAACTTGCCCATCATTTCAAACATTGGCACTAAATCTTGGTAACGCTCGATGGTTTTCTTATCGCGTGCTTCCAAGATTTTGTTAACGTCGTTATAAGTCATCCGGGCGTTAGACTCAATGACACTTGGGTAGATTTTATGGCTTAACACTTCGCCATCCGGACTGATTTCCATTTCACAAGTCATCGCTAGCCGTTCTACGTTAGGGTTTAAGGAACAAATCCCGTTAGAAAGCTTCCGCGGTAACATTGGAATTACCCGGTCCGTCAAATAAACACTGGTACTGCGCCGGTATGCTTCCTTATCAAGCGGGGAGCCTTCCTTAACGTAGTGGGAAACGTCCGCGATGTTAACTAGCAAGCGGTAGTTACCGTTGTCTAACTTTTGTAAGCCAACCGCATCGTCAAAGTCTTTTGAATCGTCGCCGTCAATGGTAACCACTACTTCGTTAGTTAAGTCCACGCGACCTTGTTTTTCGGCTTCAGTAACGTGGTCGGGAATTTGAGCAATTTCTTCTTTAACGTCATCCGGAAATTCAGTTGGTAACTCATGTTGGTAAACAATTTCCAGAATATCTACTCCCGGATCGTCGCGGTACCCAATCGTCTTTTCCGCAACCCCTGCAATTAACTTAGGGGCGTTGGGTTTTGGATACTGGGTAACCTGAGCAGTAATCACCGCTCCGTCTTCAGGGTGAATACCGCCTTCTAGCACGTCAAACTCGTAGTTAGACATCTTTTTATCTTTTAGATTAATGTGCCCGAGCACGTTATGAGCAGGGTCTGGAGCAAATTCAAACACACCCACTGCTTGGGTGAGATGCCGTTTGGTAATTTTCTTAACAATTCCTTCCGGACCCCGGTCGTCACCTTTTTTAGACGGACGCACGATTTTTACATCGACTTCGTCCAAATTAAGCGCGTAGGCGGTGTGTTCTTCACTGATATAAATATCAGGAATTTCATCATCTTCTACCGCTACAAAACCAAAGCCGCGGTCATTTGCCCGAAAGGTTCCGTGAACGAGCAATTGGTTTTGGGGGCGGGCAATTTTAAACTTGTCATCCGCCGTGATTTCTACTTTGTGGGACCGTTCCAACGAAGTTAATTCTTTGACCAATTCGTTGAATACGGACGCCTTTTCTAAACTAAGACCCTTAAACAATTCTTCCGCGGTGAATTTTTGTGTAGGCCGTCGCTCCAAATAATTAATAATTGAAGCTTGAAGTTTACTTGATTCCATTACTTACCTCTATAAATTCATAGTATTAAATAAAAAAGCTAAAGACAAAACCATGCTCGATTTTGTCTTTAGCCATTCCTAATCCGTCCCAAAAATGCCTTAGGACTTCGCTAAATGCAATTTTTTTGTTAGATACGATCGCTTTTAATGGGCCGATACGTAAACCATTGCAATGGTGATAGCAAAAAACAAGAAAAGCAAGACTGCCGTTACTCTTTGCATGAACGCTTCAAATCCACGTGACTTTTGCTTTGAGAATAGGTCACCAGCCCCACCTGTCAATGAAGACATCGCATTATCAGTCTTTGCCGGTTGCATCATAACCGCAATGATTATGACCACTGACAGAATCAATAGAATTGTCATCAGAAGTGAGTACACAAGATGACCTCCTTTGTATTCTAAATAAGTTCTAGTATTAATTTAACATACTTACGGGTGAATTCCAATTTAAACAATAAAAAAAGGATGGACAAAATGTCCATCCTTCTCTTAGATCACTCGAAATGAATTACTTGTTTGTAATATCTTCGCGTGCTTGTGCACTAAGGTTGTAGAATGAGTGGATACCCTTGTATTCTGCAACACCTTCGAGTTGGTCTTCAATCCGCATTAATTGGTTGTACTTAGCAATGCGGTCTGTACGACTCATTGAACCAGTCTTAATTTGACCAGCGTTTGTAGCAACAACCAAGTCAGCGATTGTTGTATCTTCTGTTTCACCTGAACGGTGAGATACGATAGCTGTGTAACCAGCTTCCTTAGCCATTTCGATAGCTTCCATTGTTTCTGTAAGTGTACCGATTTGGTTAACCTTGATAAGGATTGAGTTAGCAGCACCCATCTTGATACCTTTTGCAAGGTATTCAGTGTTTGTAACGAAGAAGTCGTCACCAACAAGTTGAACTTTCTTGCCAAGTTCTTTTGTGATGCTTGCCCAGTCTTCCCAGTTGTTTTCGTCAATTGGGTCTTCGATTGAAATGATTGGGTATTTGTTTACTAAGCCTTCAAGGTACTTAACGAATTCTTCAGTAGTGAATTCTTCACCAGTTGACCAGCGAAGCTTGTACTTCTTGTCATCGTCGTTCCAAAGTTCTGAAGCAGCAACGTCAACAGCGATTGCTACGTCTTTACCTGGCTTGTAACCAGCTTTTTCGATCGCTTTGATCAAGTATTGAAGAGGTTCTTCGTTGTTAGCAAAGTCAGGAGCGAAACCACCTTCATCACCAACTGAAGTAGCTTTGCCGTCAGCAGCTAAAAGACTCTTCAATGCGTGGAATGTTTCTGAACCCATCCGGATAGCTTCCTTAACAGAAGGAGCACCAACAGGCATAATCATGAATTCTTGGAAGTCCACTTTGTTATCTGAGTGAGCACCACCGTTGATAACGTTCATCATTGGTGTAGGAAGAACGTGTGCGTTTGATCCGCCAATGTAGTTGTAAAGTGGAATTTGGAGTTCATCAGCAGCAGCACGAGCAACCGCTAAAGAAACACCTAAGATAGCGTTAGCACCTAACTTACCTTTGTTAGGAGTACCGTCTAACTTGATCATTGCCTTGTCAATTGCGATTTGGTCAGTTACTTCAAAACCAACAATTTCCTTAGCAATTGGGCCGTTAACGTTAGCAACAGCCTTTTCAACACCCTTGCCTTCGTAACGGTTCTTGTCGCCGTCACGAAGTTCAACAGCTTCGTGTTCACCAGTTGAAGCACCTGAAGGAACGATTCCGCGACCAAAGCCGCCGTCTTCTGTGTAAACTTCAACTTCAACAGTTGGGTTACCACGTGAGTCTAAGACTTCGCGTGCATAAATATCAGTAATAAGTGACATTTTAATATCTCCTCACATTTTATAATCTGCTTATGCAGTTACCATTATATTATATTTCTAGAATTAAATTAACCCTGGTAGTTAACTAATTGTAGGAATGATTCTGGATCGAGTGAAGCACCACCAACAAGGCCACCATCGATGTCTTCTTTGCTCATCAATTCAGCGATGTTTGCAGGCTTAACACTACCACCATATTGGATACGAACTTTGTCAGCAACGGTTTGGTCGTATAACTTAGCAACCGTTTCACGGATTACGTGGCAAACTTCTTGTGCTTGGTCACTTGAAGCAGTCTTACCAGTACCGATTGCCCAGATTGGTTCGTAAGCAATTACGGTATTAGCAACTTGTTCAGCAGACAAGTCTTTAAGAGCGTTAGTAACTTGGCCAGCAACCCATTCGTTAGTTTCGCCAGCTTCGCGTTGTTCAAGCGTTTCACCACAGCAGATGATTGGCTTCATGTTGTTCTTGAAGATTGCCTTAGCCTTCTTGTTGATGTCTTCGTCAGTTTCTTTGAAGTATTGACGACGTTCTGAGTGACCGATAACTACGTAGTTAACGCCCATTTCAGACAATGCTTTTGGACTAGTTTCACCAGTAAAAGCACCTTCATCTTCGAAGTAGCAGTTTTCAGCAGCAGTCTTTAGTTGTTCATCTTTAGAGAATTGTACTAAAGTGTTTAAATCAATTGCAGGAGCAGCGATTACTGATTCTACAACTGAAGCATCTGGTAATTTACCCTTGATACCTTCCAAGAATTCTTGTGTTTCTTGGGGGTTCTTATTCATTTTCCAGTTTCCAGCAATAATTGGAGTACGCAAAATAAAACATCCTTTCTTAATCACAAAATATGTAACCGAACGGGATTAGCAATCTCCGTGGATTCCCGACCCCATTCAAGTTAATTATTTGTTAGAAATTGCAGCGATACCTGGAAGTTCTTTACCTTCAAGGTATTCAAGTGATGCGCCACCACCAGTTGAGATGTGTGTCAATTGGTCGCCAACGCCTAATTGCTTAACAGCGGCAGTTGAGTCACCACCACCAACGATGGTTGTTGCGTCTGATAGAGTTCCTAAGAACTTACCAACTTCAAGAGTACCCTTAGCGTAGTTGCTCATTTCGAATACACCCATTGGTCCGTTCCATACAACGGTCTTAGCGTCTTTAAGAACGTCCTTGAATTCAGCAACTGACTTAGGTCCAATATCAAGGGCCATGTAACCGTCAGGAATGTCACCTTCAACAACTTTGTGAGGAACATCGTTGTCAAATTTTTCAGCAACAACACTGTCTACAGGAAGAACGATCTTGTCGCCACCCTTAGCAAGGATTTCTTTAGCAACGTCAATCTTGTCAGCTTCAACAAGGGAGTTACCAATACTCATACCTTTTGCAGCGTAGAATGTGTATGTCATACCACCGCCGATGATAACTTTGTCAGCTTTGTCAAGTAAGTGGTCGATAACACCAATCTTGTCAGAAACCTTAGCACCACCTAAGATCGCAACGAATGGGTGCTTAGGATCGTCAACAGCTTCACCTAAGAACTTGATTTCCTTTTCCATTAAGAAACCAGCAGCAACTTTCTTGCCTTCTGCCTTCATTGCTGTAGCAACTCCAACGTTTGATGCGTGTGAACGGTGTGCTGTACCAAATGCATCGTTAACGAACATGTCGCCAAGTGATGCCCAGTACTTACCTAATTCAGGATCGTTGCCACTTTCCTTCTTGCCGTCAAGGTCTTCGAAACGAGTGTTTTCGAATAACAATACGTCGCCGTCGTTCAAGCCGTTAACTGCGTCTTCTAATTGTGCACCGCGAGTTACGGGAACAAAAGTAACTGGCTTGCCAAGCAAGTCTGAAAGACGTTGAGCAACTGGACGAAGAGTCAATTCTTTCTTGTCTTCTTCCTTCTTGATCCGACCTAAGTGAGAGAAGAGGATTGCCTTTCCACCATTTTCAATGATGTATTTGATGGTTGGTAGTGCGGCTACGATACGGTTATCGTCACCGATCACACCATTTTTAACTGGCACGTTGAAGTCAACGCGCATCAAAACTTTCTTGCCTTTAACATCTAAATCTGAAACTGTTAATTTAGCCAAGATAATTCCTCCTTTTAAGTGAGCAATAAATTATTTTTTCTTAAAAAAAGAGACGGAGGAAGTGACCTCCCTCCGTCTCCAAGACCGATTAGACGGTTTGAAATCTACAAATATTTAAGAATTTAATCTTAAAGAGTAGCAAATTTCAATAAAGTACGTACCATTTGGCAAGTGAAGCCGTATTCGTTGTCGTACCAAGCAACAGTCTTAACTAATTGCTTGTCGCCAGCCTTTGTAACTTCTGTTTGTGTTGGGTCGAAGATTGAACCGTAAGTTGTACCAATGATGTCGCTTGATACAATTTCGTCTTCGTTCCAACCAAATGATTCGTTGCCTTCTGTATGCTTCTTGATTGCAGCATTAACTTCTTCAGCTGTAACATCCTTGTCAAGAATTGAAACAAGTTCTGTTAATGAACCGTCAACAACAGGAACACGTTGTGCATGTCCTTGTAATTTACCGTTCAATTCTGGGATAACAAGGCCGATAGCCTTAGCAGCACCAGTTGAGTGAGGAATTGTGTTAGCAGCAGCAGTACGTGCAGCACGGAAGTTTCCACCACGAACAGGGCCGTCAAGGATCATTTGTGTACTTGTGTAAGCATGGATAGTTGTCATTGTACCAACTTCAACACCAAATTCTTTGTTCAAGAAGTATGCCATTGGTGCCAAGCAGTTTGTTGTACATGAACCAGCTGAAACGATGCGGTCGTCAGCAGTTAAAACATCATCGTTTACGTTGTAAACAACTGTCTTAAGGTCTGAACCAGCAGGAGCTGAGATCAATACACGTTTTGCACCAGCGTCTAAGTGAGCTTGTGACTTTTCTTTTGATGTGTAGAAACCTGTACATTCAAGTACGAAGTCTACGCCGTCTTCCTTAACCCAAGGAATGTTTTGAGCTTGAGGTTCTGCGTAAACGTGGTACTTCTTACCATCAACAACGATAGCGTCATCTGTTGCGCTAACTTCGCCAGGGAAAGTACCATGTGTTGAATCATATTTGAGCAAGTGTGCTAATAATGCAGGACTTGTCAAATCGTTGATAGCAACTACTTCGATATCATTTGACTTTGCACCCAATTCGTGGATACGACGGAATGCCAAACGACCGATACGTCCAAAACCATTAATACCAATCTTTACAGTCATACTAAGATTTCCTCCTTTAGGAATCTAAAAAAATAATTTATTTTAAAAAGTTCAGTCACAATTGGCCTCACTTTTTTAAAATCACGTTTGCGGCACCTTCATCAGTAATTAAAATTGTCTGATGCGGTGCAATTTTCATGTACGACTCAATCGCTTGAGCCTTGTCATGACCACCGGCCACGGCAAATACATGATTGAAATGCTGGACATCCTGTAATTGGAGTCCAATGCGATGAACCTGATATAAGATCCGACCTTCCTTATTATAGAAAGAGCCGAACGCTTCTCCCACGGCCCGCGCCTTCCGCAAATAACTCTTGATTTCGGAGTTAACTCCTCGTCTTTGAGCCATCGCATCTGCTCGGCCAATCCCGTGGATGGCAACCCCGGCATGCACGATTAGGTCCAACACCGGTCTCACCGTTGGTTCATTTAGTAGCGGGTGATATGTGCTTTCGCTGAGTTGCTCCGGAATATATAACGACTTAGCTTCCCCTGCGGTCTGCTTGGCCATCGTAGCGGCAACTGAATTAGCTTGCTTAGAAACTGATTCGCCAATGCCGCCCCTTCCAGGAACAAAAATCAACTGGCGGTGCTGTGAGAGCTCTGGTTTAAGCCTCGTCGCTACCGACGCCATCGTCGATCCACCCATCACCACTATAGTATTATTACCCTCCGGCAATAATTTTGCAAGTGCGTCATTTAAGACAATTCCTAGTTGCTTGGAAACGACCGGGCTCTCCGCTTGATCACCGCGAACAATGAAGCACCGTTCGATATTTAACCGTTCCGCTAATTGCTTTTCTTGGCTAGTTAAGCCCAAGAATCTATTAGCCACCGGTTCCAATCCGTTCATAACCCGACGACCTTCATCCGATAACGACATCCCCGCTGGCGAAGTCTTTAGCAACCCTTGAGACTTTAACACGTCCGTCTGGGACCGTAAAACCCGCTCGCTTAGATGTAAGTGTTCGGATAAAACTCGTCTACCAACTGGAGCCAACAAGTCGATTGATTTTAAAATATCAAATCTTTGTAGAAACTCGCTGATTAAACCCGGGACAACAGACTCTAATAAATCCATTTCATTATCATCCATGTTATCTCCTATATGGGACCTTATTTGTCCAGCTGTGTCATAAAACGACCCAACAACTTAAAAATAAATGGCACACAACCATAAGAACTACTTCTTGTTGCATACCTCACTTACAAATCAAATTATAACAAGCTCCCCATTATTTTGCAAATTTGCCTGCCTAAATATTCTATTTAATTTTAAGATTATTTTTCCAGATAGCGTTTTCGTTTTGATGACGACGGGATTCCCAACGCTTCCCGATACTTAGCGACCGTTCTGCGGGAGATCGTGACCCCCTGCGCCTTTAGCTGCTTTTCAATTTTAGCGTCTGAAATGGGTTTTTCCTTATCTTCTTGATCGATAATTTCCTTAATCTTTAGCTTGGCCGCATCGGCGGAGACGTCACTAGTCTGGTTAACCGCATTGCTGAAGAAAGAACGTAATTCGAAGGTTCCAAAGGGCGTTGCGATGTACTTGCCATTAACTGCACGTGAAACCGTCGATTCGTGTAAATGTAATTTATTGGCCACGTCTCGTAGCATCAACGGACTTAATTCTTTACTCTTCTGAAGGAAAAAGTCTTGTTGCCGCTCAAAAATTATCTTGCCCACCCTTAAAATGGTATCTTGGCGTTGCGTCAAGCTTTTGGCAATCCAATCGTATTCGCGTTTTTTCTCATTTACGTAGCTGCTTACTTCATCGTCAGCCTTTTTACGTAATTGTTCAAAGTATTCCTGTGAAAAACTAACCCGTGGTCGTGAAGCTTTCGATTGAATTAGTCGGGGTTCGCCATTTTCCAACTTAAAAATTAAATCTGGCGTAATGTATCCGCGATCTTGCTTACCAAAGCCCGCTCCTGGATTCGGGGTTAAAGTGCGCACGTAGTCGAAAACTTCTTGAACCTCAGCCAATGTAATGTCGTACCGCTGAGCAATCTTTTCCCAATTACGGTCAACTAAGTCGTCAAACGACTCTTCTAAGACCATATAAGCGATCTCAGGCGAACCCTCGTCATTTTCAGTTTGGAGCATTAATGATTCTTGCAGAGTTCGGGCACCGACCCCGGGCGGATCCAATTGCTGCAAAAGCGTGATCGCATCCATGATGGCAATGTCATCAGCCTGCGTTTTTTGCTTAATTTCGTCTTTCGTGATCCGTAAATAACCATTCTGGTCAACGTAATCCAATAGGAAAAGAACCAACTTCCTTAGTGGCGTATCCCGCATGGTTAGATGGACTTGATCCAGTAAATAATCAAATAATGATTGTTCCGTATCGCTAGCAATTTGATTCATAAAGGTCTCATGCGTGTCGGAATTTTTCGATACCTTGCTTAAAGGCCGTTCTTCAGCTACTTCAACGGTAATTAAGGGGTTGTCCATTTCCTTTTGTTTCAAGAAATTTTGCAACTCTTCAGCATTGTATTGCAGCATTTGAATTGACTGCTGTAGTGTTTGCGTCATTGCCAAACGTTGCACTTGCTTCTGCTGTTGCGTTTGGTTTTGCGTAAATCCTTGCTTCATTACCATAAAATTTTTCTCCATAATTCTATTATTTTTAGCTTGTTTTTTTTGCCAACATAATGTAAAATTTATTTTGTTAAGCGCCGTTAGTGTAATGGATAGCACGTGAGATTCCGGTTCTCAAGATCGGGGTTCGACTCCCCGATGGCGCATTTTTTTATATTTTGAAACGTAAAAGTACTAAGATGGCGAGTAATCGTCATCATCAGTTCCTGATATCTGTTATTAGTAATTTAATAATTGCTGATGACAGATATTTTTTTATAAACAACTTACCATTTTGATAAGCCCTTCTTTAACGTCGATTATATACTAGTAATAGCGCTTTATCCATGATAAACCCGTATTTAGTGTTCCAGCACAGGTTTTAACAAGTATTTTCATTTCTTCCCCCATCCTTCATTCCCTATCGGAGCTAGATCGTGCTTTTGAAGCATTAATTTTAATGAATGAGCAAAAACATTTGACCTTTTTTGACCAATGAGATAAACTAAAGCCATGGTTAGTAATTAATACTAAATCTTTATCCGAAAAGGAGGCTACTAAGTTATGAACTTGGTTCCAACCGTTATTGAACAATCATCACGTGGCGAACGTGCTTATGATATTTACTCACGACTATTAAAAGATCGGATTATTATGTTATCAGGTCCAATTGACGATGATTTGGCTAACTCAATCATTTCTCAATTACTATTCCTTGATGCACAAGACTCTGAAAAAGACATTTACCTTTACATCAACTCTCCAGGTGGCGTAGTTACTGCTGGATTGGCAATCTACGACACGATGAACTTCATTAAAGCTGACGTACAAACCATCGTAATGGGAATGGCTGCTTCGATGGCCAGTGTTTTAGCTTCTTCTGGTACAAAGGGCAAACGTTTTGCATTGCCTCATTCAGAAGTTATGATTCATCAACCTTCTGGTGGTGCTCAAGGTCAACAAACCGAAATTGAAATTGCTGCTGAACAAATTTTGAAGACTCGGAAAGAGTTAAACAAAATTTTGGCAGAAAATTCTGGTCAACCGCTAGAAAAAATCAATCTTGATACGGAACGGGATAACTACCTCTCTGCGCAAGACGCAGTTGATTATGGTTTGATCGACGGTATCATGGAAAAGAACGCAAGCCTTAAGTAAGCAATCTTACTGATACTTGCAAAGCAAAAGAGCTTGGAAATCGTTTTTGATTTCCAAGCTCTTTTTTATCTATAGTTTAATTTCCTAAACCGCTAACCATCACTTTGTACCGAAATTCATACCATTCTTCGGCCATTCGGGCTTCCCCTTCAATTTCTTCTTCCAAAGCAGAGAAGCGCCGTTCTACATCGGCATTTGGGAAAATGTAATGTTCGGGATCTTCCTTGCTCTTCATTTCTAGCCAACCCCAGAAATTATCTTCAATTAAATAGCCGCCACTGGACAGCGTCTTAATAATTGTACCCATCCGGCCATCCCATAGCTGAACAAATTGATATTCTTTATACTTCACTTTTGCTCATCCCCCATCACTCACTTATTAAAGAAGAGACTGTAACATTACGTTCCAGCCTCTTCTGCTTATACACCTATATTAAATTTTATCTACAGAAATTACAACGAAATTGCTGAGTTCAAGCCATCTAATTTGTAGAATCCATAGTTATTAATGCAATTAACAATGCTGCTTACGTAAGTAGGTGCCGTTGCGTAACCGCCAGCTTTGATTGCTTTAACTGATTCAACGTAGTTGTGCGCATGGTTAGAAAATGCATTTGCGTATTGTGGACGTGATTCTAATTTCTTAGCGTAGTCCGCAATCGAATCCTTGAATGAATCGTATTTTCTGAACGCAGCTGAAATAGTTACTACCCGACCGTTAATAACTTCTTGAGTATTCTTGGTATAGGTTGCACCATGCCATGTGCTGTCTGCCTTAATTCCAAAGAGGTTGTGTGCTTCTTGAGCCAAAGTTGAAGCACCATAAGCACTTTCTACAACGGCTTGTGCCATTGCAACGGAAGCGTATAAATGATTGTTTTGGCAAACGTTCATTACGTCTGATGCAATGCTGTTAACAAAGTTAGTTTGAGCAGCCGTCCAGTTTTGGTTGGTAAAGTGGTAATTGCTACCGTTGTTGTTGTGGTTATTATTGCTGTTGCTATTGTTATTATTGGATGAACCTGGAACGTATACGTCACCCTTATTAATCCAACTAATAACCTTATCTAACAAGAGGCGGTTACCGTTCATTTGGATAACTTTGTAAGTCTTACCCTTTACGCCGTAGTAGATATTTTGGCCGGTTGCCCAACGTTTAGCAGACGGCTTGATGGTTACGTTTGTACCAACCCGGATCGTACCATCGTTATTATTAGCGTGGTTATTATTGTTGTTATTGTTATTTTGCGAGCCGTTTGAACCAGGAAGGTGAACATCACCCTTGTTGATCCAGCTGATTACCTTATCCAACAATAGCCGGCTACCGTTCATTTGAATAACCGTGTAAGTCTTACCCTTTACACCGCTATAAATATTTTGACCAGTTGCCCAACGCTTAGCATTGTTATTGATGGTAACTTTTGAGCCAACGTGGATTGATTCTGTATTACCGTTATTATTGTGGTTATTGCCATTATTATGGTTTTGGTTGCCAGAGTTATTGTTATTCGAGTTCGAACCAGGAACGTGAACGTCGCCCTTGTTAATCCAGCTAATTACCTTATCCAATAAAAGACGATTTCCGTTAGTTTGGATAACCTTGTAGCTCTTGCCCTTTACACCACTGTAGATGCTTTGACCAGTTGCCCAGTGGCTAGCATTGTTGTTAATGGTAACCACGGTACCAACCTTAATGTCCGCATTGTTAGTAGTGTGATTATTATTATGATTGTTTGACGAACCGGAATTAGAACCCGCCTTGTAAACATCACCGTCGTTAATCCAGCTGATTACTTGATCTAACAACAACTTGTGACCATTAGTTTGGATAATCTTGTAAGTATGACCCTTAACCCCATTGTAAATGGATTGACCAGTTGCCCAGTGAGAAGCACTGTTCTTGATGGTAACCTTGTCGCCTACATGGTAGCTTTGGTTATTTTGGTTGCCATGGTTATTTGAAGAGTCATTTTGGTGGTTATTATTTTGGTTGTTTTGATTATCATTTTGGTGATTATCATTTTGATTATTGTTTTGGTTGTCGTTAGCAGCATCATTATCGAAACCATATGCCAAATCATGCGCAAACTGTTCCTTGGTAATTCCATGAGTACCTAAGTAACCGTATGGGTCAACGTGATTTCCCCAAACATGTTCGGTAACCCAAACATGTGACTTGATTCCAGTGTATTCATCACTATCCAAAGTTGTTGGAATATTCCACTTCTTTGCGGAATCACGGAGTAAGTTAACGTAAGTTTGGTAGTCCTTCTTGAATTGGCTATCCGAGTAAGTTTGTGCTAATTCAACTTGAACGGGAGCATTTTCGTTAGCCCATTTACCAGCACCCCAAGCAACGTACCCTTCTTCTCCAACGGCGTATACCCGTCCGCCATCTCCAACGATGTATTGAACGTAGGTTTCACTACTATCCCATTCCCGCTTTTCGTAGATAGCAACGTCGCGGGCAGATGAGTATTGTCCAACGGCATGGGCAACGATAATTTTATTGTTAGTCTTTTGATCGCTACCTTCATTATCAGCTAACCGATATGTATTATCAATCGTGTAGTCCTTCGATGAGTTATCGGTCTTCTTTTCTGCAGTTTTTTCCGCTTTAGCGTCTTTTTGGGCAGCTTCAGAAACCGCACTTGAATTAACCGAAGTTTTAGCTGCGGCTGAACTTGATTTCACGTTAGCTGCTGAAGATACGGCTTCCTTAGCTACGCTGTCCTTAACGGCTGCTGAAGTAACCGTCTTGCTTGCTGCCGAGCTTGGAGCTGCAGAACTAGCTACACTAGTACTTACCTTTTTAGCTGCACTAGAAGCTGGGGCTGCTTTAACTGCATTAGCTGAAGCGGCTTCCTTAGCTGGTTTTACTGCTGAAGAAGTAGTTGCTTTGGTTCCAACTTTTGCTGCAGCAGAATGTTGGTCAGCCTTTGCAGTACTATCCGCGTTAACCTTAGCTGCAGATTGAGCAGCACTAGAAGCTGGGGCTGCTGATTGTGCTGTAACGGCAGCTGAACTAGCTTTGACAGTCGCTGGCTTAGCTAACGTAACTTGCTTTTCGTTAACCGGAGCCGTCTTGGTCTGTTGATCAAGTTGACTTGCAGAATTAGTGTTAGCTTGCGCATCGCTATCCGCATGTGCTTTTTCAGCATTAGTATTGAGTGCTACCAAACCCAAACTAGCTGTAGCGATACTTGCGAATGCCCACTTCTTCCCTGACTTAAACATTTTGTAATGCTTTTTGATTTCCATATATTAACTACTCTCCTATATCCAAACCTTTTCGGCGTTGATTTATATATCCCCTTAAGGATAGCACATCTGTTTATTAAAACGTTTTACATTATAGTTACAAAGTCCGTAGTGTAGCGCTTTTGGCACATTTTACTTGCAAAATAAAAATACGCGAAGTTAACAGCATTCCTGTGCATCCCCGCGTATTTTAGATAAATTTATATTCATTGCTCTTATATTAACTAATGCAAAAGTTTTTAAGAAATATTTTTTATCGTAAAAACCTTTAAGTGCGCAACTTCTCTGCATACTGATTAATCTTTCTTAACCGGTGGTTAACCCCCGATTTAGAAATTGGCCCACCCGGCACTAGTTCGCCAAGCTCTTTCAAACTAACTTCCCGGTGTGCTAACCGTGTCTTCGCGATGTCGCGCAGCTTAGGCGGCAACTCGTCGAGTCCCACCACTTCATCAATGTACTGGATGTTATTAATCTGCTTCATCGAAGCGTTGGCAACTTTATTCATATTAGCATTTTCGCAATTTACCAACCGATTAACCGAATTACGCATATCCCGCATAATTCGAACATCTTCGAATTTTAACATTGAATTGGTTGCACCAATTAGTTGAAGAAAATCTGCGATGTGTTCGGCTTCCTTCAGGTAAACAATATAGCCGCTTCGGCGCTCCGTTGTCCGGGCGTTGAGGTGGTACTGATTGATCCAATCCGCAATCATTTGATTATGGGCTTCGTAAAGCGAATAGATTTCCAAATGATAGCGACTAGTTTCGGGATTATTAACTGAACCTCCCGCTAAGAAGGCCCCCCTTAAATACGAGCGTAGCTCCGATTCAGTTGATAGGAGCCCCTCCGGAACGGTTTCGTTAATTTGAAAATCGTCCTTTAAAATTGATAAATCGTTAAGTAGTTGCTGAGCGCCCGTCCGCAAACGCACAATGTAAAGGTTGTTTTTCTTCAGCTTCATCTTACGACGCACACTTAACTCTGCTTCTAAGTGGTAGAAGTTTTTTAGTAGCGAGTAAATTCGCCGTGCAATCGCCGGATTTTCCGTCTGAGTATTTAACACTAACTGCCGATTATTAATCCCAATTGAACCGTTCATCCGGATCAACGCCATCAATTCGGCCTTTGCGTTATGTTCGTGGACTTCCAAGCTAGTCAGCTCTTTTTTTACTTCACTGGCATAAGACACGACCACACCTCCTATGCTTGTTTCTTAATTGGGTTGCTACAGATGTGCATTAGCTCATCGACCACTTTTTCACCATCATGGAAAGCACCGCCGTCACGCAGTTTCAAAAAGTTGTCCGAAATTACTCGTACCCCTTGCTCGCGGAGTCCTTTAAAATTATGAATTACTTGTTTGGAAACTTCGTCATAACGGTTAAAATCCATGTACGATTCAGGAACTTTTTCGGTATTAACCAGCACGGTATCCACAAAGTTCCGACCTAGATGTTGGTTTAAAACGTGCACGTGGTCGGCATCGGTAAAGCCGATTGTTTCGCCTTTTTGAGTCATAATGTTGCAAATGTAAACAATTTCCGCTTGGGTCGCTAAAACGGCCTTGCGAATGTCTTCAATCATTAGGTTTGGCAAAATACTAGTGAATAGACTTCCTGGGCCTAAGATAATTTCGTCAGCTGCTTCAATAGCTTCTAGGGCTTCTGGAACGGCCCGCGGCTTTTTATGCTCACTCCAGGGATTGTTTTCGACCCACACCTGTTTAACATCCTTGTGGGCCGCGGTAATTTCTGATTCACCTGCTAAGCTCGTGCCATCCGTAAACTTAGCGTGCAACACTAGCGGTTCAGCACTTGCCGGATAAATATGTCCTTCAATTTGAAGCATTTGCGATAATTCTCGGATTGCAGGGTCAATTCCGCCCCGCATTTCAGAAAGTGCGGCGATAATTAAATTACCAATCGCATGTCCGGCAAGAAAGTTATCTTCACTTTTAAAGCGGTATTGGAAAATGTCCTTGAGTTCGGGCGGCATGTCCGACAAAGCCACCATGACGTTCCGAATATCCCCCGGTGGAACCACGTTAACGTAGTCTCGAATGATTCCCGAAGAACCTCCGTCATCTGCCACCGTAACGATGGCGGTCACGTCTGCATTGCGTTTGTGTAGCTCGTTTAAGATAACTGGAAGGCCAGTCCCGCCCCCGATTACCACAATTTTAGGTCCCTTGATTTTACTCATGAGCGATTTACCGTTTCCTTTCGCTTATTTACATCTCGGTGAGAAATGTGAGTAACGTAGTGCTTAGCTAAATCATTTCCTAACCGCTCCGCAATCGCTACTGAACGGTGTTGCCCACCGGTACAGCCAATCGCGATCGTCAAATTCGACTTTCCCTCTTGTTGGTACCCCGGCATAATATCCATCAACAGCTTTAAATAAGCTTGGTAAAATTTTTCCGTAGCCGGCTGGTTCATTACGTAATCGTACACCGGTTGATCGGTTCCCACCTGATTTTTTAGTTCCGGCACGTAGTATGGGTTAGGCAAAAAACGCACGTCCATAGTGATGTCTGCGTCAATCGGTAACCCGTATTTGTAGCCAAACGAAACTACTTCAATATGGAATTTAGGAACCGTTTTGTTGGTTGAAAATTGGTTAAAAATTTTACTTCTTAATTCGCGAGGCGTTAAATTGCTAGTGTCAATCACCAGCTGGGCCTCCGACTTGATTGGGGCAAGCAGTTCGCGTTCTTTGCGAATTCCGTCCGCTACCCGACCGTCCATCGCTAGCGGATGTGCCCGTCGAGTTTCCTTGTAACGCGCAATTAATTCCTCATTAGTTGCATCCAGGAACAAGATGTCACGATTAATTCCCGAAAGTGCTTGGGTATCAGTCAGCATCGTGACGACTTGTTCGTAAAATGCATCCGAACGTAAATCAACTGCTAAGGCAACTTTGGTGATGTTGCCATTTTCTTTAATTAATTCCCAAAATTTTGGTAACAGTGCTAACGGCATGTTATCAACGCAAAAGAAGCCCATGTCTTCGAAACTTTGCATTGCGACAGTTTTTCCGGCACCGCTCATTCCCGTTACCACTACCAATTTCAATGATTCGTTCATAATGATTCCCCCATTCCAAGGTAACAACTTCTCCAGTATAACACATCCGGGCGTGTCATTTTTTAAATGATACCACGAAAACTTGGCGACCACCAAAGGTCATCGTCAAAAATCCCCGCGGTACTACTAAAAAAGCGGAAATTTAACCAATCTAATGGTCTAATTTCCGCTTAAGATTTGATAAAATTACTTTTTCTGTAGCTTGCGATCTCGTTCTAAAACAGGTTTCAAATATTGACCCGTATAGCTTTCGGCCACTTCCGCAATTTCTTCAGGGGTTCCGGTAGCCACGATTTGTCCGCCACCGTCGCCGCCTTCTGGTCCTAAATCAATTAGGTGATCTGCTGTTTTAATAACGTCTAAATTATGTTCAATTACCAAAACAGTGTTGCCATTATCCACTAGGCGTTGTAAAACATCTAACAACCGCTTAATGTCATCTGTATGCAACCCGGTAGTTGGTTCGTCTAAAATATAAAAGTTTTTTCCGTTAGCTTTTTTATGCAATTCAGCAGCTAACTTCATCCGTTGCGCTTCGCCTCCGGATAGGGTAGTTGCGGATTGCCCTAAATGCACGTATCCTAACCCAACGTCAATGATGGTTTGAAGCTTGCGGGCAATTTTAGGAATTGGCGCAAAGAACTTAGCAGCTTCTTCAACGGTCATATCCAAAACTTCCGCGATGTTCTTCCCCTTATACTTAACTTCTAAAGTTTCAGAATTGTACCGGGTGCCATGACACACTTCACAAGGAACGTAAACGTCCGGCAGGAAATTCATTTCAATCTTCAGAGTTCCGTCACCCTTACATGCTTCACAACGACCGCCCTTTACGTTAAAGCTAAAGCGGCCCTTTGTGTATCCACGTAGCTTAGCTTCGTTAGTTTGCGCAAACAGTCCGCGAATATCATCAAACACGCTCGTGTAAGTTGCCGGATTACTCCGGGGGGTTCGTCCAATTGGGGTTTGGTCAATGTTAATAACCTTTTCAATGTTCTTGATTCCGCTAACCGACTTATACTTACCAGGCTTTTCCGAATTCCGGTTAAGCTTTTGTGCCAAAACTCGTTTCAACACCATGTTTACCAGGGTAGACTTGCCAGATCCCGAAACCCCGGTAACGGCAATAAACTTTCCTAATGGGAACTTCACGTCAATGTTTTTCAAGTTGTTTTCTTGAACGCCCTTTAGTTGAATTGCCAAGCCGTTACCATCCCGCCGTTCAGTAGGGACCGGAATCGACTTCTTACCAGCTAAATATTGTCCGGTAAGCGATTTACGACTGCGTTCAACCTGTTTGGGAGTCCCCGCGGCCATTACTTCGCCACCATTTTCTCCTGCGCCTGGACCAATATCAATCAAATAGTCTGCTGCCCGCATGGTACCCTCGTCATGTTCTACGACAATCAAGGTATTGCCGAGATCACGCATCTTTTTCAAGGAACTAATCAAGCGATCGTTATCCCGTTGATGCAACCCAATCGAAGGTTCATCCAGGATATATAGTACTCCAGATAAGTTCGAACCAATTTGGGTAGCTAATCGAATCCGTTGCGCTTCGCCTCCGGAGAGGGTCCGTGCCGACCGACTTAAGGTCAGGTATTCCAACCCCACGTTCCGTAAGAAGTTCAACCGGTCCCGGATTTCCTTCAAAATTGGCGTTGCAATGACGGTGTCTTGTTCCGAAAAATTAAGTTTTTCAAAAAAGGCCGTACAACGATCGATCGGTAATTCAGAAACCTCACCAATGTGTTGACCAGCAATCTTAACCGCCCGCGCCTTCCGATTAAGGCGATAACCGTGACAAGTTTGACAAGTTAACTCCCGCATGTATGACCGCATTTGGTCACGCGTGAAGTCACTGTTAGTTTCTCGATAACGGCGGTTGACATTATTAATAACCCCTTCAAATTCGGTATCGACATCCCGCACTCCTCCAAAGTCATTTTCGTAATGAAAATGGAATTGCTTTCCCTTGGATCCGTATAAAATTAGTTGCCGTGCATCCTTTGATAGGTCCTTGAACGGCGTGTCCATATCGATGCCAAAACTTTCCGCCGCCTGTTCCAATAATTTTGGATAATACTGGGAGCTAATTGGATTCCAAGGAGCCAAAGCCCCTTCCCGCAACGTTTTATCCTGATCAGGAACTACTAAGTCCATGTCAACTTCCAGTTTAACCCCGAGCCCGTCACAATCTGGGCAGGCACCAAACGGAGCGTTAAATGAAAACAACCGGGGTTCCAACTCTCCCACCGTAAATCCACAAATTGGGCAAGCATAGTGTTCTGAAAATAGAATGGGGTCTCCGCCAATCACATCGGCGGTCGCGTATCCTTTACTTAATCGTAAAGCCGCTTCAAATGAGTCAAAGAGTCGGGAATGAATCCCCTCCTTAACCACAATGCGGTCAATGACAACGTCGATGGAATGGGCCTTGCTCTTTTCTAATTCCGGAACTTCTTCAACATCCATGGTTTCACCATCAACCCGAACCCGCACAAAACCTTCCCGCTTGATGCTGGCAAACACCTTTTTATGTTGCCCTTTTTTAGCGCGCACGATTGGGGAGATAATTTGTACTTTAGTTCGTTCGGGAAGTTCCATAACCCGATCCACCATTTGTTCAACCGTTTGGCTAGTAATGATCGTTCCATCGTTTGGACAGACGGGAGTTCCCACCCGCGCCCAGAGTAAGCGCAGGTAATCGTTAATTTCCGTAACGGTTCCCACCGTGGACCGGGGGTTCTTCGAAGTAGTTTTTTGGTCAATTGAAATTGCTGGGCTCAACCCGTCAATCGAATCTACGTCGGGTTTGTCCATCTGGCCTAAAAATTGCCGAGCATATGCTGATAAACTTTCCACGTAACGGCGCTGCCCCTCCGCGTATAGCGTATCGAAAGCAAGCGAACTTTTCCCTGAACCAGATAAACCAGTTACCACCACTAATTTATTTTTCGGAATGGTAACGTCAATATTTTTTAAGTTATGTGCTCGCGCACCGTGAATGATAATCTTATCATTTACCAAACGGAATTCCTCCTAATCAATCTGGGCTTTTAATTCCAATACCGTATCACGCAGATTAGCAGCCCTTTCGAAATCAAGTTCTTTAGCTGCCGCGCGCATTTGGTCTTCCAGACTTTCAATCATTTCTTTTTGGTCTTTACGATCCATATCCGCGAAGTCCACATCCAAAAAGTCGTCCTTTTCACCAGCGTCTTCCGTCTCCGTGGTAGCTGAGATTAGCGAACGGATATCTTTCTTAATCGTGTGCGGGGTAATCCCGTGTTCCTTATTGTATGCTTCCTGAATCGAGCGTCGCCGCGCGGTTTCGTCGATGGTTTCCTTCATGGATTGGGTAACGTGGTCGGCATACATAATTACGTGTCCGTGTTCGTTACGCGCCGCCCGTCCAGCCACCTGAATCATGGAACGGGTGTTACGTAAGAAGCCTTCCTTATCGGCATCTAAAATTGCCACCAGTGAAACTTCCGGAACGTCAATTCCTTCCCTAAGCAGGTTAATTCCGACCAAGACGTCGTACTTGCCCAGTCGTAAATCACGAATAATGCGAGTTCGCTCCAGCGTCTTTACGTCACTATGCAGGTAGGCCACTTTAATCCCCATATCCTTTAGATAATCGGTTAAGTCTTCGGCCATCTTCTTCGTCAAGGTAGTTACAAAGACCCGTTCGTCTTTTTCTACCCGTTGGTTAATTTCGCCAAGCAAATCATCCATTTGGCCCATAATTGGCCGCACTTCAATAGTCGGATCCAATAATCCCGTTGGCCGAATGATTTGTTGTACCACGTGGTCCGTCCTAGCAGTCTCGTAGTCCCCGGGAGTTGCGGACATGTAAACCACTTGATGAACGTGTTTTTCAAACTCCTCAAGCTTCAACGGCCGGTTATCTAATGCACTTGGTAACCGGAACCCGTAGTCAATTAATTGTTGCTTCCGGGCCCGGTCCCCGTTATACATCCCGCGAACTTGCGGCATGGTAACGTGGGATTCGTCAACTACCAGTAGGAAATCGTCTGGGAAGAAGTCCAGCAGCGTGTACGGCGGTTCGCCGGGTTTGCGCCCGTCCATGTGCCGGGAATAGTTTTCAATTCCGTTGGTATAACCCATTTCTCGCAACATTTCGATATCGTAAGTGGTCCGTTGCTTCAGTCGTTGGGCTTCCAATAACTTACCCTGGCCTTCTAACTCTGCAAGCCGGTCCTTTAATTCCGCTTCAATTCCTTCGATAGCGTGTTCCATCCGGTCTTCGTTAGTCATAAAGTGGGTTGCCGGGAAAATGGTGATGTGATCGCGGTCACCAATAATTTCTCCAGTTAAAGCGTCCATCTCACGCATCCGGTCAATCTCATCGCCAAAAAATTCCACCCGGATCGAGTGGGCTTCGTTAGCGGCCGGGAAAATTTCCACCACGTCGCCGTGCACTCGGAAACGTCCCCGTTGAAAATCAATGTCATTTCTTTCATATTGAATGTCGACTAATTCTCGGAGTAATTGATTACGGTCAATCTCTTGCCCCACGCGTAGTGATAAGGCTTGGTCGCGATATTCGCGCGGGTCCCCTAAACCAAAGATACTCGAAACTGAGGCCACCACAATCACGTCGTTCCGTTCCAATAGCGAGCTCGTCGCCGAATGCCGCAGCTCATCGATTTCGTCGTTAATGGACGAATCTTTTTCAATATAAGTGTCACTAGAAGGCACGTATGCTTCGGGTTGGTAATAGTCGTAATAACTAACAAAATACTCAACTGCGTTATTTGGGAAAAATTGTTTGAATTCACCATACAATTGTCCAGCGAGCGTCTTGTTATGTGATAAAATCAGCGTCGGCTTGTTGACCTGCTGAATTACGTTTGAAATGGTAAAAGTCTTTCCAGTTCCGGTCGCACCCAAAAGAATCTGTTCTTTTTCACCCTTCTGGATCCCATCAACTAGTTGTTTAATCGCCGTCGGTTGGTCTCCGGTAGGCTGGTACTTAGAAACTAGTTCGAACTGCCGATTTTCCTCGCGTTCAATCATTATTTTTCCCCCATTCACACAAAAAAACTGAGATGAACCCCGTTAGGTTCTGGCTCTCAGCCATTTGATTATTAACGTTTGAGTTACTGCCACTATTCTATCACACCGAACATACTTTCGCTATTTTTTTGCTATTGAATAATTGTGCGACTAATTTTTTCTAATTTTAGTTGGTCCGTAAACTCTTCATTTAACAATTCGGGTAAAACTTTTTCGAGGAAGTATTGCACACTCGGCATGTCCTTATATTTAACAATCGTGGTTAAGCTCTCCTTATAAATGTCAGTATAAACGTCTTCCGGATTTCCCTTTTGGATTTCACCAAACGATTCGTAAAGCAAGTCAATCTTATCCGCTACCGCTAAAATTTGGCCTTCGATCGTGTCATCCTTGCCCTCTGACAAACGCCGTTCGTAAGCAGCTTGGAATTCAGCAGGAATTTCATTTTTAATGAAGTTATCCTTCATTGAATCTTCTACATTCGCCAGCATCTTCCGCAAGTCGGCCGTGGCATACTTAACCGGCGTCTTGATGTCGCCGATAAACCGTTCGTTATAGTCGTGATTAAGGGATTTTTCATAAAGTAAACGCCAATTAATTTGGTTTCCTGCATGTTCTTCCACGTCGCCTAAAAATTGAGCGATTTCCGCCACTTTGAAGGAATGTTCCGCGACCGAGTGCTTTTGGTACTTAAAAAAGCCCGGTGCCCGATAGATCGTTTCTAAATTGCTTAAACTCTTAAAAAATTGATGCATCCCCATAAAAAATTCCCCCTAAATAAATTTAAATTGTTAACATACTATCACAAATAAACTAGAATGTGAAAGTTTTCCGCCAGGGAACAAACTTGGCTCAGCACCCCTTTTAAAACAGCTGGAAACTAAAAAAGATTCGGCCTTAGCCAAATCTTTGCTTATTATTTATTAAATTGATGGATAAGTTTAAACGCGCTCCGGTACCTAGCTTTCTCCGGTTAACCAAATTTTAGGTTCGATCGCTCAAACCGCGATCAAACCTAACATCTAGTTAATCCTCAAAAATTACCCGCTGGCCTCCATTCTCTAGTTTATCAACCCATCAATTGCCTTTTCATAGTTTTCGATCTTCTTCAAGGTTGCTTCTTCACTTTCGCCTACCGCTCCGATATAGAACTTAATCTTTGGTTCCGTTCCGGATGGGCGGATCGCAATCCATGAGCCATCTGCCAACTTAAACTTCAAAACGTCCGCCTTTGGCAATTCGATTGGCGAAGTTTCGCCATTATCTGCGTACTTAGTTTGACTTAAGAAGTCTTGGGTTTCAACCACCGCAACGTCGTCAAAATGGTCTGGGCGTTCTTCACGAACCTTTTCCATGATTGCTGCCATCTTCGCTTTACCATCCACACCAGGGAAATCTTTTGAAATGGTTTTTTCTTCATGGTAGCCATACGTTGTGAAGAGGTTTTGCACCCCATCATAAAGGGTTTGACCCTTACTCCGGTAATAAGCGGCAATTTCCGCTAATAGTACAATCCCTTGAATGGCATCCTTATCCCGAACAAATGGCCGAACAAGGTAGCCGTAACTTTCTTCAAAGCCAAACATAAAGGTGTGTTCGTTGGTTTCTTCATAATGTTTGATTTGATCGGCAATGTACTTAAATCCGGTCAAAACGTCAATCATTTCTACGCCATGAGCTTCCGCAATCCGGGTTGCTAATTCACTAGAAACGATTGATTTTACGGCTGCAGCGTTCTTTGGTAAGTCTCCAGCTTCATCGTGGGCGGTTAAAATGTATTCTAACATTACCGCCGCAATTTGGTTTCCGGTCAATAGCTTGTAATCGCCATTTGGTAAACGAACGGCCGCACCTAGCCGATCCGCGTCAGGATCCGTCGCGATCAAGAGGTCTGCTTGCTGCTTTTTACCTAACTCAATCGCCAAATCAAAAGTTTGGGCAAATTCCGGATTGGGGAATGGTGTTGTGCCAAACTCAGGATCCGCAATGGCTTGCTTTGGTACCATCGTGTAATCTTTGAAACCGGCATTTTCAAGGGCACGGCCGCCGACTACCTTTCCAGTTCCGTGAAGTGGCGAATAGATCAACTTCATATCTGCGCCATATTTTTTAATAAGGTCGTGGTTGATGGAAACCGTCTTTACTTGTGCAAGATATTTCTGGTCAATATCTTCGCCGATCAAGGTCATTAAGCCCCTTTCACGGAGTTGGCCTTGCGTCAAAGCTTTTACGCCAAAAATATCGGTGACCTTCCGAATGTATTCAGTAATCCGGTCCGATTCCATTGGTGGCATTTGTCCGCCATCCGGACCGTAAATTTTATACCCGTTATATTGTTTAGGGTTGTGGCTAGCCGTAATCATAATACCAGCGTAGGTATCGAGTTCACGAACCGTAAAAGAAAGTTCGGGAGTAGGCCGCATACTATCAAACACGAACGTTGGAATGTTGTGGTTGCCTAAAACACCCGCAGCTTCTAAAGCAAATTCTTGCGAATGGTAACGGGAGTCAAAACTAATTGCTACTCCCCGTTGCTTGTCTTCGGGAGTTAGCGTGTCCATGAAGTTAGCTAAACCTTCCGTTGCCTGACGAACCGTGTAAATGTTCATCCGGTTGATTCCCGGACCCATTACTCCCCGCATTCCTGCAGTTCCAAATTCCATCGGTGCATAAAAAGCCTCTTTTAGCGCTTGTGGATCCTTTGCTAATTCTTTTAATTCTTGTTTTAAGTTAAAATCTAAATCGGCAAAATCTTGCCATTCTTTAACTGAATCTTCCCAGTTCATTAAAAAATTCCTCCTCGGTGTGAGTAACTTAATTTTTATTATACAATACGATTAGTCACTCAGAAAGCGTTTTACCCAAAAATCGTACTCTGCCATTACCTATAATTATAAAGTGCAGCTAATCCATAAAAAAGTTTTTAATTATTAAACTACTCAAGTTCACCAAAAAAGCCTCCAGAAACCAAGGTCTTCCCTGGCTTCTGGAGGCTTCATAATTTTCTTAAATGGTTAATGACTTCACACTTTTAGGATAACGATTGAATGTACTCGTAAGCTTGTTGTCCCGCCGTGCCGCCTTCTCCAACTGCCGTAGCAACTTGGCGAAGGTTTTTCTTCCGTACGTCACCGACTGCAAAAATTCCCGGAACCTTGGTGTGCATTAGGTTGTCGGTTGGAATCCAGCCGTTTTCATCTAAAATGCCCAAGTCCTTAAACGGAGCGGTCATTGGCTTTACCCCAACGTAGATAAATACTCCCGCAGCTTCAATAAAAGAATCTTCGCCAGTTTGGTTATTTTTAACCTTTACGCCGGTAACTTTATCATCACCCACAATCTCGGTTACGTTGCTGTTCCAAATAAATTCCATCTTGGGGTTAGCAAACGCCCGGTCTTGGCTGATTTTTTGTGCCCGAAGTTGGTCCCGCCGGTGAATAACAGTAACTTTCGATGCCAATTGAGTCAGGTAAATACCTTCTTCAATCGCTGAGTCACCACCGCCGACCACGATTAAGTGCATTCCCTTAAAGAAAGCACCATCACATACCGCACAGTAGGAAACTCCCCGGCCACTAAAGTCTTCTTCACCAGGCACGCCCAGCTTCTTGTATTCTGAGCCGGTCCCAATGATGATGGCCTTGCCGATAAATTCTTCACCCATATCGGTCTTCACTAACTTAGTGGTTCCGTCGTCACGAATTGATTCGACGCTTCCGTAAGCGTACTCTGCGCCAAACTGAGTGGAGCTTTCGTACATTTCTTTTGCTAAATCTGGTCCCAGGATGGACTTAAATCCCGGATAATTTTCGATGGCTGCCGTATTATTCATCTGGCCGCCATAAATTCCGCGATCAAGCATCAGCACCGACAAATTAGCACGCGATGCATACAAAGCCGCAGTCATTCCAGCCGGCCCCGCACCGATTACTATCACATCATATTGCTTTGCCATAATAATCCTCCATATCTGATAATGAATCCACTATACACTTACTTTTAATAACTGTCCATGATTCTGTATTATAATCACTAATTTAAAAATTGCATTTTTAATGCTTAGCAAGTTACCAAGTAACTTAGAAAATAAATAAGGGAGCCCGGGACCAAAAGTCCGAGTCTCCCTTAAATAGCTATCGTTAATTTTTATTTGAGCGTTTTAGCCAATTCCTTGATGTAGGCCTTAAGTTCATCCTTTGTTTCTGGATGTTTCAAACCATATTCAATGTTGGTCTTTAAGAAACCAAACTTGTTACCCACGTCGTAACGGTCACCGTTAAATACTTTCGCAAACACCCGTTGCTTCTTATTTAACGTATCGATTGCGTCGGTTAATTGGATTTCGTTACCTTCACCAGGTTTTTGGTTTTCGAGAATGTTAAAGATTTCTGGAGTAAGTACGTAACGACCAATGATCGCTAAGTTACTTGGTGCTTCATCAACTGCTGGTTTTTCCACAAACTTAGAAACGTTGTACAAGCCTTTTTCCACTTCTTCAGATGGATCAATAACCCCGTACTTCGAAACTTCTTCGTGAGGAACCGGTAAAACAGCTAATGTAGAAGCACCAGTATCTTCGAACGAATCAACCAGTTGCTTAGTTAGGGGAACCTTGTCTTCCATCAAATCGTCACCTAACATAACGACAAATGGTTCGTTACCAACGAATGTCTTCGCAGTTAAAACCGCGTCCCCTAAACCACGGGGATGACTTTGCCGCTTGAAGTACATGTTCAGACCGGTGGTTTCTTCAACCATCTTCAACATTTGCTTCTTGCCCTTTGCCTTTAAGTTAGCTTCCAATTCAGGAACCGCGTCAAAATGGTCTTCAATTGCCCGCTTACCTTTTCCGGTAATGATCAAAATATCTTCGATTCCAGACTTCCGTGCTTCTTCGACGATGTATTGAATCGTAGGCTTGTCCACGATTGGTAACATTTCCTTAGGCGAAGCCTTAGTTACTGGTAAGAATCGGGTTCCTAATCCCGCTGCTGGTATGATTGCTTTACGTACTTTTGTCATAAAAACTCAAACCTCCAAATATTTACTCTAATTCTGATTTTCCATCCCGGTGCATAAGGTCATCAATGACTTCTTTAACACCTTTATCATTATACAACACATCGTAGATGGCTTCAGTAATTGGCATCTCAATATGTTTTTGTTGGGCTAATTCGTAAGCTGCCTTGGTAGAAGGAATCCCTTCGATGACCATCCCCATCGTATCGATAACTTCTTGCAGCTGCATCCCTTGGCCAAGTTCGTTACCAGCCCGCCAGTTTCGAGAATGAACACTAGTAGCCGTAACAATTAAATCACCAACCCCGGATAAACCAATAAAGGTCAGTGGTTTGGCGCCAAAGGCAACTCCTAAACGAGATATTTCAGCTAACCCCCGGGTAATGAGGGCTGCTTTAGCATCGTCCCCGTATCCCAGGCCGTGTAAAGCACCGGCGCCAATCGCAATGACGTTCTTCAACGCCGCTCCCATCTCTACGCCGATGATGTCGTCATTGGTGTAAACGCGGAAATAGTGGTTCATAAATAATTTTTGGACCATTTCAGCACTTGCTAAATCCGTGCTTGCCGCCGTTACCAACGTCAAGTCTTGTTTAGCAACTTCTTCAGCATGACTTGGGCCAGACAAGACCACGATCGCCTTCCGGTACTGGCTTGGAATTTCTTCTTCCAATACTTCAGAAAGGCGTTTGTGCGTTCCTAACTCAAGTCCCTTACTTGCATGAATAATCACTGGTTGTTGCTTTGTTTTTTCTAAAACGGCAACCATTTGTTGAGCAACTAAGCGCATTACCTTAGTAGGAACAACGAATAACACCGCATCAACGTCTTTCAACGCAAATTCTAGGTCCGTCGTTGCTACTAAACGTTCATCATATTTGAAACCTGGCACGTAATGCTCGTTAGTGTGTTGGTCGTTAAGCTCTTGAGCTTGCGCCTCCATGTTTGTCCAAGCAACTACATCATTGCCATTTTGAACCAACATGTTTGCTAAAATACTGCCCCATGAACCGGCTCCTAACACTGCAACTTTTTTTGCCATTATTAATCCCCTTACAATCTATAAAATATAATTATTTAAAAATATGTACCCTCTCATTATCATATATAAAGGTACTTTACTCAAGGTCTTTTGGTGCGAACTGGTTTCCATCCAGGTAGTCGGGAACCGGATTTTGGACCCGTGTCCGGCGCCAAATCAACAGGCCAATCGCGCCCATAAATAACACTACCGACAACCATTGGGAGACCCGAATCCCCAATAACATAAGGCTATCCGTTCGCATTCCTTCCACGAAGAATCGGCCGAAAGAATACCAAATCACATAGCTCAAAAAGATCTCACCTTGTTTAAAAAGTTTCGGTACATGACGTAAACTCATTAACACAATAAAGCCTAAAATGTCCCATACGGATTCATACAGGAAGGTTGGTTGGCGAAACGCACCGTTGATCCACATCTGCTGAATAATAAAATGCGGCAGGTGTAAACTTTGCAGAAAAGCTAAGCTAGTTACCCGCCCAAAGGCTTCCTGATTCATAAAGTTACCCCACCGGCCAATTCCTTGAGCCATGATCAGCACCGGAGCAATGATATCCAACATCAACCAAACCGGAATCCAGTAGTATCGACAAAATAGGTAAACCACGATTCCTGCACCAATCAACGCACCGTAAATCGCAATTCCACCGTCCCAAACCCGAATGATTTCGGAAAGGTGGTTTTGGTAGTAACCCCATTCAAAAATCACGTAGTAGGCGCGAGCACTAATAATGGCCACCGGCAGCGACCATAAAATCAAATCATAGATGCGGTCGGGATCCACGCGCCGGCGTCGCGCTTCCCGAACCGCTAGAATGGTTGCCAGGACCACGGCAGAGGCAATGATAATTCCGTACCAGTGCACCTGGAGGCTCCCCCACGAAAATGCAATCGGATTTAAAGCTCCGACACTTAAATTCACTAAATCCACTTCCTATGCTTGTGAGTTATCTTTAATCAACGCGTTAAGGTTTTGGTCGAAAACCTTCGTAGCGTCGTAACCCATATTTTTAGCCCTAAAGTTCATTGCGGCGGCTTCGATGATGTCCCCGAGGTTCCGTCCAACACGAACCGGAATTGTAATTTTGGGGATGTCTAAATCAAAGAAATGCCGGGTTTGTTCACCATTACCGAGCCGATCAAAATGGGTTTCCTTATCCCAATTTTGTAAGTGGACGATTAGGTTAATATCGGTACTGTTCTTAACCGAACTAGCCCCGAATAAATTCATCACGTCGATAATTCCCACTCCCCGGATCTCTAACAAATGCCGGAGAATTTGGGGAGCTTCCCCAATTAAGGTCTGTTCATCTTGTTGGTAAATATCGACTCGGTCATCCGCAATCAGCCGGTGCCCGCGTTTAATAAGGTCTAGAGCAGTTTCACTCTTCCCGATTCCGGAATCACCGGTGATCAGTACCCCTAGTCCGTAAATTTCCACAAGTTCCCCGTGAACCGAATCCCGTTCAGCTAAACGGTCTTCTAGGTAGTTAGTCATGTTACTTAATAACCGGGAAGTCGGGAGGGTCGACGTTAAAATCGGCACTCCGTTATCCTTTGCCGCCTTAATTAACTCCTTAGGCACCGGAAGTCCACGTGAAATTACGAAGGCGGGCGTTTGCTTATCTGCCATTTGACTGTAGACAACCGTGCGATCCGCGCTCGTCATGCTATCCTTTGCGTACGAAATTTCGGTTTGACCAAACAACTGAATTCGCTCGCGGGGGTAAAATTTAAAGTAATTGGTTAATTCTAATCCCGGTCGGGAAATGTCACTAACCGTAACCTGCTTTTTATCTAACAGGTCTTCCCCATAAAATACGTCGAGCCTAATTTTTTTAACTAATTCTGTAATTGAAACACTATCGGCCATTACGATGGGCCTCCTTTAATAACGATTGGAAAAATGATTCGAAATAATCATGTTACAAATCGACAAAATCACCGAGATCAACATCGTCATCCCGAATGACGAAAAATAGAAGTTAGCGGGACCAACCAGCGCCGACGTGAACGTCAGCATTAACGCGTTAATCACGATGCTGAAAAATCCTAAGGTCAATAACGTGATTGGTAGCGAAATAATTTGTAAAACTGGTCGCACGCTAGCATTTAAAATCGCCAAGACGAGGCTCGCCGCTAACGCAATCCAAATGTTAGAAACGTAGAAATTTCCGCTATTTTGGAAAAATCCCGTTAAAGCGACAAATAAAATTCCATTCACTAATACTCGTTGCCAAAAGCGCATTTGCATTCTCCTAATCTTTTATTCATCGACGTCGTGTACTTCGGCGTCCTTAATTTCTTTTCTTTGCCGTGATTGCTTTTGTCCGGGAGCTTTTCCCGAAAAACCAGTCCAGTTGGCAAACTGCTGAAAGAATCCCGTATTTTGACTTGGCATGTACCAAGCTAAAATAAAATATGGAATCAACAACAACCCGTGTGATAGTAAAATTAGTACTAACGCAATGATTCGGGTAAGGGACTTATCCCAGCCAAAATGTTCTGCAATGCCACCGCATACTCCAGCAACAAAACGGTCGTTAGACTTTGTAAACTTTGATTTGGAACCTGATTTCAAACATTTCACCTCTAAGCTTTTTAATTATCTGTAATTTTACAGCTTTTCACTTTCGATTAGCAAACTTTATCCCCATAAAAAGTACGGGTATTACCAAAATTTTAAATTAATCCCCTAAAAGACAGCACACCTTGCGTTATTTTCCGTGATAAAAATAAAAAAGTGGAAATTCCTAACGCAATTTCCACCCATTTATTTCTAATTGTCTCCGGATAACTCCGTAATCTTTCCAGTCTGGTTGTACATGATCCACTCCACCACGTTAATTACGTGGTCGCCAATCCGTTCCAAATAGCTAGCAACCATTAAATATCCAGTTCCTCCAGTAACCACTTTGGCATCGTTTTTCATTTTACTGGCAATGCTTTGTCGAATTTTTTTAAAACTGGTTTCGATTTGGTGGTTGGCATCGATAATTTCTTTTGCAAGCCGGCCGTCATCCTTGACGTAAGCGTCAATCGTTGCGTCGAGCATTCCCCGAATCAAATGAGTCATTTCAGCAATTTCTGCTTCAATTATCGCATCCCGCTGGTGCCCCTTAATTCGGATCGTTTCCTTGGCAATCCCCACCGCGTGGTCACCGATCCGTTCCAGTTCCGAACTCGCCTTTAAAACTACGATCACCTGTCGAAAATCATTAGCCACTGGTTGTTGCAGCGCCATCAAATTAATTGCCTGATCTTCTAACCGCACTTCGGCAACGTTGACCTTTTCATCATGTTCGATCACGGACTGAGCTAGCTCACGATCGTGGTCAATAAAAGATTTGGTTGCCTGATAAATTTGTTCCCCCACGTCCAGTCCCATTTCCGTGAACCGTTCTAATAGCCGTTTAAGCTCTTCCTTAAAAATTCCTTGCATACCAATTCCCCCTTAACCAAATTTACCATTCAAGTAATCACTCGTTGCCGTCTGATCCGGATTTAAAAATAGTTTAGCAGTTGGCCCCGCTTCTATTAACTGACCATTTAAAAAGAACGCCGTCTGATCCGAAATTCGAGAGGCCTGTTGCATATTGTGAGTCACTACCGCTAATGTGTAATTCTCTTTCAAAGCCACCAAACTTTCTTCCACCTTCCCCGCCGAGATCGGGTCTAGCGCACTAGTTGGTTCATCTAAAAGAATAATTTCCGGTTGAACCGCTAACACCCGGGCAATGCAGATCCGCTGTTGCTGCCCGCCCGAAAAAGAAAGGGCGTTGCTTTTTAAATGATCTTTAGTTTCTTGCCAAACCGCGGCCTGTTTCAGACTCGTTTCCACCCGTTCTGCTAAGACTTGGGGGTCGGTGATTCCCGCAAGGCGGAGTCCGTAGGTGACGTTGTCATAAACCGAAAACGGAAAGGGGTTGGGTTGTTGGAAAACCATGCCGACCCGCCGTCTTAAATCCGCTTCGTCAGTTTGAGCATCGTAAATGTCCTGCCCCGCAACCCGAATCGTTCCGGTCACCCGCACTTCCGGAATTAAATCGTTCATCCGGTTCAAACAACGCAAAAAGGTTGATTTACCACTACCCGAAGGTCCAATCAAAGCCGTAATTTGGTTTTGTGGCAAGTTAAGGTTAATCCCGTGTAAAGCCTCCGTTTCCCCATAAGATAAGCGCACGTCTTCTGCAGTTACCACGTTATTACTCATTACCCTTCTCCTTTAACCAAAGTTTCCTGAAATATAGTCTTCCGTCAATTTTTCACGGGGATTGGTAAAAATATTCTTGGTTGTATCAAATTCTACAATCTTCCCTAAATGCATGAACGCCGTATAATCGCTTAATCGTGACGCCTGCTCCATACTATGCGTAACGATAATGATCGTATACCGTTTTTTTAATTCCCGCAGCGTGGTTTCAATCTTAGCAGTCGACACCGGATCCAACGCACTGGCCGGCTCATCTAACAGTAGAATGTCGGGATTCATCGCTAACGCCCGGGCAATGCACAAGCGCTGTTGCTGTCCGCCCGAAAGTGCTAGGGCACTCGCATTTAAGCGGTCATGCACTTCATCCCACAGGGCAGCTTGTCGTAAACTCGTCTCGGTCACTTCAGCTAGTTGCGCGGAATCCTTTACCCCATGCTCGCGTAATGGAAAGGTGATGTTACGTTCGATTGACTTAGCAAACGGGTTTGGGCGTTGAAAAACCATCCCGATCCGGCGCCGCATTTGGTAAATATCAACGTTATTCGTATTAATATCTAACCCCCGGTACGTAATGCTACCGGTCACTCGCGCGATGCCATCGTTCATCCGGTTCAAGCTGCGTAAGTAGGTCGATTTCCCCGATCCCGAGGCACCAATTAACGCAGTAATTGAATACCGGGGAAACTGTAACGAGGCGTCAAAAAGGGCTTGCTTTTCCCCATAGAATACCTGTAAATCGTGAGTTTCCAGTGCAATTTCACGGTTAGTTGGACACCTTAAGATTGAACTTTCATTAACGTTGGTTTGCATTGCATCCATCCCCCTATCGGCTCGCGGTAATTCGCCGGTATACCCAGTTACCTAAGCGCCGAGCGCTGAAATTAAATATTAAAATTACAATAATTAAAACTGCGGAAGCCCCTGCAGATACCTGGCTAGCATCGGGCATGATTCCCTCCGTGTTAATCTTCCAAATGTGGACGGCAAGGGTTTCTGCCGGTCGAAAAATATTCAGTGGACTAGTGCTGCTAAGCGGGTTCCAATCGGCGTAATTTAAACTTGGTGCGCTTTGTCCCGCGGTAAAAATCAGTGCAGCGGCTTCCCCGAATACCCGTCCCGCACTCAGAATTACTCCGGTTAAAATCCCGGGTAAGGCAGCTGGCAGAATCACCTTGGTAATCGTGTGCCACCGGGAAATCCCTAACGCTAATCCTGCTTCTCGTTGTAAATTAGGCACCCCTGCCAGAGCGTTTTCAATGCTGCGGGTTAACAGTGGTAAATTGAACAGCGTTAGGGCAATTGCACCTGAAAGAATGGAAAATCCTAGTTGAAACTGCACCACGAAAAGTAAGAAGCCAAACAACCCGACCACTACCGAAGGCAACGAACTCAACACTTCAATCATGATTCGCATAATTTCAGTAATTTTATTTTGGGGCGCATACTCGTTTAAATAAATTGCTGCTCCTAACGCAATCGGTAAGGATAGTATCAGGGTTAGCACCAATAAATAAAACGAGTTAAACAATTGATCCCCAATGCCGCCCCCTGCACTAAAGGCGGCCGCCGAAGATGTCAGAAACCGCCACGACACGTGTGGTAATCCGGTCGCTAAGATAAAACCTAGCAACCCAATTAGGATCAAAACGACCAATCCCACCATTGCGTAAATCACCCCGGTTGCAATCCGGTCAATTCGTTTCGCCTTCATTTAAACGCCCCCTTTTTGCCAATCATCCGAATTAATAGGTTGAAAAATAGTGACATTATCAGCAGCACCAGAGCTAAGGACCACAGGGCGTTATTTGGTAAAGTGTCCAACACCGTATTCCCAATTCCAGTCGTTAAAACACTGGTCAACGTAGCCGCCGGAGTCAAAACGTCTTTTGGCAAAACCGCTGCGTTTCCGATTACCATTTGTACCGCGAGTGCTTCGCCAAAGGCACGGGCCATCCCAAAAATAATCGCCGTTAACAACCCGGGTAAGGAAGCACGCACCACTACTTTAGAAATTGTCTGCCAACGGGTTGCCCCTAACGCTAAGGAAGCTTCCCGATAGTGACGGGGAACTGCTTGTAAACTATCCACGTACATTGCGGTTACGGTTGGCAAAATCATTACCAATAACACCAGGGCGCCGGCTAAGATTCCAAAACCGGTTCCACCGAAAATACTACGGAGAGCGGGGACCACCACCGTTAAGCCGACGAACCCGTAAACTACCGATGGGATTCCCACTAGTAACTCAATTACCGCTTGAAGAAGGCCCCGACGCCGTTTGTTTGCAATTTCCACCATGAAGATGGCCGTTGCCATCGCCAAAGGTGCTGCCAAAAGTGCCGAGCCCAAGGTTACTGCAAAAGAACCGACAATCATCGGTAATGCGCCCACTAACGGGGTCGGTTTAGCAGTCGGATTCCAGATTGTTTTGGTAAAAAAATCGCCTACACTAATTTTATTTTCTGAAAAAGTTGCTAAGCCTTTGGAAGTGATCATGAATAAGATTGCTAGAACCACTAGCATAATTACTCCCACACAAATCCGGGCGATTAATTTGCCCAATTGATCTTGCCGCGCGGCTGGTGACTTTTGGGTTAATTCCTTTTGAATTTCATCAATCATTTTGCTCCCCCCTGATCGGAATCACTTTTCCGTTCATGGTCCGTTTCACTTGCATATCATGAATGGAAATGTATCCTAAATCACTCACTAAATTTTTTTGTACCGTCTGGGACGTCATGTACTTAAGGAAGTCGCGGGTTGCTGAGTTAGTTTTCAGCTGGGTGTACATGTGCTCGTACGACCAAATTTTCCACCGGTTAGTTTGCACGTTTTCCGCGGTGGGTTGTACTCCGTCGATCGCGATTGGCTGTAACTGCTTATTGAAGTATGAAAAGGATAGATAACTGATTGCTCCGGGAGTTGCCTGTACTACCTTTTGCACCGTTCCGTTAGCATCCTGTTCCTGAGCATTTACCGCCCCACCATGCGGTAAAACCGTCTGCTCAAACGTTTTCCGGATTCCGCTGCCTTGGGCCCGATTGATTATCACGATTTTTTCATCTGGGCCGCCCACCTGTTTCCAATTGGTGATCTTTCCCGTGAAAATTTTTTGCAGCTCGGTCATGGACAAATTCTTAATCCCCACGTCTTTATTGATTACTGGTGCAATGCCGACTACCGCCACTTGATGATCCTTTAATTGACTAGCTCGAATTCCATCTTGTTGCCCAGCATATACATCAGAGTTTCCGATTTGTACCGCTCCTTGTTGAACTTGACCAAGTCCGGTACCCGACCCGCCTCCCTGCACAGTGATCTGTGCTTGCGGGTGATTTACCTGATAATCTGCCGCCGCTTTTTCTACCAAGGGTTGCAATGCGGTCGAACCGACAATGGTTACTTTTTGGGTGGCGTCTTTATTCTGGCAACCCGCAAGTAACCCAATTCCCAAAATTAATCCGCAACTAAGCAGCAACTTAAGCCATTTATTCATTAGCGAACCTCCCGTTTTTCCTGTTCCTTACTTACATATTTAGCTTATGAAAGCTAGGTAAAGGTTCCATATGGGTAATGTAAAGATTATGTAAAGATTATGTAAAGATGTCGAAACTAACACCAAGATTAGCTAAGTTATCCACATCCCCATGAGTAAAAACTTACTTTTACATCGTCAAAGTCAACAAAAAAAAGGCGTCGGAATTTTCCGACACCTTAATTATGTGAATTATTATTTTAAACCCGGCGCTTAAACCGAACTACGACGGTGGTTCCACTATCGTCAGCGTCCGATTCAATCCGAACGCTACCGCCCATATCCACGACGGCTTCCTTAACAATGGCTAACCCCAGGCCGGTTCCGCCCTTCACCGCATTGTTAACCCGGTAAAAGCGCTCGAAAACTCGTTCAGACTGATCTAACGGAATTCCGATTCCAGTATCACTAACTGACAATTCCCAACTATCGTGATGCGAAGCGTATTCGACCTTAATCTTTCCACCATGGCGATTGTAACTAATCGCGTTAGTAATCAAATTCTTAGTGATTTGGAAAAGGTCGTTTTCTACCACAGTTTCCATGGTCGTTTCCGGAATTTTATTTTCCACCGTCAACTGCATTTCTTGTAAATTGTTTTGTAACATGTGAAATTGCTGTTCCACGTAAGCGTACAAGTTAACTTTCTTCCAATTCTTTGGTTCATTTTTGACCTGGGACATGGTCAAAATATCGTCCGCCAGGCGTACTAACTTGTCACTTTCTGACTTAATAATATTTAAAAAGTTATCCAGCGTTTCGGGATCGTCTTTGGCGCCCTCCAACAACGTTTCCGCAAATCCAGCAATTGAAGTAATCGGGGTTCGCAACTCATGAGAGGCATTGTTAACAAAATCCTGTTCAATTCGTTTCGACCGTACGCTTTCAGTTACGTCGTAAAGCAACACGATAATTTCAAACTTGTGGTGCACTTTGGGACTGTAAACTACGTTAGTTTCAAAAATATGAGATTGCCCGCCGTCTTCCAGTTCGAGTGTTTTAGTGACACTTTGGCGACTTTGGAAAACTTGGTCAACTAAGTTTCTGAGCTCCTGATTTCGCACGTCTAACGTGTAAGGGTGCGGAATATCGAGCGCCGTGATTCCTAACCGGTTAATGGCGTAAGTATTCGCCACCTGTAACTCCCGGTGTCGATTGATTACTAATACTCCCACCGGTAAGTTATCCATAATCGCTTTTAATTCATTTTGTTGGTTGGTCAACTCGTGAATTTGGTGACGCTCGTGTTTACTAATTTCATTAACGGCCTTAGATAATTTATAAAAGGGGTCGTCTGGATCCAGGTAAATTTTAGGAACCTTATTCCCTTTAATGGTCTCTTCCAGGTTAATTCGGAACTGGTGTTGCCGCTCAATGATGTTCTTTTGGTTACTCCAAAAAACAATCACTTCAATCACGGTAATCAATAAAATTACCGCAATCATTAAGGTCATGTCGACCCGGGTGACCCGCGGGTTTTCCTTAACAATTAATTTATAAACCAGAAAGGCCATAAACGCGTTCCCAATCAAACTTGCTAGCCCAAACTGGATGGTTTTTCTAATGCCCTTCTTTTGTGAAGAACTCATAACCGAACCCCCTAATAGTTTTAATCAACCGTGGATGTTTTGGATCGTCTTCCAGCTTGTCGCGTAAATGGCTGATGTGCATATCCACAATGCGCGTCTGCCCGCCATACTCGTATCCCCAAACCTGTTCGAGGATTTGATCCCGTGATAAAACTTGGTTACTATTTTGAAACAAAAACTTTAGCAGCCGAAATTCATTGGGTGTTAAAGCCACCGGTTGCCCGTTTTTTTGTACCGTTAGCCGCTTAAAGTCAATCGTAACCCCCGTAACAGGTAATTCAGGGACAATCTTCTTTAAGTCGACCACTCGGTTAGTCCGCCGCAAAATGGCCTTAATCCGTGAAATTAATTCTTGTGGGCTAAACGGTTTGGTTAAGTAATCGTCCGCCCCTAATTCTAGTCCTAAAATCTTATCCACTTCGCTAGATTTAGCCGTCAACATAATAATCGGAATTTGCTCGTTGAACTTACGGATTTGTTTCGTAGCTTCGACCCCGTCCAACTGGGGCAGCATCAAGTCCATAATCACAAAATCGACTCTCCCGCGTTGCACTTCTTTAACGGCGTCCACCCCGTTGTCTACGCTAATCACTTGGTAATTAGCTTGTTTTAAATTGTACGTTAAGAGTGTAACGATTGCCGGTTCATCATCGACTACTAAAATTGTCATTGCCATGAAAAAATCTCCTATTTAGGATTACGTTTCTGCAACTTCCATTGTAAATAAGCGTTAATAAAGTCATCTAGATCGCCGTCCATCACACCTTGCACATTCGCAGTTTCTAGATTAGTCCGGTGATCCTTGACCATTGAATACGGATGAAAAACGTAAGAGCGAATTTGGGATCCCCAGCCGATTTCTAGCTGGGTTCCCTCTAACTTAGCCTTTTCTTCAGCCTTTTTCTGCTCTTCTAACTCGAACAACTTAGCCTTTAACATATTCATCGCGGTAACCCGATTTTGCAATTGGGACCGTTCCGCTTGGCTAGCAACTACGATTCCGGTTGGCAAATGGGTAATCCGAACGGCCGAGGAAGTTTTGTTAATATGCTGCCCGCCGGCCCCGCTAGAGCGGTAAACGTCCACCCGCAAATCGTCTGGGTTAATGTTAACTTCTACCGAGTCGTCTAATTCTGGCATTACGTCTACCGAAGCAAACGAGGTGTGCCGCCGGCCGGCTGAATCGAAAGGCGATAACCGCACGAGGCGGTGAACCCCTTTTTCCGAACGTAGGTATCCGTAGGCGTTATGGCCCATCACCCGTATTGTAACACTACTAATTCCGGCAACTTCGCCGGCTTGGTAATCTTCAATTTGGACTTTGAATTGGTGCTGCTCCGCCCAGCGGGTATACATCCGCAATAACATCGAGCCCCAGTCTTGGGATTCGGTTCCGCCAGCCCCCGGGTGAATTTCCAAAATGGCGTTATTGGCATCGTACTTGCCGTTCAGCAACAGTCCTAACCGGTAGTCACGCAGCAGTTTGGCCGTTTGGGAAAGTTCGTCTTCAAACTCCGCCTGCACGTCGGGGTCTGCTTCCATTTCTAAGAGTTCTAGGGTGACCTCCAAGTTTTCCACATGGTCAGTTAAATTTTTAAAATTGTCATATTTAGCTTTTAATACGTTAGTTTCGTTAATTATTTTTTGGGCTTTTTCCTGATCATTCCAGAAATCAGGTTCCGCCATCTTAGCCTCGTTAACACTGATGCTTTCATTCAACGCATCTAAGTCAAAGAGACCTCCCGAAGTCAGCGACCTCTTTTTGCATATCTTCAATTTGATGTTTTGCGTCCGTTAGCTCCATTTCATCTACTCCTTTTTTCTTTTAAATAAAAAAACTGGGTCAGCTTTGCCGCCTCCCCAGTTTATATTATAAAGCTACTAACGTTCAAGGTTTTGTCGAATTTCCGACTTCATGAAGAGTCGGGTAGTTTCGTACTCAATATCCGTAACCATTTCGTTGAACATCCGGTAGCCTTCTTGTTGGTATTCAACTAGTGGGTTTAATTGACCATAACCCCGTAGTCCAACTGATTGACGTAATTGATCCATCGCGTCAATGTGGTCGGTCCAGTGTTGGTCAACCACTCGTAAGATAACTACTTTTTCAAATTCGAGAATTTGTTCAGGCGCGTACAACGCATCTTCCTTTTGCTTGTACATTTGGTCTGCTAGCTGCTTTAAGTAATCCTTGATTTCGTTAGCCGACTTGCCTTCTAAGTCCTCAATGTTAATATCATTTTCGTTTACCAAGGTGGTCCGAGCAAATTCCACAATCGTATCTAGATCGTAACTCTTCTTCGTCTTGGCTGTATGCGCGTCTACCACCCGGTCAATCGTCCGGTAAACCATCGGCATTAGCACATCTTTTAGACTGTGTTCTTCCATAATTACTTGTTGCCGTTCCGCGTAGATAACTTCCCGTTGCGCCCGCATTACGTCATCGTATTGTAAGACGTTCTTCCGCGCGTCGTAGTTGTTACCTTCAACCCGTTTTTGGGCAGATTCCACTTGGCGGCTAATCAAACGGCTTTGGATTACCGCGTCTTCATCCGCAACCTTCATCCGGGAAAGCAAGTCCTTAATTCGTTCAGAACCAAAGCGAATCATCAAGTCGTCTTCTAGTGAAAGGTAGAATTGCGACATCCCGACGTCACCTTGCCGTCCAGAGCGTCCCCGCAACTGGTTGTCAATCCGCCGAGATTCGTGCCGTTCGGTACCGATTACGGCTAACCCGCCTAGTTCGACTACGCCAGGTCCCAATTTAATATCGGTTCCCCGTCCAGCCATGTTAGTCGCGATGGTTACGGCACCCTTTTGGCCCGCGTTAGCAACAATTTCAGCTTCGCGAGCGTGGTTTTTCGCGTTCAAAACTACGTGCGGAATCCGTTCACGGTCTAATAACCGGGATAGGTATTCGGAAGTTTCAACCGCCACGGTACCAACCAGCACCGGTTGCCCCTTAGTATGCAACTTTTTAATTTCCTTAACTACCGCTTTAAACTTACTTTCCAAAGTTGGGTATAGTAAATCAGGGCGGTCGTCCCGGACTACTGGCCGGTTAGTTGGTACACTAACCACTTCCATGTTATAAATTTCGCGGAATTCTTCCGCTTCCGTTTGCGCCGTCCCGGTCATCCCGGATAATTTCTTATACATCCGGAACAAGTTTTGGTAGGTAATGTTAGCCATGGTCTTGGAACCATCTTGAATTTCAACGTGTTCCTTAGCTTCAATTGCTTGGTGAAGGCCGTCAGAAAAACGCCGGCCTTCCATGACCCGTCCGGTAAACGAATCAACAATTAGTACTTCACCATCATCAGAAACTACGTAGTCCTTATCCTTAGTCATGATGTAGTTGGCCCGGAGTGCTTGGTCAATATGGTGATTCAAGGCACTGTTTTCTACATCGTATAAATTATCCGTGTTGAAATACTTTTCACCACGCCGAATTCCGTTTTCGGTCAACGAAATTGACTTAGATTCCCAATCAATCGTGTAATCGCCATCGGTAAGGGTCTTCACAAAGCGGTCCGCACGTTGGTATAAGGTAACCGAGGGTTCAGTTTGTCCAGAAATAATCAACGGAGTCCGGGCTTCATCAATTAATACCGAGTCAACCTCATCAATTAACGCGAAGTTCAATGGTCGTTGTACCATATCTTCCTTGTACACAACCATGTTATCCCGCAAATAATCGAACCCGATTTCACTATTGGTGGAGTAGGTAATGTCACAATTGTAGGCTTCCCGTTTTTCGTCAGGCGACATTTCTGCCGTGTTAACCCCAACCGTCAAACCGAGCCACTTGTATAACTCACCCATTTCAGTAGAGTCCCGTTCCGCTAAGTATTCGTTAACGGTAACTACGTGAACCCCTTCGCCGCCTAGGGCGTTAAGGTACACTGGTAGCGTAGCGGTCAAAGTCTTTCCTTCACCAGTCTTCATTTCGGCAATATTTCCGCCATGAAGAACCATTCCACCAATTAATTGCACCCGAAAAGGGAATAGTCCTAACACGCGCTTAGCACCTTCCCGGGCAACCGCGAAGGCTTCAATTAAAATATCATCGAGGGTTTCCCCATTCTTTAAACGTTCCTTAAATTCTGGCGTTTTTGCCTTTAATTCTTCGTCACTTAATTGTGCCATCTCATCCTTAAGGGCATCAATTTTGTCGGCTTTTTTTCCTAGCCGTTTAATTTCACGGGCATCACTTTCAACCCATTTTTTTAAAATGTTTGCCATGTATAATTCCTTCCGTACTCTTCTAAATCGTGTCCACGATAAACTTGTCTAAGTTTATCATTTTTTTCTATATTATCAAAGTTCATCAAAAAAAGCTTAACAAACCTTGTGTGGTTTATTAAGCAATCCTTATTTTTTACATTTACAATTATTCGTTAGCGGATTCAATTAAACCATAGCGACCGTCGTGACGCCGATAAACAATATCAACCGATCCCGTATCAGCGTCTTCGTAAATAAAGAAGTTATGGCCTAACATGTCCATCTGCAAGATTGCTTCTTCAGCTCCCATCGGCTTCAAGGATACTTGCTTAGTCCGCACAATATCAAATTCACTGGCTTCTTCTTCGTCTTCACGGGCGTCTTCTTGTGGGATTTCAACTCCCTTATAACCCGTTTCCCGTGATTTACGATTAATTTTAGTTTTGTATTTACGAATTTGTCGTTCTAATTTGTCCGTTACTAAATCCACGCTTGCGTACAAATCAGGCGATGTCTCTTCTGCTCGTAATACCAAGTATGGTAATGGTATGGTAACTTCTACTTTAGCTGTCCGATCTTGGTATACCTTCAAATTTACGTGTGCCTTTGGGTTAGCACCTTGATCAAAGTACTTTTCGATTTTACCAATTCTTTTTTCAACGTAATCTCGAATTGATTCTGTTACTTCAATATTTTCACCACGTACATTAAAATCAAGCATAAGACTCTCTCCTTTCAACTGTGAACAAAGTGCGTCCACGTGCAGAAATATAAGTTTTACTTCATGTATTTCTGTACACTTATATTATAAATGAAAACGCTATAATAAACAATTAATACACTCAAAAACTATCGGCAAAGCGTAATTGAACGAACTTGACGCGCACCATGCTTGCTAAGCTCCCGTCCGGCTTGGCGAACGGTTACCCCAGTGGTGTAAATATCATCAATAATTACCCATTTGGCTCCGGCGACTTTATTAGGTTCAACAACCCGGAAAGGATTTTCACGTTGCAACCGTTCCCGACGGCTACGTTGAAACTGATGGCGAGCTTGTTTAGAGCGTTGGCTAATTAAAACGGGCTCAAATTCCAAACCTTCTATTAACCCCGCCACCTGATTAAATCCTCGTACCTTTATTGTACCTTGATCGACCGGAATTGGAACTAAATGTTCATCTTCTTTAACTAAACTTTGAATAAAATTGATAAAATCGTTGCAAAAAGCTTTACGCAACCAGTAGTCTCCTTGAAATTTATAGCGCTGAAAAAATTCCTTCATGAACGCGTTGTATTGGAAAAGTGCTTGATTGTTAAATTGGTCATTCCATTTTTGGCAGTCTGGGCATTGTAACTGGTTAGCTAGTCGTCCGCAGCTTACACAAACTTTACGCTCCTGCAAATTAACTAACTGGTTTCGACAATGGTGACAAAGCAGCTGCGGTTGTGCCCGCTGAAAGCTAAGGATAAAGGATAGGTCAACTCGTCTATTCAGCATTCGATTGCATAATAAACAGCGGTTCATTGCTTAAAGGCCTGCTGGTTCATAAATTTAATCTGGCGTTGGGCCCCTTTAATCCGGCGAGTTAACATTTGGCCAATAAATAAAACGGTTCCGGTTGGTCGTTTAGGACTGCGCCCGACCCTTCCAGCAATTTGTACGAGGGCAGCCATGGAAAAGATTTCATCATCCGCGCCTAAAACTGCTACGTCAATTTCCGGAAAGGTAACCCCGCGTTCCAGAATGGTGGTCGTAATTAAACCGGTAAGCTGACCTTCCCGCATTGCTGAAACCTTCTCAATCCGGTCCGGGTCTTCCGCGTACACCGTTGCTAAATTAAGCTCCGGAAATTGTTTTTGAATGGCCTGCAAAACCGAAGACAACTGATCAATTCGCGGAACAAAGACTAAAAACTGCCGCTGAGCCTTTACTTGAGCCATTAGAAATTGGCGTAGTCGTTCCGGAAGCCGCTGGCGGTGAATTAATTTTTGCCAATTGCACCCACTGACCACTTTAATTTCTGGTAGCGGGTACCCGTGAAATCGGCGGGTTAAATAGCTAGTAGGCAGCCGGTGCGCCCGACTCTCCTTTAACAATTGACCGTCTGGCGTGGCCGTCAAGTAAATGGTCGTACCGCACTCCTTACGCGCCTGGTGCGCCGCGTAGTGTAATGCCGAATTCATTGCAAAGGGAAACGAATCCACTTCGTCAATGATTAAAACGTCAAAGGCGTGGTAAAATCGAAGTAGCTGGTGCGTAGTGCATAAAACTAACTGTGTATACGTATAGGGAGTGGAAGTGCGCCCGTGTAATAATGCGATCGCAATTTCCGGAAACGCCGCTTGAATCCGGGGGTGCAGTTCTAACACTACATCGATACGTGGAGAGGCAATTGCAACCCGGAGCGCCTTTTTTAACGCAAAGTTAATTCCCGGAAAAAGCATTTCGGTTTTCCCCGCCCCCGTAACGGCCCACAACAGCCGATCCGTTTGCTGTTTAATTGACGAAATAATTTCGTTGGCGCAACGCTGTTGGTCCGGGGTTAGTTGCCCTTGCCATTTTAAATATGAACGGCCCACAGGAAAGTGATTCGGTTCAGGCAAGTTTCCTAACTTAACCAATGTGGACATTCGACCGAGATTTATACAGTGTCGACAATAATACTGCTGTTTGGGTAAGCTGCCCTCCTTTAATTTGGTAGTCACTCCGCAGCGCTGACATTGGATCCGCCGTTTTTTTACGATAACGGCTGGAAAATAATTAACCGTTGGATCAGTAGCTTCCGCCTGATTAACCGGTACTAGCCGGCCGTAATATTTTTCTTTAACCTTTGCTTCCATACTATAAGATACTTAAAAAGGAGACCTTTTCTTGAAATTAATTTTATCCGTCAAAGAACCGGTTACCACTGAACAAGACATTAAGAAATCCCGTTTCATTAGCCGGATTATTCCGGTACAAACCGAAGAAGAAGCCCAAACTAAACTGCAAGACATCCGTGAAATCGAAGCTAAAGCTACCCATAATTGTTTCGCTTACGTGCTTGGAGACCACCAAGATATTCAACGCGCTTCGGACGATGGCGAACCTTCTGGCACGGCGGGAGCGCCCATCCTTGAAGTTTTAAAACGCGAAAATCTAACAAACGTTTTGGTAGTGGTCACCCGGTACTTCGGTGGCATCAAATTAGGCGCCGGCGGGTTGATCCGGGCTTACGGATCGAGTACTTCCCTTGCTGTGCAATCTGCTACCCTAATGGAATCGGTAGACCAAGAATTGCTAGCAATCACCATTGATTACCAAAATAACGATCAGTTAACCTACTACCTCGAACAACACCAAATCACCCAGGTGAATCACGAGTATACCACCCAGGTAATCACCACCGTGGCCGTTGACCAAGACCAAGTGGCCGATTTAAAGGCAGAACTAACCGGACTTTTTAGTGGCAACGTTAGCTTCAAAGACGGCGGACAACAACGCGTTCAAGTTCCGTACCAACCTCAGTAATTATTTAACAAAAAAGCATCACGCCTTACATAGTATCTCCAAAATCTAACTTTTAGGGATTACTACATCAGTCGTGATGCTTTTTTTGCTGGTGCCGTTCACTACGCGAACGCACCCGATCTTTTAAAGTATCTTCTTCTTTAAATTCATTGCTAGCAGTTTTAGAAGTAGTGGTCCGAACTAATCGTTTAATCCAGCTTAGCATCGGGGTCCGATTTTCCCCTACTAGCCCGATTGCTTCCACAAACAACTCAATTCCCACTAAAATTCCGATCGTCAACAATACCGAGCCCCACAATGTAGAAAGCGGGTAGAGCAACGCGATAAAGGAAAAAATCATTGAAATACCATAAATTACCAACACGGTTTGTCGATGCGTCAATCCCATTTGCATTAAACGGTGGTGCAAATGGCGCTTATCGGCGTGCGCAATTGATTGTTTATTTAGCAGTCGTCTCAAAATGGCGTAAATCGTGTCGGTTAACGGCACTCCTAAAATCATTACCGGGATCAAGACGGAAATGAAGGTGGCGTTTTTCAATCCTGAAAGCGAAAAGACCGCAATCATAAATCCAATAAATAACGCCCCGGTATCCCCCAAATAAATGCGGGCCGGGAAGAAATTATATGGCAAAAAGCCCACTTCTGCAGCCACTAACGTAAAAATCATAATTACAATGTAAATATTAGTGGATGGTAAAAAGAACAATCCGGTAAACCCGGTCGTAAATAGCGCAATGATGGTGACCCCGGTAGCCAACCCGTCTAGACCGTCCAATAGGTTAATCGCGTTAGTAATCGCGGCAATCCAAATTAGAGTAATTGGTAACGAAAACCATCCCAAATGGACAATCCCAATAAACGGTAAAGTTAAGGTTGTCATTTGCACTTCCGCAAACCAATACACCGCTAAAGCCGCGAGTAAGATTCCAATCATTTTCTGCGAAGGTTTTAATTCAAAAATATCATCAATAATTCCGGTTAACATAATTATACATTCGCCGAAGAAGATTCCGTAAAATTGCGGGTTAGGAATTTGATTTCTTAATAAGAAAAAAAGTGAGAAATTAAATGCCAAGAAGATTGCTAACCCGCCCATCGTCGGCATCGGCACCTTATTAACCCGCCGAGCGTTCGGCTTATCAACCGCTCCAATTTTAAAAGCAATTCTTCGGACAAATGGTGTTAAAATCGCCGAAATGATCATGGTTGCAAATAAACTGACAACTATTTCAAATCGCATAATTTGTCCTCTTTTATGTTCATAATAAGCTCATTATACCGAAATTTGCATGCCTTATACAGTAACTTCATCGAAAACTCACATAATTTAACGATAATTTTCATTTTAAAACGACAACGTTTCTACAGAAAAATAACATCTATTCACTTCAACGAAGCTTTTCCCGGAGTATTTGCACAAAAAACGGGTTAAGGAAGCTCACTTCCTTAACCCGTTTACTTTTATTTCAAATGATAATTATACGTGGAAACAATAATGTTTTCGCGTGAATTTAATGCCGCCCGTAATCGTAAACCAGTTTGGTTATGCAAAATGTTTTGCCATGGTTTGCGGGGAACGAATTGCGGAACCAATACCGTCGTAGTGTAATTCCGTTCTGCCGCCCGTTTAGCAATTACGTCACAGAACCGAAGCGTCGGATTGGTAATCGAACGGTATGACGAGTGAATGTCAATAAACCGTACGTCCGGATATTCCGCTTTAAATTCCATCGCCGTCTTATGCTCTTTTTCTGGGTTAGCATCAAACGAAACGTGCATGGCGATTACGTAGTCCCCGATTGACCGAGCGTAGTTAATCGCACCAGAAGTTACTTGGGTAACGTTGCTAACCAACACAATTACAGTTGAACCGTCATAGTCGTGCAAGTTAACCTTGCCCTTTTCCACAACCCGCAATTGATCAGCGACTTCGTCATAGTGCTTACGAATCTTGTAGAACATCCGCAATAACAGTGGCATGACCACAAAGTATGGCCAAACGTTACTAAAGTGTAGGAATAGCAAGCAGACTACTAAGACTGCCGACAGTAACGCTCCTAGTAAGTTAGCAGAAGCATTTATCCACCAATGAGCGCCGCCTTCTCGTTTCCAATGCACGATCATTCCGGATTGTGACAACGTGAACGGTACGAAAACCCCAATAGCATAAAGCGGGATTAAGAGACCGGTCTGTCCACCGAAAATCAAAATCAGCACGATTGCGCCCGCAGCTAACGAAATAATTCCGTTAGAGTAGCCGAGTCGGTCGCCCCGGTCCATGTAAGCATGGGGCATGAACTTATCCTTGGCCAAGTTGTAGGCCAACATTGGAAAGGCCGAGAACCCGGTGTTTGCGGCTACCGCCAAAATCAACGCGGTTGACAATTGTAGGATATAGTAGAAAATCCCGTGGCCGAAGACCGTAACCCCGATTTGGGAAAGCACGGTCTGCGAACTCATCGGCGTAATTCCGCTGTAGTAAGCTAAGAACGTGATTCCCGCGAAGAACGAAGCCAAAATCAACGACATGATTGCCAAAGTAGCTGCCGCATTTTTCCGCCGCGGTTTCTTGAAATTAGGCACCGCGTTACTAATCGCTTCTACCCCAGTTAGGGAAGAAGATCCAGAAGATAACGCCCGCATGAAGAGCACGAAGGTCATTCCCGGCACGGTCGAGCCAATTGCTGCCGCCGCATGATAAGTAACTTGTCCGGTAACGATGTTATATAACCCTACAATAATCATTATCGAGATTACCACTACGAACAGGTAAACCGGGATGGTAAGGAAACTTGCCGATTCCCGCAACCCTCGCAAGTTCAGGGCCATAATTCCGAGCACAATCAGCACCGCGATGGCCACGTGATACTTCTGTAACGCCGGAATCGCCGAGGTAATCGCTTCGGTTCCGGAAGTCACACTTACGGCCACCGTCAGCATGTAATCAACTAACAGCGACCCCCCGGCGACTAGCCCGGCCGAAGTCCCCCAGTTCTTGCTAGCAACTACGTAAGCACCGCCTCCCGAAGGATACGCCTTAATAATCTGACGATATGACACCGTAATTGCAAATAATAGCACTAACACGATTGCTGCGATCGGGATTGAATACCAAGTTGCCGCAGCTGATAAAACAATTAAAACCGAAAGAATTTCTTCGGTACCATATGCGATAGATGATAAAGCATCTGAAGATAGCAGAGCGAGCGCCTTAAATTTCGTTAACGCTTGGCCACTTTCGTCTAACGTCTTCAGTGGTTTACCAATTAAAATACGTTTCAAATACGAAAACATTTTTTACTCTCCGTTTTTAAAAATATGCAAGTGAAATTCTACTCCAAAACCAGTAAATTAGCTAGCATATTTTTGGATTCTCACTCATATACTGATAATAACAGAATTTAGGCAAATAAAACAAAATTCCTGATTAACTTTTAAAGAGATTTTGCGATAACCCTTTGCCCCGGCATTTGGACACAAAAAAAGACGCGCAATGCGCGTCTTTTCCTGGATTATTCAGTTGCCTTCAGTGATTAATTGCGGGGATGGTTTACCATTTTCGGTAAGCATCTCCATCAGTCACGAAAGTTTGTTTACATCATTCCGCCCATACCTGGGTTTGGAGCTGCTGGAGCTGCCGGCTTTTCTTCTGGTAAGTCAGCAACTACCGCTTCCGTTGTTAATAACAATGCGGATACACTAGCAGCGTTTTGAAGTGCTGAACGAGTAACCTTAGTTGGGTCAACGATACCAGCTTCAATCATATCAACCCATTCGTCAGTTGCAGCGTTGTAACCAACACCATCTTTTTGTGTCTTAAGTTTTGTAACGATGACAGAACCTTCTTCACCAGCGTTTTCAGCAATTTGGCGAACTGGTTCTTCAAGAGCACGACGAACGATGTTGATACCTGTTAATTCGTCGCCTTCTGCGTCAAGGTCTTCCAAGGAAGCAATCACGTTAACAAGTGCTGTACCACCACCAGGAACGAATCCTTCTTCAACAGCAGCACGAGTAGCGTTCAAAGCATCTTCGATACGGTACTTCTTTTCCTTCAATTCGGTTTCAGTAGCAGCACCAACCCGGATAACTGCAACCCCACCAGCTAACTTAGCAAGACGTTCTTGAAGTTTTTCCTTGTCAAAGTCAGAAGTTGTTTCACTGATTTGTTGCTTGATCATTGCAACCCGTTCAGCGATTTGTTCTTGGCTACCAGAACCTTCAACGATGGTTGTGTCGTCCTTAGTAACCGTAACCTTGTTTGCTTGACCTAATTGTTCGATTGTAACGTCCTTCAAGTTCAAGCCAAGATCGTCAGTGATAACTGTACCACCAGTTAAGATGGCAATATCTTCAAGTTGTTCCTTACGACGGTCACCAAAGCCAGGTGCCTTAACAGCAACCACGTTGAAAGTACCACGCATCTTGTTCAATACCAAGGTTGGCAATGCTTCACCAGTGATGTCATCAGCAATGATCAAAAGTGAACGGCTTTGTTCAACCACTGATTGAAGTAATGGCAAGATGTCTTGGATGTTAGCAATCTTCTTGTCAGTAATTAAGATGTATGGGTTGTCAAGGTTAGCTTCCATCTTGTCGTTGTCAGTAACCATGTATTGTGACATGTAACCACGATCGAATTGCATACCTTCAACAACGTCGAGGGTTGTGTCAACTCCACGAGATTCTTCAATAGTGATAACTCCGTCGTTACCAACTTTTTCCATTGCGTCCGCAATCAACTTACCAACTTCTGGGTTAGCAGAAGAAATTGAAGCGATTTGTGCGATGTCATCCTTTGTCTTTACTTCGTGTGACATGTTGTGCAATGCGGCAACTGCTTTTTCAGTAGCCTTTTCAATACCACGACGAATACCAACTGGGTTAGCACCAGCAGTAACGTTCTTCATACCTTCGTTAACAATTGCTTGGGTAAGTACTGTCGCAGTTGTAGTACCGTCACCAGCAATGTCGTTTGTCTTAGAAGCAACTTCGGATACTAACTTAGCACCCATGTTTTCAAAGTGGTCTTCTAATTCAATTGACTTAGCGATTGTTACACCATCGTTAGTGATTGTTGGTGAACCGTATGATTGTTCCAAAACAACGTTACGTCCCTTTGGTCCAATAGTCGACTTAACGGTATCTGCTAATTTGTCGACCCCTTTTAGCATCTTTGTGCGTGCATCTTCTGAAAACTTAATTTCTTTAGCCATGATCAACACTCCTTTAAATTAATTATTCAACGACTGCAACTAAGTCCTTTTCATGGACAACTAAATATTTTTGATCTTCGTATGTTACTTCTGTTCCTACATATTTATCGTAAACTACTGTGTCGCCTACTTTAACGTTCATTGGTAATGTCTTTCCGTCATCTAAAACGCGACCGTTACCTACAGCGACAACTTTACCGGTTTGGGACTTTTCTTTAGCATTACTTGCCAGAACGATGCCTCCGACAGTTTGTTCTTCTTCGTCTTTAGCTTCTAATATAACGCGATCTCCTAAAGGTTTTAACACGTGAATCCCTCCAAATTTCTGATAATTAAATGCATGATTGATTTAGCACTCGTTATACCTAAGTGCTAACTACACTGATAACTATATCATGTTTTTAATAGAATGCAAGTGTTTTTGACCAATATTAACCAATCAAATATAACAACCGTCCAAATATGCTATACTTACAGGAAATAAAGGAGTGTCATGATGAAAATTAGTAAAAGTTCTTTATTAACTTTAATCACTTATTTAGCAATTTTCTTGCTACCGAGCGTTATCAACCTTTTCGTTCGGTTGGGTGCATCATTTATCTGGGTGGAAACTATCGATTACCTAGTCGGAGCTGCCCTGCTGGTGGTTATTAACCTGAAAAATAACGAAATCAACCAAATTGAAACTCGGCGAATCCCCTTCTTCCGAGCAATTGCGTGGGGGATTATTGGAACCGCGTTAGTAATCGTGCTCCAGTTTGTGGTTAGCTACGTCACTTTTATTCTGGGGCAAAACCCTGCTTCCGCGAACACGGCTACGTTAGTTACCCTAGCGAAAATCAACCCGTTTTTTGTGTTGGCAATCACCGTTGGGGCGCCCATTATGGAAGAATTAGTTTTTCGAAAAGTTTTGTTTGGCAATTTAAGCACTCTGTTCGGGATGCGCTCGAACTTAGGTTTGACGATCATGGCGATCATTTCCAGCTTAGCGTTCGCCTTTATGCATAACGACAGCCACATCTTTTTATACGCCGCAATTGGGCTGCTATTTTGCTGGCTGTACCATAAAACGGGACGCATCCAAACTTCAATGATTGCGCACATTTTGATGAACGGCCTGGTGGTATTGCCGCTGGTGATGTAGGTAATTTAAGACAGTCTGACTGGATTGGGATTCGGTTGGGCTGTTTTTATTACTAAAAAACAACAAGCTGCTTAAAAGTTGTCACACTTTATCAAGTAGCTCGTTGCTTTGCTAGCGGGAATTTAAGGATTGCAATATTAAAATAAATAATCGTATCTATTTTTGATTATCCTTATTGATTTGGCATTCTTTTGAAACTCTTTTGATTACAATGAGATTCTTTAAATGACTTTTTAACCATTTAATAAATGGTATAAAAAATGTGGGGCATTCCCAAAATACCTCTGCGGTTCCAATAAAAAAGAGGTAGTACCGACTAAAATTAGACAAAATAAAACCGTTCGATTGATTTCGAACGGTTTTATTTTGCAAAACATCTAATTTCTGTGCAACTTGTTCAACTGTTTTTCCATTGAGCAGGCTAGAGATCTTATCAATCTAAAGGACAGAGAATCAAGGCCTTCGTTAGAAAACGTCAATTTCACCACCCTACTTTAGTAAATTTATTAGCGACAATATCAGAGCAACGACACTGATAGTCAAAGTTAAATATTGTAGTTTTTCTATGTTTTTCATTTTAATGCCTCCATTTTAAAATTGATGAACAGAAGAGAGACGTATCGCCTCTTTTACCTATTTTTTAAGCATTGTGATGAGTTGTACAATAGCTGTAATCGTCTGAATGATTAGTGTCACTATTGTCATTTGCTTATTGCGATGCCTTTTTATTCTTCATCATCCAGTTTTTATCACTTTCTTAACTTTATGCATTTACTATATCAATATATTGGTATACTTTTACAAACTGAAAACCACCCGATCATTTCGAGCGGATTTTATTTCCAACCACCACTAAAACGTCGTCTTCGAGTAATAATGCTAAACCTATAAATTCATTTGAACCTTAGTAGTTTATCATTCTCCGTAACTAGTAGTTTCATTAAAATTCCATTCTTCAAAGTTCACTACTAATACTATTGATAACTTCCTTAAAACATTAACTCTTATTAATTTCAGTCAGTTCTTAACCTTATTGATCTAACATCCTTCTGAAACAACTTTTCAAAGCCATTGTTCTCATCTAGTGATCTTAACCTTATTGATTTAACATCCTTCTGAAACTGATTAAGTTAGAAAAAGGGAATATGGCTAGATCTTAACCTTATTGATTTAACATCCTTCTGAAACGATCACATGCACAGCGCGCTGGATATTATAGATCTAAACCTGATTGAGATAACATCCTACT